>Ga0302271_10000146_pt1 | contig 63255 bp, 45 predicted proteins | sample III_Bog_N1_1_FD_198767 | JGI IMG/M metagenome (GOLD analysis project Ga0302271, IMG submission 198767) | Peat permafrost microbial communities from Stordalen Mire near Abisko, Sweden - III_Bog_N1_1 | ecosystem: Environmental > Terrestrial > Soil > Wetlands > Peat | place: Sweden: Abisko...
AAGATATGTTTAATTAATTTATTACTATTTTTTAATTTGAGATTCGAATTATCTTGTTGGGAAAGCTTAATTATTAGTCTTAGAAAGATGATACTTATGATTGAAGCTGTTGTTGTTGTCGTTTCTGTTAATGCGGGCTGTATATTCACAAATTAAATAAATAAAAATAAGTAAAAATTATTCTATTTGAAACTAGTAATATTATTTATGATATTGCTTACTTGATCTTGATGATGATAATAGCAGGGAGGATTAGGATAATCAAAGCAAAAAATTTTGGAAGGGAACTCTATTTATTTGTTTAGGGGAAGGAGTTCGTTTAGTCAAGACTAAGATTATGAAAGAGAGTTTAGAAGGAAGATTATGTCTGAATTTGGTGGAGACTGTATTTTATTAAGAGAAAAAATGTAAAAAATAAATAATAATATCAAATATTTAATTATTAAACTGAAAAAAATTTACTGAAGAAGTTATTTAAAAAATTTATTGTAGATTTAAAGAAGATTAGTAATTTTTAGGATGCTATGGCATAAAACCCTCTACAATTAAAGGTTGATAAGAAAATAATATGAAATCTAATTAAAAAAATAAATCGGTTGAAATATGATATTAATTTAAAAAATAGCAAAAAAAAATACTAATTAATTTACCTTTTAAAATGAGCCCAAACGAGAGTTAATTATTACTTATCTCCCAAGGAAAAGTCAACAAAGGATATTCTCCCCACTGCTCAAGAGAATTCAATTATCAAATCCTAGAAATCGCTGCATATTCAGAAATTAGTATTCACTAGCGAAATTCTCTGTGACAGCCACAGTATATTTCTTGTTATCATTTTGAAGTGGTCATTTTGTTTGAAGTGTGTTTGATTTATTTGTTTTTTGATGTTTTTAGTGAGAGATATTGAATTTTTCATTTATTTTTTTGAGAGATTTTTTAATATTATTGTGGGGAAGAAAGAAAGATAAGAATTAATAGTTAAGTTTATTTTCGAATGATCTTGAGAGAAACGAGCGAACAGAGCGTAGTTTTAATAGAATGGAACGAAAGGCATCGATTTTACAACAAATATAACAAACAAGCAAGGAGGGTCTCAGGAAACAAATGGAGAACAGTTTCATTCTCTTTGCGTGCAGGTTGGGTGGTGTAATAATTTAGGCTATTTGGGGGAGGTTAATAATAGAAAAATAATTTTTTATTATTAAATTATCATAAGCGAATGGCAGTCAGAATATTGGGGAAATCGTGCAAAAACTTGATAATCGCTATATGATCCTTCAAAAACTGAGGAATGTGAATAACTTTAAAAACTAGAACCTTCCACCCTAGTGCACGCAGTAATGTAAGTTGAATCGGAGTCATAGAATCAAGGAGCAGATAGACTAGAGGAGCAGTGCAGGATATACTTATTATTATCGTTGTTATAGACAACCTCAAGACAAAACTAGAAGGCCTTGAGTACGGAGAAATTCAAGCATAATCAAAGAAGACTACCCTTGATCCATATCAGGTATGTATGAGACAAACATGGGTCCAGATCTCAACCCGGGCATTAATGTCTTAACAAACTTACCTTGAATCACAGGAATCGACGCAATAATTCAAATCCAAACAAGGCAAGACGTTGAAGAACAAACGAGACAGGTTGCGGTGCTGGAGATGCTTATCAACTACTAATCCTTCTAATTTTTCTTTTTGATTTCTCTTGGGGATTTAATTATTTATTGCACTATTTTTTCTGCGCAAAACTACAAAATCCATAGTTAATTAAAGAAGAAAAGTGTGTCCCCATAAGCTTATCTGGGGGATAGATAATTAATTCAAATTCATCTTATTTTAAGAGGGTAGTTTCACAGCTTTTTAATTCAAATTAATATTATATCTTTATTTGGCTTCCGCGGAGGGTTTAGATTTGAATTTTTATTTCATTATTTTTTGCGTTTTATTAATAAAAATTATTTGAACTGGGATTTTTCAAAATCAAATTGGGTTTGATTACCAGTGTTGCCATTCTTTAACTTGTTTTAATCATCTTTCTCATTTTGTTTATGAAATGAATAGATATCTCCCTTCAATTTTGATCCCTTTGAATTACCCTTCAAAATTAACTCCTTTTTCATTTATGATTGGAAAATAGAATACCTTTATAAAAACAGAATACTTCATGGAAATTTAATATTCGTTTTCTCTCATAATCTCAAATATCCATTCATATCTAATGAAGAACTTCGAAAGCGCCAGTTCCAACTTGAGGCACTCTTCCAAGAACGATTGATGAAGAAGGTGTCTAAAGAGTATCGATTTCATTATTAGAAGCTGCATTGGTTAAGAATTTAACGCATGTTTCAAAGGACATCTTCAGGAAAGGACTGACGCTGTCTTCCATCCAAGCACGATTCATGGCTTTCATTTCACCACTGAATGTCAGATAATCAGCGATGAGGTATAGATGTCTATAATCAACGACCACACCATAGACACCGAAGACTGTGACAATCTCCTTAACAATTGCATTACGAGCTGCTTCAATCTGATTAGTTTTTATCATTACAAATGATAAAATAAAACATTAATAATCCTAAAAACAATCTTACGCCATAGCATTTATTCAACGCTGCAATATCATTAGAGTCGATTGTGTTAGAATCAAAGTGGCTTAGTTTCCAGATTGCTTTGAAGTTTACACCTTCAGTTTAGATTTGATAAGTTGCTGCACCTTTTCCATCTTTCTTGAGAACTGTTGCATTGGAGATATTCTTGACTTCATAAACAAGAGTCTTTTTCAAGATCTTCTCCACGAGGCTGTTAGGTTTAGTTAAAAAGATGGATTAACATTTCCTGAAAAGATTGTTAGCAATTTAAAGACTTACTTTGCCATGAGAAGTTTCTTGGAATCTAAGGGCAGCTTAATCTTGATAGTGATGACCTCCTATTCAATTGTGTGACCCTATTAACGAAAATAGTTGTTAGAAGGTTGTATAAAATAATTTTTATGTTTTCTAAGTTATTAAACAAGCCTCTGTTGATTACGTTGTAATATGGTGAAATATCATAGAGATCGGATTTGCCTTTAGATGAAGATTTCTTGAAGCGTTCCGAGGATGGTTAAAACTATTTGGAGCTGTTGTGCTTGATTTCATCTTCAGTTTCAGTGAAAATATTGAATTCAACTTCACTCATGAGGTTATTATTGTGTTTGAGCTCTTCTCCATCAGAAACAAAGGCATCACTGACCAGCCCGTCTGTTTCAATTCCACTAGCAGCTTCTATGAAAAATATGAAAACAAAAAGAATTAAAAGTTGCATATTAAAAACATAATTTTTGAATGAAAAAAATTCTAAAATCTAAATTACCTTCTTGCTTTTTCTTGAAAATGCGAGTCTATAATTCAGAGCGTTCATCTCGCTTGAGTTCTTTGTTAATATACTGCAAGAAATTGGGAATGAATACTTTGTCAGTTCTACGAGAAATTGTGTCAAGGGAAAGCTAAAAGGCAAAGTTAATAGCATTCAAATCTTCGAGGGTGATTCTGATCTCATAATGACGGAAACGCTCGTTGTGAGGAAGAACTTAATTATTAATAGATATGATCTTCTGTTCTTTGACTTCGATATTGTTGACAAGCTCCAGTAAATTGATTTTCTACAGCTTCCTAGCATGCTTTTGAACTAATTACTTGTCCTACGCTATTTCTTGATTGGCCATATTCAAGAGCATTACAGGTGTTTTAAGTTTATCTGTTGCTGTCATGAGAATTTCTCTTAAACGAGGAATACCTAAAGTGAGATTCACACCACCGTGTCCAGCTAAATGGAAGGTGTTTAAAGTCATCTAGGTTGATGGCTCACCGATTGACTATGCTGCCAAACAGCCTACTGCATCACCAGGTTGGATCAAGGAATTCAAGTACTTGACATTAAACAAAACACGGAACTTAGAGGGGGTTAGGTCTGAGTTATGTGTAGAATTCTGTGTTCTATGGAAAATATTGCTGTATTGATCTTCAGCTGATTCCTCCTTTTTAATGTATTCTTTAACATGTTAGTAAACCCTTTCTGAGACGGACCCAACGTGCTTGCCTGGGAGGAAGTTGTTCATGATCGTGTCATGGGAAGGTTCCTCTCCTGATCTTTTTCTCTTTTTGAGGAATCGATTGACATTCTCAAAATCATGGGAGTTCTTTAAATGGTAGGGATCGTATTTTTAAGTGAATGAATGGAAGTTTTCAGCAAGGAATCTGAATTTCTCAAGATATTTAACTTTATTTGGGTCAATAGAGTCCTCTCCATAGTAGAATTGGATAATGGAACTGTCAGCATCTCGGACAGTGTAATCATAAGCGACTTTGAGACCTTCTAGATGTTTCATTAGGCAACGCTGTAAATATCCAGATCTGCTTGTTTTTACTGCAGTATCAATGAGACCTTCTCTGCCAGCCATGCAATGGAAAAAGAATTCAGCTGGACGTAATCCACTGAGAAATCTGTCGCTGATAAAACCACCAGCACGCGGGTTAGGATCGTAAGGAAGGAAACAAGGTAAAGTTCTTCCAGTTGCCATGACGGGAACACGTCGTCCTTCTAATTCTTACTGTCCCAAAAGCGCTGATACTTATGTATGGTTGACTTTGGAACCTTTAGCTCCGGAGTTTGTCATAGTTGAGAAGTTATTAAAAGGGAACTTCTTGATCAAACCACCAAGCGCTGTTTTTAAGATTTCTGAACCTTTTTGAGACATAGTTGACTTGTAGATGTTATCCTAAGCCTCTGCAAGGTTAGGATCGTTAACTAGCTTTCTTTCTAATTGTTCTAGAATAGGATTTTCTTATGAAATATAGTCAATTTCAGGTTTTCTTTTGAGTACATTAGAAGAATATTTTCCCTTCCCTCCATTGGAAATTTCAAAGCTTGGCCTATTGTAGAGATTCCAAGTTCCCTTAATATCAAAGTCTTTTATCCCAGCGAATTCTGCACCTGCTGCAACACCTGAAATATGTGCTTAGTCAATTTCAGACAGTCTTTACGCTTCTGCATCAGCATCAACAAGAAGATCATCCATGCCACAAGTAAATCCGTGCATTTAAAGATGTGTACTCAGCAGCTTAGCGAGTGCAGTGAAGAGCTTTCCTGTCATATTCGGTCCATACAGCTCATAGAACGCATGCATGAGACCATATGTCGCTCCAGCACCAAATTGATTTTTATCAAGAATACCTTGTAAAAGTTCATTATCTCTGACAATAACAAGTGTATCATCCCTGTAGATTCCAGTGAGCTCATCTGAAGAAAGCTTCGCTTTCATTTCCATAAAAATTCCCTCTTCATAATCTTTTTTCTGAGTTTACTGAACAACGATCTTAATCACATTTGTTATAAGTTATTTCCCTGTCCATAATTTCCTTGGTTTCTAAACTGCGGGTGGCACAAGGAAAACTTTATAAGGGCGACCTGCACAGTTGCTGTTTTTCTCGAACATGTTCCAAGTTGCTGCATAGAGAAGTTCTTAGAATTCTTCTTTTTCAAGGAATTTTTCTTTGTGAGTTAGGAACACAGCGGAGATAATGGAGTCCTGAATGAGTTCTCTTAAGGGATTGCCATTTGTAGTGTTGATAAACTGTCTATCGTTGAGACTGATCTAGTAGCCTTCAGCCCTAGCAAGGTGAGATTATAAGAAATGCAGATTCATCTCATCTCCATCGAAATCTGCATTGTATGATTTGCAGTTAGCATAGTGCATTCTAATGGTTTGTTCTCTAGGTAACACTCTAGCTATGTGACTCATCAGAGAAGCTTTGTGGAGAGTTGGCTAATAAAAGAAAATTAACAAGGTTATTCAAAAATTAACAATAAACATCCTACTTGTCTGTTGAAAAGAAGAACATCACCAGATTGAAGATGCCTGTAAACAACTTTATTCTTGGCATTTGTCAAGAGTGTTTTAGCTAAACCGATTCTTTGCTCTTCATTCAGTGCCTCAAGTGAGATCTTGTTGCCGTTTTCAACAATAAAGTTAGCACCAGGATGCTGAGTAGGACCATTGATAATAAGCTAGCGGAGATGTTTAGCGTTGTATTCATTGACATACTCAGGGAAAGTTAGTTTCTTGGCTACGAACAATGGTACACCTACTTCATTGGTGTTAAGATTCGGATCAGGGGAGATCACTGAACGTGCAGCGTAATTGACTCTTTTCCCCATCATCTTCATACGGAAGAGACCTTCTTTCTTTTCAAGAAGTTATCTGATACCAGTTCCTTCTTTATCTTGAGCTTTAGTGGCTTTGGAAGAATCCAGGAAGCAATTAACAGCTTCTTGGATATCCAGCCATTTTGTGATGACATCGTTTAGCTTCACAAGATTCTAAAGATTCTGTTAGAAATTAGAGTTCTGTTTCAGCTGCAGTTGATTCTAAAAATGGCCCTCGAATTATTCAATGAGTTTCTTCTTTTTGTCTTCACTGAGATTTTATTTCTATAATACGATCATTCTTCTCAATTCAACGTTGAACTAGAGGATCTTGGTAAGGACTACAGTGTGTCCATGCAAAAATGTCTGCTCACCAAGTTTATTCTCTGGGCGGAATCTATTCGGAGTCACAGGAATCACTTCAATGAAGAACATATTGTAGTCATTTCTTCTTATCAAAAAACCTTAAAAATGCATTCAAAAAAAATGTAAAATTTCTTTAACTATCATATTTTTTGAAGAAACAATAATGATTTTCATGCGGATTTACCTTTTGAGGAGTTTTTGAGTATTTTCTAATTCGTTTCGATGGTTCCGAAGATAATGTTTAGGAGTTTTTTTTCTTTTTCCCAGAACCGCCTCATATATTCCTTCACTTCAAGGGGGTCAAGATACTTCTAATTCAGAATAGCCTTATCAAGTGGCTTTCCAGATTCATTCTGATCATCTTCAGAAGAATCATAGTCATTTTTGGTTTGGGTATTGCTTTTCTAGGCATCTTTTTAATGGGCATTTTTCTTGATGAAGAACTTTGAGAACCCTTCCTTGCGAATTGCCTGCTGATGTTCCTTGCAATGGGGACACTTTCCAATATTGATGTTGTTCCAAAACTCCTTGAGAATCTCTTCAAAAGTGGTGTTCATCGCGTTGGTGTATGAAATACCTTTAGAGAATCTCTCAGGATCAACATTCTTAATATTTATCAACTCCTGTAACTATTTTTTACGCTCTTCCATGGTTTTTAAGCAATCATTAAAACGGGCAGCACCTTCTTACTCAACTTTTTTACTGCTTGTTGGTATGATAACTTCAGTATCAGAGGATTTATAATCACTTGATTTACGACGCTTCCCTTCATTTTTATTAGCTGGTACTGGCTATTATTAAGCTGCTGAGGCTGCCGCAGATTACACAGCAAGCATACCAATAGCTTCACAAACTGATTTATATTCTTTAGCTTCGAAGATATATCCTAGTTTGATTAGCATGAAGGTATTTGCAAACATCTTGAGCTTATTGCTGCTCATTCTAAATGAATTGCACTTCAAGCACTATGCTCTGAGTAACTTCAAAAGCTTATCGATCATAAACGGATTGTAAACTGAAAGTAGTAACTCCACGTGACCCATATGTCCTATTGCATTGAAAAATAACAACCATTTTGTCTTGAAAAAATAACTCTTTTTTTGTTCATCAACAATGATATGAATTCCTACCTGGACACTCAAGACCTTCACAGCCGCAAGTCTCACATCTAGTAAATTTATCATAAGGTGAGACACCCATGCATGGATCGTAGAGACCACCTATTTCACAAAATAAAAATAACATTTTCAACTATAAACCCATAATTTATCTCAATCTCTGTACCTTTGAGTGGACGATTAAGAGAATCAAATGCTATTGGATTGGTAATTTCCTTGACAGACAGCTTGCGAATCTCATCCGCAGTGTAGTATGAAAACCCAACACCTGCAAGACGTCTGCTAATGACATCTTGGAATTAACCGAGACTATTGCTCATCTTTGTAGATCAAATAATAATGAATATCTCTAGTTCTTTTTTAATTTTTTGCCTCTGTTTTTGTTTTGTCTTTGGACTCTGGTGTTTTTTTTGTACTCCCAAATTAATTTTGCTCAAATTTTAGCGTTCCTTTTACTTGTCAAAGCTGATAGAATTTTGATTTATTTTAGGTTTAATGATGGAGTTAGGTAGATTTTATAAGTAGAACATTCTTTATTTTAGGAGGAATTTAACATGTAGAAATAATTAAAAGAGCAGGAAATGAAATTAGAAATGAAATTGGATCCTTAAAAGGTAGGAAAGTAAGACAAATCATGTTATCAAATCAGAAGTAATCGCTTAAGGGTTTCTATGGATTTGATCTTTTGGGAAAGCAACGAAATATGATAGTTTTTATTAATCAAATAAAATTGATTTGCTCCGAGTTCCTCATTTATCTCAAAATTAAACAGAGAACTCCAAAGTAATATTATTAACTATTTAATAGTTCCCTTAATAAAGATGCACCTTCAAATAAGAGGACAAAACTGACAAATCCAAGGAATTTATTAAGAATCAATTGAATTTTTATTTATTTTTGCTTTTCTCTTATGCTTTATAATGAAGTTTAGATTTTGTTTAAAACTAATTTTTAGCTTGATTCTTATAATAACACGCTTAGTTGATTGCAGGAAATGAAATAAATCTTAATTAATCCATATTTTCTTACTTGTGTTAGAAATATTTAAATCTAATGGGAGAGATGTAACACAGTCGATTCTAGAATAAATTAGATCTTAATCTTTGCTAAAATCCCTGAATTTTCCTATTTGTATGTATTTTTTTTCTAGATTAAAAGAAAAACAAGTGATTTTGATAATAACAGTTTAGTAAAAAACAATTCCAAAAATTTTCAATTCTAGAAACAGCTTTCTGATAAAAATGGAGGAAAAATCAGGAACTTCTATCGCTGTTCCATTGCTAGATGCCACACTCGAGAAGCTTGGGATAGATAAGACAAAAAATTGGAGAGAACAAGTCCGTAAATTTCGCTAAGCTGGTAACCATGGATTCCCAGAAATGATCAATGACTCACTCTTGAGAGTCTTCAAAGGAGAGAAACTCACGCATCTTCCAATATGGGCTATGAGATAAGCTGGAAGGTACCTCCCAGAATTCAGAGAAGTCCGCAGTAAATCAAGTTTTTTTGAAGTCTGTGAGAATCCTTTGCTGTCAGCTGAGGTAACACTGTAACCATTAGCACGCTTCCCTCTTGATGCAGGTATTATTTTCTCAGATATCCTTGTAGTACCCTAAGCAATGGGCATGGAAGTCATCATGGAAGAGAAAAGAGGTCCAGTTTTCCCTTAACCACTGGAATAACCTAGTGATCTTGATAAACTGTCAATTCCAGATGCTGAGAAGCTTGGAAATGTCTTTGATGCTCTATTTCTTTTCCGTCATGCAGTCGGAGGAAGAGCATCAACAATAGGTAGACGAAATTCTTTTTCGAAATAATATTATAAATTATCTTTTATCATTTAATTAGGTTTTGCTGGTGCTCCATGGACATTGATGAGTTACATGATCGAAGGCGGTGGTAGTAAAATGTTCTGCAAGGTGAAAAAATGGGTTTACAAGTGGCCTGAAGCTAGTATGAAATTACTAAATATGCTAGTGGAAGTACTTGTTGTCTATTTATCAAAGCAGATAGAATCTGGTGCATAGGTAGTTTAGATCTTTGATTCCTGGGCAGGTGAGCTTGGACAGGCTGATTATTGGTAATTTGGGTTACAACCAGCTGTATGCGTAGCAACTTAACTCAAACTAAAACACCCTGATACTCCAATAATAATGTTCGCAAAAGGCAATCATTCTGATCTTGTATTTAAGCAAAGTTGCTTTGATGGAGTTGGAATTGACTACACTTGGGATCTGTCTCTTGCTGCTGAACTAGCAAAGGAACACAACAAAGTTATTCAAGGAAATTTAGATCCAGGTGTATTGCTATCTGATCCAGAGGTAATTAGAGCTAAAACTAGAGAAATGATAGATTCAGTAGGAGAGAATACAAAATACATTGTGAATCTAGGACATGGAATGTGGCCAGAACATGATCCCGCACATTTAGGAGTATTTGTTGATGAAGTACATGCTTACTCAGCTAAAAAATTTGCTTAATGAGTCACAAAGGAAATAGAAATTATGTGTCTGTGTGTAAATAACAAATAATTTCTCTTTTTTAATTGATTGAGGCAGCTAATATAACTTCTATTTATCCTAAAATTCTTCTTCAATACATCTTTAAATGATTGATTACTTTAATTGAAAAAAAAAGCAAAAGGTTTGGCATTATTAATCATTGAATTTACCTCCAAATAATAGCGTAAATCCTTCAGGAAAAGCAAATGAGCACACAACGCCTTAACACTACTGTTACTTCAAAGGTAAATACCCTTAACTACATCTTTAAAAGTGTCCTTAATGGCGTTTGTTCTTTTCAAGAGCTCTAAGCGTAGTGGAGGTGGGAGGTAAACAACGACGATGTCATAGAAGAATGTCTAGAGCAGATAAGACACAAATAATTCATAGCAGTAAATAGCTTATTCTTCTTAGCAATTCCCATAAGAATCCTAGGTCTACTCTTACTAGCAGCCAGGTTAAACTATGCGTAATATGATTGAAAATAACTAAATCAAGAGATTTTCTTTGCTAAAACATTTTGAGCTTACAATCTCTTTTGATGATTGAACAGCATTGGCTGGTGATGTAGAGAGATTCGTTGTGAATCTCAATGATCAAATGCAAAACTTCGTGGCTGAAAATGAGGTAGTGTTTTGAATTCTTACTAGTGTTAAACTATGGAAATGTATTTCTCAAAAACTTTCATTTTGTGTTGTGTTTTGCTTTACTTGTAGGTTCGAAATCAGCAAAACTATCAGGTGATGAAAATGTAAGCCTAGAGAATAGTTGAACTGCAGCAAATGACAGAGGCTATGCGAAACGAATTAAGTGAACTGAAAAAAGGAAAATATTAGATTTACGATAAGACGAAACGATTAAATGAAGGAATCAATTAAATGCAGATGTTAGAAGATTTTGAACTACTTTCCAAGAATTTACCTTTGAATGGAGCCAACTCTAACAATCTCTTCAGAGATGATGCGCTAAATAATTTCATCAACTCCTACAATTAAACTGGATAGATTGGGAATGAAGGGTAGCTGAGTCAATCACTGCAATTTCCAGATGATAATGTGATTTAATAGCAGCAACAGGGTTTTAGATTGCCTAGTAGGAATCATTTCCAGAGTGCTGCCTCTCTTGCACTTGCTGGATCATCAAAATAACCTTTTTTTTAGTAGAATCAAAGTGTCCCTGAAGAAATTCAATAGCAATAGTAGTTACCTCAGAAATCCTACCCAAAAGAGTTAAATCCAGTACTGGAGAGAATCCAGTAATAAAATGACATGTTATCGAAATTGGTATCTGGATTGAATGAAAAAGCACAGGATATAGGGAAATAGAATTAACCACATAAGAAGAATAAAAAACGGAAAGATTCTAGTGATGACGATAGCAGTGATAGCAGTAGGAGCAGTAGTAACACTAGCAATGCCAAGAGCAGCGATGGTTTCCGATCTCAAGAAGATGCCGAAGAAAGGTAGTTTTTAAAGAAAAAGCTAAAATATCTTGAATCGCAAGTACGATCAAAGCAGATACAGAACTTCAAAGATTTTGACAGAAATGACCCGAACGACCCTGATAACTTCTACTTATCAGAAGCTGCCAAGTAGTACAATCAAAACAAATCTAACCTGCCGTATTACTAGCAACCACAAACATACCCAAACTATCAAAACTTCTCTAGGAATAATTCCTCATTTTAGCAACCCTAGCTTCTTCCACCAGCCAATAACTAGCTTATGCCTTCTCCAGAAGAATTCCTTAAGCAAGTTTAGTAAAATCATCAGAGATTCAATTAATAGCCCTCATCATTCTCTGGATAGTCCAATCCTTTTCCGTTTCCCCCATACGCTGGAAGCTAGCTTGGGACATAGGATCGACCGCCATTTTTGAACCCCAAAACTACTCTTCCATCTCCAGATACTTTGGCATAGATTTTTAAAAGCTAATTAATGCATCCATCAGCAGCTAACCCAGGAAGATGAAAAAAATACAAAATACAAGGAAAAGAGAGATAGTTCATGAACTACCATTGACTGTGTCTCTCACTTAAAGAAATTTAAAATTTTTTGGAAAATAAACTAATAAAGTTAAGGCTAAGTGAGTGATCTTCTCCTTTTTTAATAGTGTTGCTAGGATTTAGCTTTGTTTTCTGAAATAATAAGAATCTCTTGACTGTAAAAATGTACGTTTTGAATTGATAAGCTAGGGTTTTTGTAGTTTCCTGAGCTGGACAGCTAGAAAACAGACAATTAAATGTAATTATTGAGTTTATAAATTTCTTGCATATCTTCTTAAAGCCCTCATATCAAAGAATAAGAATATATTAATCAATATCTATTTATATTAAAGTAGAAAAAAAATAGAGAAGTGTTTTCAACTTTTCGAAAAGGATAATAGTAGTTTCTAAAGGAAAATCCAAAAGCCAAGCTTAACAAAACAATTCTTCATTAAATTAAGTTTCGAATTTAATGAGATCAAAGATTGATTTATTAAAAATTAATTATCACTTATTTTCTTTTTAGATTTGTAAATACTTCCTTTTAATTCCTCCTCATTACCTCATTACCTCATCCACTCATCTTTTGCATCTTCACTGAATAGGTATTCATTAAATTTCACAGCACGAGAATATGAAACATCATTAAGTAGTCTTTTTATTCTTTTTGATATTTATTACCTAAAACTTTAGTGTATTTTTTTTTAGAGCAAACTTTTCAAATAATTGTCTTTTATCCAAATAGAGTTTTAAATCATTAACTTTCAAACATATCCATTAATTAAATTTGTTTTTATTTTAGTCAATAGCATTATTACTATCACAAGAAATAAGCAAAAACAGAAGTTATTATTTTAAAAACGAACATCATTTCAATATCTTGAAAATGTAATAAAATCAAATAACTTTAAATGACATATTTTTGAATTTGTTTTAACAACTTTTTTTGAAGAAAATCCTGAGAAAAAGTAATCCAAGTGTTTTTTAAAGTTTTTCTCAAGAAATAGAAACTTTCCAGAATCTTTATCGGCAAGAACCTAGATCAGAGGGGAGAGGTTCCACTGAAAACTTCAGAAGTTTCCTTTAATTTTTTATTCCAGCATCTTTCCAGGGAAGTTCATTTATTTGGGTTGGCAAACTCGAACTAAAAATAATAAAAAGTTTAATTTTTCCTTGCTGAATCGTCAGCAAGAAGAAAAAAGAAGGAGCAAATATCAAGGAATTACCAGGGTCAAAAAATGGAATAAGAGTTCGATTTTGATTTGTTTGTTATCGGAGGAGGTTCTGGAGGACTTGCTGCTGCAAAGGAAGCTGCATAATTCGGAGCTAGAGTTGCAGTCGCAGATTTCGTTAAACCCTCACCAATTGGCTCCAAATGGGGACTAGGAGGTATACATCACTCATTCTCATAGATTTCTATTTCCTCTTTGAATCCTCTCATTCTCTCTCTAACCAATAACTTTATTTGCTTTTAAGGCACCTGCGTGAACGTTGGTTGTATTCCAAAGAAATTGATGCATTTCGCAGCTGCTGCTGGAGAGTCACATGAGGCATAGAAAAACATGGGCTGGTCAGAAGTCAAGGAAAAATCGAAGTTTGAATGGAAGCACATGGTCGAAAGAGTCTAAGCTCACATCAAGAAGCTGAACTGGGCTTACAAAGTAGAGTTAGCTGAGAATGAAGTGAAATACTACAATTCTTTGGCTACTATTGCCAAGAAAAATACAATTGAGGTAGATTTAAAGTTTAATTATTAGAAAAGTATTATGTTTTTTTAATTTATTCTCATAATTTGTCTTAGCTGCTAAACCGCAAAGGAGAGAAAGAAGAAGTTACAGCTAAGTTTATCCTTATAGCTGTTGGTGGCCGCCCATAGTTCTTAGATATTTAAGGAGTCGAGAAACTAGTGATCACCTCAGACGACTTGTTTTCTATGAATGAATCTCCTGGAAAAACTCTCATCGTTGGTGCATCTTACATTGCTCTAGAATGTGCTGGATTTTTAGCTTCCTTTGGATATGATGTCACAGTCATGGTCAGGTCAATTTTACTGAGAGGGTTTGACTAAGAAATCGCTGAGAAAATTGGAGAATACATGTCAAGACATGGAGTCAAATTCATCAGGGGATCCGTACCGCATGTGATCGAAGGAAGAACTGATGGGAAAAAACGAGTAGTCTGGAAATAATAACAACCATCACCAGTAAGTTCTGAAGATTCCAAGGAAAGCGTGGAGTCTTATAAAGTTGAAGTCGATGTCGAGGATGTTTTTGATACTGTAATGCTCGCAATCGGGAGAGTTTCAGATACTAAGAAAATAGGTCTAGAAGCAATTGGAATTAGTGTCAAAAGCAACGGTAAAATTCTCTGTAATGACGACGATACAACTTCTGTAGAGGATATCTTCGCTATTGGAGACTGCGTCGACAAGCGTCCAGAACTCACTCCAACTGCCATCAAAGCTGGAAGATTACTCGCTAGGAGACTCTTTAATCACGAAAAGAAACTCATGGATTATTAGTCCATTGCTACGACTGTTTTTACCCCTTTAGAATATGGCACAATAGGTTAGTCAGAAGAAGATGCCATTGCTAAGTATGGCCCTGAAAATATAAAAGTCTTCTATTCGATATTTACACCCCTGGAATGGAGCTACTCAAATCATAGAGCTGAAGACAAAGGGCACTGCAAGCTCATAGTCAACACAGCAGAGAACGATCTTGTCGTTGGCTTCCATTACTTAGGTCCACACGCTGGTGAGGTCACCTAAGGTTTCTCTATGGCTTTCAAACTTAAAGCAACTAAAGAACACTTCGATGAAACCGTCGGAATACACCCGACGTATGCCGAAGAATTCACAACGATGAAAAATGTAAAGGGAGAGGGTGACGCCAAAGAATCAGGCTGCTGAGGTTGATTCAGCCAACTGCTATGTGTAAGGCAGTTGGTGGTCACTATTAATATTTCTCCATCACCTTTACCATCTCCTTTTAAGCTGCTTTGAATGTCCTTGATCTGGCTTGATTGCAAGAATCGAACTCTAACTCCTTCAGTATGTCTCTTTTTATTTAATGAGAATATCATGAAGAAACGGCCTGAAACCTCATTGAGGAGGGTTCGCTCGGAATGAAGGAAAGAAATTTGACTCTGCAGACAAAGCAACGTGATCCAATCAGCAGCTAATCATTCACTCAACAACAGACCAAAAATAAAGAAACATTAAAAAATACTCTTTGTATTTCAAATGTTTTATGAGTCTTTTTGACTGTTCGTATCTTTTTCAATTCTTGAAACTTCTCACATTCTCATTAATATCATTGCAATTTAACCTTTTTTTCCTATTTCACTCTTTCCCTTGCTTACTATGGGTGCTTTCGAAGAGCTTTATAGATAAAAAAACTTGAATTTGTAATAAAAAACTTTTCTTAAACTCTAAATATGTTATTATTATTATTATTATTATTATTATTATTATTATTATAATAATAAATGTGAAATCATTATTTTTTCAAGTTTTTAAATGACCTTTATCTTTTAAAAGAACTAACCAACTATTCTAACTATTCTGTTTTGTTTTTTTTGTATAAAGTGTATGTCTTTTTTTATTTCACAAAAAACTTGTATTTGTTATTGATTCCCTCTACAATTTGAAATTTTCAAAGATAAAACACAGTGATCATGACAAACGAAGAGGAGTATTCTATTCGTAGATTCATATCTTTGAAGAAGTAAAAATAATAAAATTTAATATGCAGTTTGCCAAAGATTAATCAAACATAAACATAGAAACAATATTCTTCTTTGTAAATAAAGATAATTATTTTTTCGATACTTTCAGTGGGAGTTAGCATAAGGCATGTCACAGCTCTCAGAAAGCTCGCATTTTGAAGAAAATACTGAGGAAGGAGTAACAGCGACGCCTCCACATTCGGCAGGTTAAGTCATAGCTGTTGGAGCAGGGATCATGAATTTGGAGGTGAATTTAGATAGAGAAAACAAGAATCATCAGATATCAGGGATCGAAGAAGCAATAGAAGGATAAACAGCAACAACAAGGATTGAAGCCAGCATAATCGAAGAGGAAGATTAATAACCATAATAGTAATAATCAAGCTCTGAAGAAATTGATGGCCGACCATAGCAATAACAATCCGGAATTGATGAAGAAGATAACTAAGGTGTTCTTGGCGAAGAATTTCAATTAAAAGCTCTAAGCACGCTCTAAGAAGAATGCCGAAAACTCATGGTTTTATGGGATAATCTCAACTCATCATACTCTAAATCTCAAACTTCTCTTTACTTCCTTTTATCCATGAAATGGCTAGAAACATGGAAAAAGCACGTGAGCTACGATAGATTCGCTAAATCCCTACAGCCTGACTGGAGTAATTTCGCGAAATACACCCATGAACTAGAGAACGCCAATGAAGATCTCATCCTAGCTGATATAAACTCTCCTGAATATAACTCGACTTATTACACTATCAGGAGTGATGAAAATGGTGTTTCCATACTGTTGAAAGAGAATCTTAGGGAAACCATAGATTACGTCATTGTTGATAGAGATATTGTGGATTTTTTCAAAAGTAGATATTCTAATTTTAACCTTATCCCAAGAAGAGCTTCAAAGACACCTACAGGGAATAAAATCACCCAAGTGTACTATCCTAAGGTTAGCAATAGTTCCAAAAAATACAAAATGCTTAAGATCTAAAAGGAACATTTATTCTATCAACATTCTTATTTTAATATTTTTTTTCTTTTTTATTGGTTGCTAACTTAGGTGAATGTGGTCATTTTGAACAAAAATTTACTCAAGACAATCGACTAGAAAGGAGTCACTGAGCTGTACTCAAAAAAGATCCAGTTATTTTCAGGAGAAACATAAGGCTCTTTGAGATTGTTTCTGGTCCCGATTGTTAAGGAGCATCAGTTCAAGAACGAATAGAACACTTTCGATGTGACGAATCCTATTAAAATATCAACTATCCGCTTGTGGAAATTTGGTGAAAGTGACAATCTCTAAAACTTTTTCTAGACCTTAAGAGCATTAACAAATACCTTCACTAGCTATGATTATAAATTGAAAGTGAATATTCCATATATCCAATCGGATGACGACGAAACAACAGTTGAGAAGCTTGGGTTAACTGATGGGTCAACGCTGGTAGTTGAGGTCTAAGCTAAGTAGTGGTTCTTCAAAATCGAAGGACAAGAAAACGAAGAATAATGCGAATTCTGCAGATCGTTTAAGATTCTCAAATTCACCTGCAAGTGTAATCAAGTAATAAGCAAATAATCCCCAAAAATTGGAGTTTTTAGAGATGATCATTTCTTAAATGTTTATATAAAAAATATTAGGTTCGTTATTGTTCTCCTGAGTGTAAGCGAAAGGACATGGACTACCATTCACGTGTGTGCGACAAAGCAACTCAAGAATCAGACGAAGAAAACGATGTTCCCTATGCAATCAGAGCTGACTCTGTGAAAGGAATTTGTGGGTTATCAAATCTAGGGAACACTTGTTTCATGAACAGCGCATTGCAGTGTCTCAGCAACACAGTGTTATTAACTGAATTCTTCTTGACGAAACGATTCAAAAAGGACATCAACGAATTGAATGTATTAGGCACAAAAGGGGATCTCGCTAAGAAATATGCCTTGTTTCTGAAAAACATTTGGATAGGCTAATCACGGTTCTTCAGTCCTTACGCTCTTAAAACAGCCATCTCTTAGTATCAGTCTATGTTCCAAGGGTTCTAATAACATGATTCATAAGTAAAAATCACTATTTTTCTGGTCTTATTCAACAATTCTGACTAATTTATCTGTTTTTTCCTCCTTTTTTAGGAATTCCTTTCCTTTATCCTTGATGGCCTGCATGAAGATTTAAACCGTGTCAGAATCAAGTAAAACACAGAATCTATAGACTCGAATGGACGAGAAGATCGTGTGGTGGCTAGATTATCTTGGGAGAACTATCTTAAGCGTAACCAAAGCATCGTCATAGATTTAATGTGTGGATAATTTAAATCCTTAGTGTCTTGCCCAGACTGCAATTTGAAATCTGTGACTTTTGATCCGTTCTTGATCTGTTCTCTACCTATCCCAAATCCTTAAATTAAATCAGTCTAAGCTTATCTTATTTTCAGTGGGAACTCAAAAGTTTCAATAGAAGTCACATTTTAGTATCTTAGCTAAACAAAATAAAAGATTAAATAAATGCTTGAATATTGCTCGAAGACTTACGCTATTTCCATAGAGAGATTGAAGATGTTCTCACTTTCATTCTCTGATATTAACATGGAATATGATTAGAATATGTCCATAAAAGAACTCAAGAGAAAGTAAAAGTATGTCACTAAGAATACTGTCATACTTTAGCTGGAAGAACCATCATCAGAGTAGATTGAAGACCAACCACAACAATGCCTGCTGGTGTAGTTTATTAAGCCATTCAAAGATACTTCCTTTGCATACAGCAGTACTACACTGAAGCCTTTCACGTTTGTTCGACCGATTTATCTTCCTGAAGGTACAAATATGAAATAAGTACACTTGAATGTTTTCAAGTATGTCCTCGCAATTTTCGAGAGAGAAAGTGACAAGGAGTCGTAGTTTTTGGTTGACAAAAATACCTTAACAATATCTGAATTGTATGAGAAATACATCCTTAAAGCAGAGACATAAGTTTACAGTCTAGTTGCAGATTCAGATGCTTCAGAATATCTTCAAAAACAATGCAGGTACAGTGTTGATTATTGTAGTTATGACTATTTAGGAAATAATGATTGTTTTGGGTTGTTTTTTGAATAGTTGGTGCTCTGGGTTTAAGTGCAAGGGATGTGTGTTGCCGTTCAACGAAGAAACTTAGACTATACGAGATGTAGTAACCAAATGCAAGCTAGGATCTCTCAAGGTTAAAGTTATTGTCAATGTGCAGACTGAACTCGGGAAAATGCTCTAGACACTACATTCCCTGAACACAAATGACTCCTAAAATGGTGGGGCGATGCAGAAGGCAGCAGTAGAGTGTGAGGATGATTCAGTGACTCTAGAAGATTGCTTAAATTTATTTGAAATTCCAGAGAAATTAGGCGAAGACAATGAATGGTATTGCCCTCGCTGTAAAGCGCATAAAAGAGCCTAAAAATAGCTGCAGATATACAGAGCTCCAGAGATATTGATCTTGCATTTGAAGAGGTTCAAGGGAACTTCTGGGATATTCAAATCGAAGCTGAGTAAAGTTGTAAAATTCCCGTTGACGGGATTAGATTTAACGAAATATGTCATAGAGGAAGAAACACCCAATAAATTCTATGGATAGGAAGAGACAGCACAAAGAGAGCGAGGAGAATACTAATCTTAGGGATAGTAAATTGAGAGAGATCCTGCAAGTAATGAAGAAATTGTGAGTGATCCATTGCTTTAAAATTTCCTCCCTGAATAAATTTCCACAGAGAATATCAACTCCACTAATTGCGCAGTCTCTCAGCCATTACTCTACGATCTCTATGCAGTAACAAATCACTATGGAAATTTAGGATTTGGCCACTATACAGCGTATGCGAAGAACAATGGAAATAACTGGTTTTGCTATGACGACTCAACTGTAACTTCAGTCAATGAAGATTAAATTGTTAGTGAAGCTTCATATATTCTCTTCTATTAAAAGAGAAGAACAAATGGGAATGAGAATGCTAGCAATAGTCCACAAATTGAGAATTAAAACAATTAACAACTCTGAAAAAACTTTGTTTTATTGCTTCATTCCTGGAAGATAATGAGATTTGGATTTTTACATTATTTCCTTGCATATTTTGTTAATTTTTCATAAATTTATGTGGTTTGAATAAGATACTTAACTAAATCAGACAAACAGACAAGAAGATCTTTGAAATATTTATAAATAAATTATAATAGAATTGAAAGCTAAATAAGTGATTTTATTTGATCTTTCAATAAGCAGGTGGAGGTGGTGGTGGTGGAGCTTAGTAGCCATTGTATGGCTGATAATTAGAAGGCTAATATTGAGAATCAAGCGAAGGAGCAGAAGGCATGTTATAAACTGACTATTATTATTATGGGAATTGTGAGGAATTTTAAAGCGGTGGTTACGCGTAAGGCTGCTGGTTCTAATTCAACTATCCAATAGGAGCTGCTTTAAATTATTGTTATTGAACTCTCTGTTAATACATTTACTGTTGCCGAAGATTCGAAGATTGAGAGAGCTGCTGAAGGAGGAGATTTGACTCATTGGTTTTCTGCTGTAGCTAGGATTAGAACAATGTTGTTTATAATTCCTTGGTATTTGGAGCGAATTTGGAGTTCTTGGGACCAAAGGGATACATTAACTCTTATTTTTTTTCAGGTTGCTCTTCCGGTAAGGGAGGATACATTGAACCAAATTCATTATTATTGGAATTATTAGCAGGAATGTTCAAGTTACTGTTGTTACTTTAGATAGGCATTTAGCTGAAGAATGCATTACTTGCCTAAGGATTATTGTTATTATAATTACTGGAACTGATTGAAGGTGGGTTGAAATGGCTACTTGCTATCTACTGCGATGAGTTGAAATTAGATGCTTAAGGAGGAAGTTATGCTGCAGGAGCATTAGCAGGCAATGAATTATATGAAACCTCCAGGAAAAGCTATCCAGCCGGTTCTTTGTCAAATAACACTTGTACTGTCCTCACCCCTGGAAGGCAATTACTAAGGAGACTATGTGGGATAGTGCAAGAGCCCAGACTTGTATTATTATTTTTGTTAAAGATGTCGATAATAAGGTCCATTTCTTGGAGCTTGACGATCTTGAATTGATCTACCCAACGAGGGTTTTTGCCTGTTTTCTCACAAGTATTCGAGGTATATTTCTTGTCACCACAGTTTAAAGTGTAGTAGCAGCTCTTAACAATTACAAAAAAAGGTCAGGTTAATCATTTGAGAGAACAAAAAATACTCTTAGAATATAGTTTTATTTTTTATTTTTACCATCTATCCGAACCATTAGGTGTCTTTAGTCAGCAACGCAGAGACGACTCTCAAAGTCATATCGAGAGGTGCTTCCCCGACTTAGACTAGTTCTCCTTGCTAAAATCCAACCTGAACATCAGGAAGGAAGTGTACTTCCATGGATAGGATTCCAGCAGATTGTTTGTCGAACAGCAAAGAAACAGAAACTTAGAAGGAAAAGGGCAAGTAAATTTAATGAAGAGTAATAAAAGATCTGAAAGAGTAGCTAAAGAAGGAAAAATAATTGTACCTTATTATGTTCCTGCTTGATTGAGGCTAGATAAATCGAAGTTTCCGAGACCTACCAAGACATTATCGAAGACTCCAAGTTTCCTCATGTGGAAAACTTCAATCTAAGCAGAAGGTTCGTTTGTTTTGTGGAACTGTAGTCTATCGCACCATTTAGGGTTTTTTGAGCCTTTTGCGTTGACTGCACTAGTTTTCTTCACATCGGCTATCTGAATCACCACGTATGGATTCTAATCAGTCACAAAGAACCCAAATTTAAAGTTAGATTGAATTAGAAGTCTTGTCAAAGTCAAAAAGGAAAAAACCTTACCATTTTTCCAATTAGTTTGACATCGCGTGTTAGACTTGCTCCTTTCAGCTCGAATTCGACTTTACCACTGATCATATTGTTGATTTTAAGTACTTTTAGTGGTATGTAAGCTGTGTGATTTATTGTGAAATGAAAAAAATTAATTTGTGATATTCTCTTCTGAGTTTGTTTTTTTTTCTTCTTCTTTCTCTCTGTTTCTTCAATACTTGTTTAATATTTCTTTTGCTGATCGGGAGAATCCTATTCACCTGGGAGAAATCAGATAAGAAAGGTGCTTTCTAATCCTCATTTGAGTAATTAATTCTTAAAAAATTTACGATCTGATAAATGCATAACCACAAGTTCAATTTTTAAATACAAACCCAGACTTAAACAGAAGGATAGACATAATCGAAGAAATACATTGTAAATAAATGAATAAATAAAATTAATAAGTATCATATTTATTAAATGGGATTTTGCTTTCATTTATTCTGCTAGTAAGTTTAAAAGTCTGTTTAAAGACATCCCCCTATAAGATATCACCAAAATTAAGAAAAATAAACAAAAATTGCAAAAAACTATTTGAAACATAACTTGGTTCATTTTTGTAAGTTACCTAGCTTAAACATTTGGTTTCTCCTTTAAAAATGAAAGTATTAGTATTTTATTATTATTATTAAAAAGAAAAGGAATTCCGAAAATACAGTAAAAGTAAATCTGAAAATCGAATTTCTCTATTAAGAAAAGAAAACTGGCCAAGATTATTATCAGGACTTCTCAATATGCTGACTTGGCTGTGCTCGAGTTTCTTGGTAACCAACTGAAGTTAGTGCTGCTGTTGGAGTCTGCTGGACCATTCGCTCGTGCGATTATCTGGCTTGAAGGAGAAGGAGCTGATAATTCATGTACAAATTCTATGTTGCTTCAGTCACTTTTGCAGCAAACCATCAAAAAAAGAAGTCAATACATTTCTATTTCCAAAATGCTAAACATTAATAATATCGTTTAATTTAACAGTACATGTTTTCTCAGAGTTGTTATCGTTGCTTTCTACATGTGAAAGTCGTTCGATCTTTTGAACTTCAAGAGCTTTTTTCTCCAAAGCTCCATCACTTTTTAAAGTTGATCTCTTTAGCTGTTATTGTTATGCATTTAATTGATCTTAATGCTGCTTTTAAAAATCAATATTCACTGATTATTGCTATGGTTTTTATGCTTTTAAACTTGCTCTCTGCTTTAATTGACTGATGTTTAGAATCAATGAATCACTGTTCGTCCTTAGTTTGTTGCAACTGTTGTTGCTATTACTATTCGTCTCTTTCTTAGCAACCTAGGATTATGGTGGTTTTCGTTGAGAAACCGTAGCATGAGCGAAATAAGCTGTCGAGCTACTTTTGTGTAGTGAGACTATGTTTTTAGGTCTAAAATCTATCAAGCCACTAAGAAAAAAAAGAAAATAAAGTAAATTCTGACACACACATTCTAAGTGAACTAGAAACATAAAATGAATTCATTCTTAAAAATACCTTAGCTGACCGTTGTTAAAGTTATTGAAGCTGCTTTTCTCTAGGATTAGTGTTTTTTCATCATTTCTCGCTGAAACATGCATTGAAAAGCTCTACACCTTCATCTATGTGAATTCAAAATATAAATAAATATCAATCCAATTATTTTCACAAGAAATGATCATCCCCCCCCCCTCCCCCTCTCTCTGATCATATTTTCTTTCTTTCCAATTCCTATTTCTTTATTTACCGTATGCCTCTCTATGCAAGCATTGCTGTTTTTCCCATTCATTAAAATCGATTTCAACGGTGATTTTTCACCACTTTAAGCACATGATGTAGAAGGAGTATCTTTCTAGTCTTTGCTATTGCTATTGTTGAAGCTAGCCGTCACAGAGGAGCCACTTTTTAAATGCTACTAGAGCTGCTGATCTCTAGCTTCGACTGCATCCGTGAAGGACACTACTTAACCTAGATGTCCAGGAGCTGCTAAGGAAGTCTTAGCTGAGGGTGCTGTTTTTTCGCTTACTTTTTTCATTGCATTACTAGGATCACATAAGCTGATTATGCTGGCAGAGCTATTTGTTCTAGAATTGGGTTTAGTAAGTTGAGTAGTTTTAGATTGTGTTGTTTCACTATTTTTTCGTCTTATCCCAGAGAACTGATCTACTTGATGTTACTTCTGTTGTATCTAATTTCGATTGCTATTTACATCTTCTTCATTCAAACTGCTTTGATCTCCAGTAGTTGTGCTAGAATAAGGTGAGTTATCCACAGATCGCTTATTAGGTCTTCTCTTTGAGGAATCATCCTATTATCCTTATTATGATTTACTTTATTAAGAAGTTTAATGCTTTTTATAAGTCATTTACTCTTGATTTTAAGCTAATGAAGTTACTGACTACGTATGTTGTAATTACTATTACGAGATCTTACTACTGTTTCGCAATACCATCGCATGCGTCTGTGCTTTCAACTAAGATAACGATGAACGCTCAGCTTTTTAAAGCATAATCGAGGAATATCCTGAAGCTGGACTGATTGACTGCTATTTTAGCTTGTAAGGTTTGGTTTCAGGAGGAGCATTATGTCCAGTATTATTTGGATTCACTTAGCGTGTTGTGGAAGCGGCTTATGAGTAACTTTGCTAGGATTTTCTTTGAGTTGTTGAATCCTATGATTTAGTAGCAGTTGTGAAATTAGAGAATCCTTAGGAAGTGCTGTACAAAAACTTCTAGCTATTGTTAATGTCGCTGTGCTTAGTTTTTGGATTACTGTTGCTACTTGAGTAGCTGTTTCTAGAGGATATCTGCTATTCCTTTTATTATTCTGTTTATTTACCTTTGGATGCATAATCTGATAATTGAATGCTTTTACTATTATTGTTGTTCACCTGTTGAATCTAATTTCCCTCAATTCTATCGTTAGTTCTCTGCATCGATACAGCTACTGATAAGCCACTGATGGTCATGCAATTGTTTTCGTTGCTAAATTATGACAATTCTTCATCTGGACTTGGATTACTACTACTGCTACTACTCACACTACGACTACTTGTCTACGATGAGAATTACTATTATTATTATGACTGCTACTAGCTCTTTAGGAACAATTATTCTTCTGCTTGCTTGTATTTCTTATTGATATCCTTACTTTCTTCTTATTTCGTTGGACTAATAGTCGTCCTGGATGTTACTGCTACCTTAGCAAGATTTGCTAGTGAATTCAAAGATTCCTCTTCTTCTGTCTATTCAGAACTGCACTTTACTAGCCGTAGTGAGCATTTCTTAGTCTTCAAATTATCATTACTACTAGGCTCCTTTGATTTAAGTGCTTTAGCTTCCAAGAACGCTGTCTTAAACGCTGCTACTTGCTGAATCTCTGAGCCGTAGTTAATCGGGGAGTAACCAGGTAGATAATTATTATAATTAGTTTCGCTGCAAAACTAACGACGTAGGGATTACTGCAACTGAGAACTCTAAGTACGATGCTCTTACTGTTAGAGATCTTACTGATACAGTGGCTTAAGCATGGATTCAACATTACTCTTAGGATTACTGATGCTGCTAGCAACTGCAACACTTTGAGTGCTTCTTTATCGATTTATAGTTAGAGAACTAGAGGACTTATTCTTAGGGTTAGCTTTCTATGTTTAATGTCCTTATTTATCTGGGAAGGCTTGCAAGATTAATCGGCTGTTCGCATTCTAAGAGTCAACTAAGTAAGAACTAGTTGTCTTGCAGAGACTCTAGCTACAGGCATTGGAGAAATTAGCATTATTATTGTTTCCTAAGCTACTCTTATTCTGCATACTCACAGACCCTCCTCCTATGGTACTTTTCCCACTTAGCCCACCATTACTCGTTAAATTCTTGTGACTCTACGATCCATTAGTTTTCTATTAGTATTGCTGCTGTGGTTATTTGTGATTCTTAGTCTTGTCTTTCTTGTCCATGTAAAGCAATACACTGATGTTATTGCTACTATTGCATTAGCTTAGACTCATATTGTTGTTAGTGTTAGCGGAGGCTTTAGAAATGCTAACTGATGGGCTACTAGGTTATTTCTGTGTTTTATTTTTCTTCGATCCTTGATGGTAGTGACTGCTGTAGTTGTTGTTGATGTTCTTGAAGCTGGAACTGCGATGGAGGCTATTCGAATTGCTCCTTTTCATCTTCTTAGTTAGGTCCTCGAAGAGCTGTCTCTTTCTATTATGATACAAAATAAAAGGAAATATTAAAATTATGTTGATCGTTGTAAGACTTTCAAATTCGTATTGTACCTGTATTCGAAGATAATAGCAGCTTCATCTTCGTTGAGTTTGCTGAGTCTAACCATGCTGGCATCACTCCTGAGAATCAATTGAGGTGAATCTTTCTCTGATTTTGCAGGAGATAATTGGAAAATGCTCTCTTCCGTTGGTGGCTTAGGTAGGCTGTATTAGAAATGTAAAATATTATTGATGCTATGAGAAAGAAACATTAATAACTATCCCTTTTACGCTATTGACGTCGAATGAACGCTACTCATGGATCTCTTATCTGTTAAGTTTAAATAAACACCAAAATTTAATCAGACAGCCTTATTTTTGTACATTTATTGAAAGTTCAAAACATTCTTCTGGTTTAGACCGAATTTCTTTATTACTTTCAGGAGAAGATCCTTTATTGGGCTATTGCTGCTGTTGCTTCTGCATTTTTTACCTGTATTTCGCAATGTAATAAGCTCTTTTTTAGCTTCAGTTTTGGGTTTCTTTTTGAGAAGTTCTATTTTTGTAACCTGTTTTATCCAAGTCCTTCCTTAAGCACCCTGTGGATAGATAAAAACTGTATCTCTATTCTCCGATCCTTGTTACAAAAGATTAGATGATCTTTCTGTGATTCTCTTGGACCTATGCTCTTCAAAAAACTCTTAAATTAATAATTTTTCCTCTCCCACTGCAACCTGAATATTACTCCTGGGGGATGCTTTCATAATTTGTTGCTTTCCTGACTCTTTAAAGCCACAGATACATAATAATCATCAGCCAGCTCTTTAAGAGATCCACTCGCGTCCTAGTGTATTTACCACTAGTTTTAGATATTTCGAGATGATAGATAGCCTCGTGAATATCCACTAAGATCCATCCATTCGTTTTAGAAAATTCCAATTTGCAGAGGAGGTTAAATTCATAAAAATTTCATTCTCAATTTAAATACCGTTTATCAACATAACAAATATTATTTTTAAAATGTTTAATATGTTTTTTTAATGTTAATTATTAATTATTTTGGTAATTCTGATTGTATTGAATTTGTTCATTTATTAAATCATAATTTCTTTTCTGATTTGTATTCAATATTTTTTTGTTTTCTGGAACATAAAACACTTAACTTAAAGGTTATCGATCATTGGATAGTGCATAACTTTTCTCTGATTCATAAAACGATTATGTTATTTTTTTCATAGAGCAAAAGGATTCACAGGAGGAAATAAATCTATGCTTCCTTATTATTTCTCATGATCAATTTAGATATGAGCTCTTAAATAGATATCTATGAAAGTGAGTCTGTTTAATACTAATAATGAGTGAAATTTAAATTGTTCGGTGAATTCGAAGACCAGAGTCACTGTTGAAGCATTTTTCTCTTTTTTGTCTTTTTTTGTGCCCAACTTTCATAAAGATTAATAACTTTGCTTAGTGTTATCAATGCTTTAAAGAATGGCTCTTCTACAAACTTAAGTAAATCAGGATGTAGATCAAACCGTTCTTTAATGAAATCTACTTTTTCGATTTATTCATCAAAACAATCAAAATAGTTTCCAAGCAGAAAATGGAAAGTTTTAAGTCTAACCTTATTCATATTCACTTCCATCTTATTCAAGAACTGTTTTTTTTTTGAATATTGAGATATGTCAATATTCCACTTTTCCTCAAAGTATTACTTTAAATAATCCAAATGTATCATCTTTAAGTATTTTTTTACTCTCTGAGAACTTTTTTTCAAATACTTCAGATTTTTCTGGATCGTGATTGATAGCCTGGGCACTTTTTTTGAAACTGTCATCTTTTATTTTCATTTCTACTTCTTTTTCATCTTCGTCTTTTCTAATGCTGACAATTCTATAATTGATAACGCATTATTTTTTACTTCTAAAGTTCTCTTGAGAGCTTCAACTGAATCTTTTGTTTTTCTTCGGAATGAACTTTTTCCAGATTTTAGATCTCTTTCAACTTATTTTAGAGTTACACTGTGGTGTCAAAGGTATCTTTTGCATAGAATTTAGGCTTTTAGAGTTTATTATTTTTAAGAATAATGAAATAACCCTAAGTTATTTTAGTATAAATTTCATATTATGTTCAGTCTTTACATGATTGCGAGTAGGACTTAATTCAACTTCATGAGCTTGTTTAAAAAAAGCAAGACTAATAATATGAAACATACTTATTAATATTCCGCTTATTCTGAATAAAAAAACAATAGGTTTCTTAGCCATCAATATCAATTATGGCTTTCGCTCTACTGTGTTTAGCTGTGAAGATGACACAAAAAAGTAAGAATGGTGGAATTAGTAGTAAACTTTTAATGCTCAACAATAAGCCTCCATAAATAAGTATGCCAAAAATCAAGTTTTTTTCGGTCTAAAAACTTTGACTAAAGAAAAGTTTATCTTAGAAATCAGTCCCAAAAAAATTTCATTGCTTTTTTGTAGGTAAATCAGAGATGGCATGGAGATAGAATTAGATGGGAAGCTTTAACGGATAAAGTACCTGATCTTCAACCAATTCTACCAAGCAAGAATCCAACATTCTCATCAAAACAACTTCAAATGGCAAGGCAATAGGATTTCTTACTCTACTAGCAATGTAAAAAGAGATAGAAAATAATTAAAAAATAATAGAAAAATCACTTGAATCAATTGACATTTAACTTTATTGTGACACAAAATATAAGTGCCTGATGTATCTCAAAGAAATGTTCTAAGGAGACACTGCATTCTTTTTGAAACATCAAACCTCACTTTTAGTGATTTGGATAAAAATGTTGAAAGTTGCAGTCTGAAACGAGAACATAGAGCGCTTTAAAAGATTAAAAAAGGAGAAATTTTTAACAAAGTCAACTATGGTCAGTTTAGGGATCTCCTGATAAAAGGAAAAAGACATAGGTTCCAGGAAAGACACAGAGAAGGTCAAAGATCAAGAGACTAGCGAAAGAGAAAAGTATATGAGGGGGCTCAAAAAAATTGCACAATTAAGATTTTTAAATTCAATTTTTTAAATTAAGCAGAAGCCCATATTAAATATTGCCTAAAAGTCATTTTGTGGAGTTTTTTTTGAGCCCCCTTATATATTAAGAAGATGGTTATTTGAAAAACTTGATTGCGTGTGGTAAAAATGTATAAATAATAATACGAAAATATAACAAATTAATCTTTATTGTACTTTTTCTTTAATTAATATCAATAATCTTCAATATTTAAGGGTAATTAACAGTCTGAGATTTAGAAATCGCTTTGATTCAAAATATCTCGAGAAAAATAATTAAATTTTTAAGACTATTATTTCATTTCGAAATGTGTTTTATTGTGCTCTTTCTCAAATGATTTATTCTTTTCACTAATGAAAGGATTCCTAGATTTTGTTTTGTCTTGAATGTCATTCTTTATGAAATGCTCAATGAGTTCTGGGAACTCTATCTTTTTAAAAATCAACCATTTCTTGTATTATTTGCTTTCAAAATAATTATCCTGATTATATTTTTATTGATTATTTATTCATCACCATCGTTAATTTACATCAAAGTTTACAAGAAGAAACAAACAACTTGAATAATAGTTAATCAGTAAGTTTAAGTAGAAATTTCAATAAAGAAAATTGATTCAAGTTATTTGTTCCGTATGATAATATCTTATGTTTTTAAGAAATTAATCTTTCATAAATAGAAAGAGACCGTTAAGATGAGGTACATTTTGCAAAAGTCTATTTAAGGTAAGATGAGTTAGTTGTGTTTATTTTTGAAAGAAATAAAAAAGAAAAATAATAAATTTAGTTCGCAAGGTATTAATCCCCAACAAGTAAAATAATAAACAAAAGTACATTATTAATTAGATCCAGGAGTTATTTCTATTAGCTTTATTTAAATAGCAGAGTTATTAGCGAGAAAGCAGCAGTTGATAAACGATTTTTAACAGTCTAAAGAAAGAAAAAATAATTCCCCATAAATATATCTCCTTATTACACAAAACTTAACACTACAAAAATGAGCAAGGTGATTGATAACTACATCCTCAAGGAAGCTGTTGGCAGTGGGCAATACGGAAAGGTGTTTAAATCTAACCACGCAGTTACTGGAGCAGTCTATGCTGTCAAAGCCATCAAAAGTGAAAAATTCAAGAATGTACCAAAACTCTAGGAGTTTACGAACAATGAGATCGCCACTCTTACGAAACTCGTCAATCCAAATGTCATCGCCTTTGTGGAGATGCTTCGAACAGCTAATAATGTTTATCTAATCTACGAGTTCTGCAATGGAGGCACTCTCGAAGATGTAATCAAGAAAAAGAAGTTTCTCCAAGAATAAGAAGCACTCGTTGTGTTTTCATAAATCATCAACGCATTCCGATCACTGTTCAATAATAACATCCTACATAGGGACCTAAAACCATCTAATATCTTGCTCCACGATGGCGTCATCAAAGTTGCAGATTTTGGGTTCTGCAAGACACTGCTCTCTCCTTCAGATTTAACACAGACTATGGTAGGTTCACCGATTTATATGGCACCTGAGATTCTCAAAGGATGTAACTACAATATTAAAGCAGACATCTGGTCGATGGGAGTTGTGCTCTTCGAAATGCTCTTCGGGTACTGTCCTTTTGAAGACAAGACGATTGCAAGGCTCATTGCCTAAATCGACACAAAGCTACTAAGTATCCCAAGACACATCAACAATATCTCACCGAAAGTTGAAGAACTTCTCCATAAGATGCTCACAGTCGATCCAAACAAAAGAATCGAATGGAATGACCTGCTAAGCTATCCACTTTTCGAGAGGGCACCGCTTTAAGATAAGACTTCACTGGCATCGGTAAAATAAGCACATATTTTTTTGGGAATAATTCCAAAAATTTACTGATATTTTTTGCTTTTTTGCACAATTCTGCAATTATTCTCATTCTCTTTGATTATTTTTTGAAAGAATCAAGCCCCATCTTCAAATTCTCTCATGCCTCCACAAGTCTCGTAGAAATAGTTCTTTAATTAGCAGCCAATTTCTCCATACATTCCTTTAAGTTCACAGAATATTTTAGGCTCAACTTAACCATCAATTTTGCCATAATACCAGTAGCAACAGTAACTACCCCAGCTTAATTCACAGTAACAATAAATAATAGAAGCCTCCAAACAAAATACCGTTATTCAGAAGCTCTTGGAAATGCGCACCCAGATAATTTACCAGATATAGACATTAAGTTCGTTGATAGAAACAAATAACGACAGCGAATCTTAGGTGACTCTAGAGTTAATTCTCTTGAAAAATGCATCTAATCAAGCTGATTATCTTCAGACTCAACTTAATCAACAACAGCAGAACTAGTCATCGCTAATCCCTCTAACATCAGATAAATCTAAAAACCTTTCAACCTTCAATAGAGACAACCAAATAGATTTCCAGAACCTAGTGTTTTCCTTTTTCCAGAAAGAAGTACAGAGCCTCTAGAGCTGTCTTAGTACCTTTAAAAAAGAAGTAGAGAGAGTATTTCTGTAGACTATTTAGTATTCTGGGAATAGCAACTCATCCTTGAAAAAGGAGCATGCTATGGTTGGCATAGACTTCTAGGGTTTCAAGTAGGCTGTCTTGTCATATGTCGATTCAGTAATGTTAACAGCCAGCAATAGTCCATCAATTCCAACATTAACTCAAGCTTAGCTGGCTAATTAGATTCTGAACTGTTTCTTGCTGGAAGAGTATTTTTCGAACAAAATTGAGATTGGTTATAATGATCTGAATAATTCTGCAAAAATGTCAGATTTAAGTTCTTTGCTGAACATAATCACTCACAAGACAGAGCTTGTTAAGATGAAACTCAAATCATAAGAGAAATATTTCATTTATTATTGAGAAATGTGAGGGAATTTTCGATAAAAATAATATTTAATTAAAACAAAGTAAAATGAAAGAGAATAAGGTAGCAAAGAGGAGCACACTAAATAGACATTTATCCAAGATGATATAAGGGATAGTAGAGAATATTTGAACCTAAATAAATTCCTTTTTGTGTATTCAGAATGTGTCAATGTTTCGTTTTAGAAAAAAGAAATGAATATTTTTATTATTTGCAGTCAGACCATTATTTTTAAAATCTTTTCCCGTTTTCCCAGGTAAAAATCTCCTACATAAATCACTCACAAAGTCACTTAATTGCTGATTTGAACTTACTAATTAATATTTTTTTCAGATACATGGATACAATTGATTTTTAAGAAAATATGCATTTACAATTAATTATGAATTATTTGTTGTAGAGAAGAAAAAATAGGAAAAATGATTTTGGGGATAATTTATTCTAACCATAGAAACTAAACCTGTTTTTGGTCGAGAGATAACTATCCATTCTTTCAGAGTCATTGATCTGCTGCTATTTGTTGCTGTTGATTCTAGCCGACAACTTGCACGCTGAGTTCTTCTAGCTTCTCCTGCGGCTGCAATTTTGGAATATAATATGTAGTCAATGGAGTACTAGCTGAACCCATCCATCGACAGTAAATCTTGAGATTTTTCCAGCATCCTCTGCTGAAAGGACTCCCAAGATTCTCAGGCCAGTCTTTCAAATATGTTATGCTCTCCCACTTGGCATTCTCCCCTAAGAATTGAATAAAAAAAGAATCAATAAGAAAATATGATTTGGTTTTCTTTTTTAGCCAATATCCTGTATTAACTTACATGTCGTAATGTTCTCTGCAGCAAGGTAGGAATGATACAGGAGAAGACTCGAAACCATTATCAGAAAACCCACAAGAACCAGGATATCTAAGAATGCTATCCAAATTGGATACTCTGGATGGTCATCGCTTGCTAAGCTCATAATCATCTGCAAATATCAACAAAATAAGAATCAATCACTAAATAAGCTCTACAATTCAATTTCATTTGCTTTATCTACAATAGTGAGTGTGAATATCAAGGTGACTGTCTATGCAAGCAAAAACCACCAGAATATACACTTATTCCGTTCACCTACACAGTTACCAATCCACGGACAGTGGTGATCATAGCAAGCCACACATCGTCGGCATATCTTGCAGTGTTTCGATCTCATTTTCTATTCAATGTTGCACTCCATGCAATGTCGTAGTTCAATGTATTCACAAGGAGGCATGGCATCCGCTGAGAACGGCAGGGAAGATTATTTATCTTTTTGTTATTTAGCATCATCGATTCTTTTAGATTGTTTAAATTTAAAGAACGATATTTCATTGTTTAACAGTAAATTGACATCAGCACGGACCTCTTCTTGCAATCGTAAGGAGTTATTCAGCTGTTAAGTGTCTTTATCTTGGAACTTTTAGGGTTATAAGAAGTTTCTATTGTTGTTGTTAGCTGGTAGTTTTAGATCGTTAACGCTATCAGATTCATTGTTATTGTTGTGTGTTATTTTCGTTGAATTCTGCATATCAAATGTGCTAAGATGCTTGTTAAAACTATGTAAGCGAGTTATACCAATGTTTTGAGGAGAGAATGCATCCCTGCTAGTAATGTTTATGGTGCTGGGAAGAATCTAAGTACTTCCTTCATGTTTTGTACCTGCACCAAGGTAGTCCTAAAGATACATAATAAAATAATAAAAATGATAAATTACCAACATGCTATGAATTATTCGTATGGTTTTTAGTGAGTTCTGTTACAATCCCTGAGCAATCTATTGCGGACTGATCGATTTATTAGAATTACGATTGTGCGAGCTAGAGCTGAGTGTCAAGCTGTGATTTCGAGGATCTATTGTCTTTGTTTTGATTGTTTTACTGTAAAAAGAGATGAGCTGATAATGATCCAGATTGAAGCTACTGAAGAAAGTTAGGAGAGCGACTGGCGCTGCTGAGAAAGTATGTGCTGTTGGGATCATCTGAAGGTGAGCAAGGAACGATAACCACTGATGGTTGTGGGAAATAATAGTTCTATGTTGTTGTGGTGATCTATTCGTTGGTTTTAGCGGTTGTAGCCTTTGTGCTAGCATCGTCGTGGAAATTCTAAGTACTCACACTGCTAGGAAGGCTCTTTCTATTGCTCTTCTAACCACTCGAAAACAGCACTAAGAAAGAGAGAGAGAATAGAAAAATGGTCAGATTTCATAACTTTTACAGGGATTTCCTTATTCAATTCATATAAAATGCAGAATAATTCAATTCTTTTACATGCTTTGGCTTCTATGGCTTTGTGAATATTGGGTACATCTATTCTGACGATATCATCAGAGTCTTGATCTTGATTTTTCGGTGACTAAAATATGAACTAATCCAATCCAGTTCGTTAACTGCCTTTATTCGGCTCTTTCCAAGAAGATTATTATGGCGACTGTGGAGGATTTTCAGGGCCTTAACTTGGCTCACATTGGACTTCTTCCTGGGATTCATCTTCCTCTTCCTATTGGGTTGGAAGCCAGAGCAAATAAGACAAGGAATATTGAAATAAACGTTCTTGGATTTTAAGATGTTTTTGTTGTACTTTGCTGGGTTTGCGAGAAACATCTGAAGATTCAGCTAATCGATTCATGTATGAGGATAGTTACTGTGGATTATTTACCTAAGAAAAATATTCAAATTATCAGGAGAATAATTATTGTTATTTCATTGATTAATGCTTATGTTTTGGCTGTCTAAGAAATATTTGAAAAGTGAATTGAATTTGTAATATATATGGTTTATTTTTTAACTTGAATCGATTGTGACTGAGAGATCTTAGAGATTTTGTCTTGCTCCAAAGAAGATCGATTGTTGTTGATTTTAAGGTCGTTATTTCTTTAAAGACGAGCTTATTTGAGATTATGATTGTCCTCAGCACGACTACTCTAAAACAAATGCAAAAGGAAAAATCAATATTAGAATTCAGTTATTTCGATGTCTGCCAAGAGTTTATGCATTTAATGAGGGTAAATGAATGCAGAAGGGCTATTTTCAATCAAAATAAAGCATTGCTTACTTGATCTGAGAGTCTCATGACATCTCTAGGAAGATATCCTGGCTGAAGGTATTAAAAGAGAGAAATGTAAGAACAGAGTAAAAAGGGAGAGGAAATATCAAGAAAGTGTTTTGAAAATGATTAGATCATATTATTTTACGTCTTTGAGGTGCACTGTAAAGAATGCTACGTTAGTTATCAAGAGTGAGATCAAGAACATAAACGAAATTACTGAATATCCATCGATTAGTTGAGGATTAATTTAGATTGATAAGTAAACGATAATGATTTCAATCGCTATGTAGACCAATGGAGCAATCGAGACTAAAAGGGAAAAGGAAAAAGATGTAAGCAGCAGAAATACTAACCCAAAAGTTTTTGTGATATTTATTTAAGTTAAACAGAAAAGAGGGGGGAGGGGAAGGGATTATTCCTTTTAATAGTTCCATTACTGTTGAAAAGCTTGGGCATGTTGGAGAGTTCGAAGTAGGATGAGCTCGAGTGAGTGAAAAGATAGAGATTTTATATTTTGTCAAGAATTGTGACAGCTTCGCACTTTAGGGAATATCTCTCTCAAATCTGTTTGTATCTGTATTTCTTTCTCTCTATCTCTCTAATCAGCTCTTCAAAGCTATGCAGTTGTTAAATAAATATACTTGAATGTTTGTTTCTTTTTGATTATATGTTTTTCTTTCTCTTTAGGTTGTTTCTAGCTGCCTTTAGTGCCATCCCACAGTTTTTAATTTGATAATTACTATTGAGCGTTCATGTATGAAAGGATCTTAAGGATACTTCCCAGGCTAATAATTATTCATTCTGCATCTTCTAAAATAAGTATCGTTTCCTTGGGAAAATTTTTATTTGTTTTGCTTTTTTGTTACACTGACAACTCTGTTTTACATTTAAAATTCAGAAGATTTAAATTGTCTTCTTTGAATTAAACTTCAGTTATTAATTGCTGAGTGAATTATTGTATTTCTGGGAAAGTGCAAGAGCTAAGAATGAGAAAAGGAAATTAAGATTTGAAAGGCATATTTTGAATAAAAAATTATTAGAACATTAAAAAATAATAGAATAATTCGAAACATATGTATTAAACTGAAAAAACATGGACAAAAAGAATGAGATGAAGCTAAACTAAAAACAGAAGAAAACAGCAACAATATGTACAGTAACACCATTTTGTCAGTCTAGAATCCTCTTCAAATGAAGTTCGAATCTGGTAAATAGTATTCTTTCTAATTCATGTGTAGCTTCAAATTTTCATCTTCCAAAAACAATTTCGGGAAATCCACTGCAAATCCCACAATCTAACTTTTATATTCCTCATATCTGCTTAAATCCTTCTTATTCTTGAAGGCTTCCCAGTCGCTTGTGGATTTGATTTCGTCATCAGGATAGCACCTAAATATTTCTCTGTAGATCTCAGTGTTTACCTGAAAGTTTCAGTAAAAAAGAAGATTATAAAATTATCAGTCTTGACACGTCAGATGAGCTTTCTGCAGAATTCTAAATAATTCTTCTAACCTTTGCGTTGATTTTCATTTTCTTATGAAGTAGATCAGCCAGTGGATCGATAAGATCCTAACTTTACAGTCCAAAATGTTCAGCAAATAGTGACATCCTGAGAGAATGCGCAAACTAGCTAGCTTCATATTTCTCGCCATTCATTGTAGTATTCACGGGTGTTTTGTCCTCTACGATCATCTTTAACAGTAAAACAACACAATAAATAACCAAGAAGTTTATATATTTATGATTAAATTTGAAGTTATTTATGATTTAAAACTATTTTTCCTTTATTCTTTTTGTTTACAGCAATTTCTGAGTCTCTAGATCCCTTCATGCTTCTATCATTAATATTTGCTGAGCCCATTAAAACGACCCTATCATCTACAATCATCAATTTACTGTGAACATAGACAATCTCTGTAACAGGCTATCCATCGCACGGTCTTACTGAATGTGTCCTTAATCCATAAAATGCAATGTACTCCTCAGGATTCTCAATTCCTTCTTTCTTAAGAGTCTCTAAGATCGAAGAACCTCCTCTAGATATCGTTGCATATTCCCAATGCAGTTATATCTTCAAGACACTTGCATTTCCATCGATTTCTCCTTCAAACCCAGGCAGCAACGGCAAAACAACTACAACTTTAAATTTTTCACCATTAAGTTATGCTTATTTGATTCTAGATACAATTGCTTGAGAAATCCCATTTTTCACAGGCAAACCAGCTAGTCCACTAATGAAAAACTAGTTCTCAATGTAAACGAAATGCTCAGCTTAACCGATAAGCTGAATGTACGCTATGTGAATACTGCATTCAGTTTCTTTTACACCACAGGACCAGACACTGCTCGATCGAACGACTTAGCAAACAGTTTTTCCTTTTGCTGGTTTGATAGCTTTTTTATTGTCAAGGATAATATCCTAGTTATCGTCTTTCAAGGATCTTCAAAAATGGAAATGGAATTCAAAATAGGAAGAAATTAGCTTTAAATTGACTTATTTTTACTCAACTGATGAGTCACTGTCGTTACTCTTTTATCTTCTGAATCTATCGATGAGGGATGGTTCTTTTTTCCCTGTTTTGCGTTTCTCAAGGTAACCTAATGAGGCATCTTCTTCCTTGGCAATTCGAACTTCTTACAGGAGATCGAAGAACTATTGATCGAATTCCTATTGTTTTTCCTTTACAGAGTTAGATCCTGTTTAGAAATTAAAGAAAGAATGAGTTTCAGAAATGAAAACAAGCCCACATATTGAAAAAAACATCTATGATTTGATTTTACTCATTTTCTTAAGCCCTTAATAGTCAGATAATCCAAACCCATTATTTCCTTCTGTGGATACTTTATTCTGCAGAACTGGGAAGGCTGATGTCATCACTAATACTTTAGGATCTTTGTTTACAATTACCTAGGTAGAATTTCGAGTTATGAGGATCTTCGGAGTACTAGCATTCCTATCTAGGTTATTATTAACTGAATCGATAGTGATATCCTCTTTGCTAGATTCTTTGGATTCTTCTTTCGTTTCTTCAATCACATTATTCCCATCATTTCCCTCAAAATATCTTTGTTTTGTCTCCTCATCGATGCTCTTTTTATCTCCATTAATGCTGTTCTCTGGTTTTCTTTCATTTTGTGTCTCTTTTGGCAAAGAACCTCTACCATTTAAACCCACAACATTACCATTTTCACCTGGTTATTTACTGCTGCGGCTGGATGGGAAAGTCATTTCTGGATTCCCAATATTATCTCCAAAAGTGAGATTAGAGATCTAACCGTAATTGCTTTTGTTTGGATTGGAATCTCGCACTGAAAATAACCCATTCGAGCTTTATGAAACAGGCTTGAAATGTCCTGAAATTCTGGATTCTCTTGCTAGTTAATTGAAATACAGATCATTTTGGTTTTATCTCTAGAACGAAAGACCTTCCCCTTGCAAGATGTCTTAGATGGACTCTTGGTTCTTCTCCAACAATTTACTTTTTGTGTCTAGCTACTTACTATCATCTTCCCGTTCAACTCTTGACAGTTGTGCTTCTTTCTGCTAAGGTTCCCTACTGTTTCTTAAGTTTTTCCATTTTTTCTTTAATTTATTTAAGAATCCAACTTTCTACTGAGAATTCCCTGATTTTTTTGAGCTTTCTTCATCATTATCTTCCCTGCGAGCTCGAAGAACAAATTTATTCTCTTTGCCTGCTGCTAGCTCAATATCAGCTAAGACAAAGTTCCAATATTGAATGAAATGCCTGCTTAAATCGATGACTCCATCTCCAACTACACGCATTGCGATGTCGTGCCTTCAAAAATATAAAAAAAAATTAGGAAACAAGAATTTATTTATGCTTTTGTTTGTGTTTGATATTAATATCTTCGCATACCAAGGCATTCTCTGATCGACCACTCTGTCGATGTCTGATTTATCCCAATTTTTAACATCAACAAAATCCTTTGTTCTGCTGTTAGCGAAGTCGATTCCTTTTTTCGGAAAGATAATCCAATAAAACATCAGTAAAATCCAAGAAAATCTTCTTAATAATAATAATTTACCTGGCCAGAACTACTTATCTGGATCTGCTCCACCAGTATCGGCAGGATCAAACAGCAGATGTTTATGGTTATCCATGCGACCATAACAAAGATCTAAACCTCCTAAAAATCCAATTTTTTGGTCCACAATGACGAGCTTCTCGTGATGTGACCACATAAAAGGAATCAACGTAGAAGGGTGTCTTAAAACTTTAATATTCGTATGTAAACCCATAAGAATCTATTTTGTAAAGTGCGAATCCATTGACAATGCAACTTTAGGTTCTTTATAGACAATTATGAATATCTTAACTTTCTACTGAGCTTTCTGTTCTAGCAGCAAATCAAGCCTAGAAATGCCGTTCGACGAAGGTATCTTAGAATCAGTTTAACCTCCTGTTGTAGGAGTAGTATTAGTTTATTAAACTGGCCTGAGCAAATGCAATTAAGGAGATAACCACCAATCTGTGATAAATATCTCATGTTCTGCTTTTTTTATGTATTTATATACATCTCTGTAATAATCCTACCCATCAACGTACCACTTACATAAATTGCCTTCTCTGATTGGAGAGAACGAAGCAAACCTATGAGTACCTAAATAAGGACTTTAATCAATGGCTTCTTTTAAACAAGCCAAGAAATCAAAGAATTAAAACAATGACAGTGCTTCTAAGGTTAGTTTTCTATTCGAAGAATTCAATCTAATGCCTTTATCATACCCTGTGTCTTAGATTCCATAATCGACGGAAAAATCATAATCAAACATGAGCATCTCTCTAATCTAGCAGTCTGTTTCATTCCTTCCTTTGGAGATGGACACTCCATCTGATGTTATGCATAAATACCGTTTATTCCAATTCCCCCAGAATACACCACATCTAACACATCTATTTTCGTTAGTTCTTCCTCCAGCTTTTTTAATCAAGAAGCTCTCCTTGAATTTCTTGTGACCTTGATGATCTATAGCTGAGATCTCCAAGAATTATTAGAGAATTTCACTTTCTCGTAACGGCACATGATGGATGCATTTCGTTAAGTACAAGAAGAACTAATCATGCAGCTGAGAACATACTTTGTCAATTTCAGTCTTCGGGATAGGGTACATCTATGAATCTTTGATTTAATTCTCCAACGCGATCTTTTTAATCTAACAACAGATATAAAACATAGTAAATGTATTTGCTTACAAAACCTAAAAGATTATTGTTTGTTGTTTGTTTTCGTGGTGATTTAACTCCCAAGAGTATTCTTAAATTCATTCAAATTATCGTTTCATCAGAAAAAATAATTTCAATGTCATTTGAAAAAAACTAATAATTCATCTAGATATGTTTTTGTTTTTGTTGTTGGGGAAATATTAGTAAATATCACACAACCCCCTAAAGCAATAAATATATTTACAGCGTGATCGAGGGCTTGGAAATCTGCAAGTCTCTTCCGGATCCTTTAGATAACAAAAAGATTTAAAATATTAAGACTAACACAAATACAGATTTGTAATTCTTTTGGAGCACAAAAATATGTCTATTTGTGAGGTCCCCTTTCATGCTATGTTTCTAAAACAATTATTTTTGTAAACTTGCTGTAATTACTTCCATGTTTGATTCTTCCAAGTAACTTAGAAGACATAGACATTGTCAGTGAGTTTGAGATTGCTGCTCTTCCCTTTGACAATATAGTCTTCAGGCTTAAATCTCAAGTGGATACTCTCAATGAAAGAACTTAAACTGAGGGTCTCTAGTTTCTTTATCTCTAGGCTCTCAGGGACAGATGCAAAAGATGCAGCTTAAATCACCTTAGAGTTTACGTTTGGCTTTTATTTCTGCTATTTGACTTTACTGTCATGGTTTTCTTCATCTTCTTCATCGGAGATTTCACCCAGGGAGTTATCTTTCTCGAAGCTGTAGTCGTCCATTGTCTCTATTAGTAGGTTCCAAAAAGTGTATATTTTTGGTATTTTAATGTTCTTCTTCTCCTTTTATTCTTTCTACTTTCCTTTTGGGGTTTATTATTAATTATTCTTCTGCGATTACTTCTGTCTCTTTCTCTTTCTTTCTTTCTTTCTGTATTAACCTTTCTACGAATCAACAGAATTATATTTATTTCCTTCCTCAAAGGGTTACTAGATTCGAGAAGATATTTCCCTATTTTAAGAATCTTTTTTTGTTGTTGTTGTTGCTTTATTCTTGTATCTTTGAAGAAGGCATTATTTACTTAGTTAAATAAGAATTTGACATAGTTTAAATACTTCTGAATTGCAGGCCTTGCAGAGAAGACAAATAAAGCTTCAAGAATCAGAGCATGTTAGCAGATATAATAGAAATAAGAAAATAATTGGGAATGGCTGCATAAATTTCTACTCAAATGATAAAATACTTAACCTCCCCATTATGTAAGGATCCCAATAAAATTATTAAACTAGATACTTATCTGATTAGAGATAGCTTTTCTGAGCTTCCGAAGCTGATCAGAAGATTCATATCTCGAATTAGCCTCTACATCATTGTAACAAAAACACGATCAAAGTAATTCTGAAAAATCTTAACAATTTTGTTAAGATGCTCTTTAAATTTGATTCGGCATAACTAAAAACTAAAAGAGATAAAGAGAGAGATAATAATAATAATTCAACCATAACAAACAATCGAGCAAAACAAGGAAAGCTAGCAATTAAGACAGCTATTAATAAGGTATTAACTTTAAAATTATCTTGTCATTGTTGTTTGCATAGAAAGAGAGAAAAAAAAGAAGAATGGGGAGGAATCAATCAATGCAAAAAACAGGGGAAATCAAGTAGTCTCCCATATCTTTAAGAGAGATATATTCATCTCATAGATGTGTGATTTATTATCCTTTAACGATATGCTCAGCATACCTGTTGTTTGGCTTTTTTTAAGATGGCAGCACAATGTCTGATGTAGAGTGCTTGAATCCCTGCAGATAACCTATCCCTTAAGTTTAGTTTTAGTTGTTATTACTGTTATTGTTAGAAGATGTGATATTGGTGCCACTTTCAGGTTGAGTTGTTGTTGCTGTTGTTCCTTTCATTTATTGCTTAGATAAAACAGATCGAAGTTGCTGCGATTCATTTAATGAGAATTCAGTTGAAGAATTGCAAACTTAACTGTTATCACTTGGTTTCTTTAAGGTATTTCGCCAATCCGAGAGCAATTACTGCTGAGGTAGTTATTGTTGCTGCTGATCATGATTAATCGAGAATAGAGCATTATTTATCTTTGGGTTATTTATGTTATTCGCTGGTTTAATCGCAGCAGTTATTGCTGTACCAGTTGTCATTCCCAATCCATAAGACTCAACTACCGCATTGACAGGAGCAATGCCTATGATATTGTTATTCAAGCTGAGTTGTTACGGCATCGTTATCTTCTTCATTTCATTCTTTTTTCGTTGATTTGAATGCAAGAAGAATTGTGGAGTGTGTGTAGCTTCCATAGGAGAATGCTCTGATACTACTGTGCTATTGTAGTTCTCCCAACCATCGGTGCTATTCTGATGATGATTCATTTAGATCTCACTGCTTGATTAGTTTGTTGGAATTGATTGATAGCAAAGCGGTGTGAAGGGCGGCTCTAGAGATGAAGTTGATGGTTGCTATTCGTAATTCGAAGCTAGTTGCTAGAAATATGGGTGTTTGGTAGGTAGATAGGATGACTTCCTTGCAATCGAGAACGATTGCTCTTACTCTTCAGATTGTTGTTGTTTCTATGAGGGTTATTAAGAGCCATTTAATTCATGACTGTTATCACTAGGCTTACTGCTAAGGTAGTTGTTGTTGTTGTTGTTGGTAATGGTAGAAGCTGTATTGTACGCTTATCTCAGTTATTCATTTTAGGAGGGTACCTATGCTGCTTACTGTTTGCCTTACTGATGATTCACAGAAACTGAGAAAGGCTGTGGATTATTTGTGTGTATTCTTTCTGAATGATTCCAAGATGGCAATTATTACTGCGATTACTGCTACTACATTCCAGCGAACACTTTCTTGCTGTTTGGAAGTCTAGTACTTTTCCGATTAGTAGTTGCCTGGATGGAATAATACCCAAGTGCTGATTGCGATGAAGATTATGATGGTGTGTGCGATTATTGTCTTGAATGCGTCAATAATGGAAGAGGAGTAGTGGATTGTTTGTTAAGTTCGTTTGATTTATCTTCGTGAGACATAGTCTTGCTAATTGGGTTGTTAGCATCTTCTCCTTGGGGGAATTCTTATTGTAGTTGTGCTTGCCCACTTGCCTACTGAAACACCCCAATATCATGTGATTTGTTTCGTTGCAGACGAGAATTAGCAACCATAGTCTTTTGTTAGTTAGAACAAATTAATTCTTGTTAGCATGCTACTTGAGTGCACCCACTACTTATTGTATCCTAATCCAGTGTGTTATTGCTGTAACTAAGTCGCTTTAGTTTCGATCCAGGAGCACTGTTGCTGTCTTTAGGTTTGAATATTCGAATGATTTTCTGCAGAAACGAGGAATCCTCCGGTTTTTCAGTTGATATGCAATCTTCTTCTTATTCTTCGTTCTTCTTCTTCGGAGAACTACTCACGATTGTGCTCTTACTCTGCTTCAGTAACGACACTGGTGGGGCAGTACTTTTATTCTTCTTCTTGGCGAACATTTCCTTTTACTTCTCCTTAGAAGTAGTATTATCCTTATTGTCTTCATTACTGGTATCATTACTTCTACTGCTACTACCACTGCTATGACTTTTATCTACTTACTTGTCTTGCGTTAATTGCAGCAATTTCTTATGAAAGAATGTCTGCTCTGATACATCTGAATGAACACCCATTTCAGTGTGTCTTCTCATCCCAGCAGTTGCATTATGGGCTTTACTGACTGATGTAGCAGTCTATCTGATGATAGGTTGGTGGTTTCTAGGTACAGACAGTAAATGCGATGAGGATTGAGTAGCATCTTGCGTTGCACTGACATTTCGAGATAGATGATCATCTTTGTGGGTCCAGCGATTCTCTAAGAACATCACTAATCCATCTAAGATGCTCTTTTTAGATTATTTGTTAGTTTCTTAAGTAGTATTGGAATTAGTATTTTGATTGATCTTTCCATTCCGACTGGAGGTAACATCATCTTAGATGTTCGATTCTCTACTTGAAAGAGATATCTATTGTATGCTTTGCTATTTCGTCTATGGTGGCAGTGCTGCTCCAGACTCTGAAATCAACTCAATGTATGAGTTGTTGTTCATGCTAAGTTGCTATGAACGCATCGTTATGTTGTTGTTATCTTAGCTAGATTTCAAATAGTAAGTGATTTGAAAGTCATTATTTGTGCTGCTGCTGCTGTCTTCTTCATTCTCATCCTTGCAGAAGATCTCTGAGGAAGATTATTAATATTATTATTATCTTTAGCTGCCACTCGCAGAACTATTAAGCCCAGATTTAGGATTATAATACTATGACTACTGCTATTATTGCAACTCTATGATAGTCTTGAATGAATTCGATGCTATTTTGATTCTCTTAATCTGCACATTCTGCTAAATACCTGATGCGGAGTGGAGATGCTGTAACCTAGAAAGCAGCGTATTAGTAACTTTAACTTTCTGTGCTGTTCTAAACAGCTGCTGCTCGTTCTGGAGAAGATGCTTACTTGCTGATTTCTTCAAGACTTAATTGATTTCTTCCTCATCACTGCAGCTCAATATGCTATCTTCAAAATACCAAAAAAGACAAGACTGCTTTATTAATACCTCCCTCTGAGACATTATAACTCAAAGCGCTCATCACAAACTACCTTTTACCTTTTGTGACAATGAGGACAGCTAGCGCGATCTTGATGAGATACTTCCACCCCTTGAGTGCTATCAGCATCAGGACTTTGGCTTGCTGTTGTTGTTTAATTTGTTAGTTATTTACACATCAATCATGGAATGGTTCTTTTTACAGCTTCTGGTGATAATTCCACGGAGAACAATGTCAGAAACCACGACGTTGAGAAGTAGCACAGCTCCAAATCCATGTCTTTCTGTGGGAAAACAACATTGTATTAATTACACAGAGATAGTTAATATGCTGATTTGTATTGTTGTTTTGTTTTTACCATGAATCTGAAGAGTTCTGGGAGATAGTTCTTGCAGAAGACTTCCAACGCGTAATCGAGAAAATGCGCTGTCTTGAAGTCATCGATGTAGAGCTGCTTCAACTGCATTTTCTTGAGAAAGTAATTCAGCGTCCAGTAAGCGAGTTCCTAAGGGAATTCCATGCGAATCAGCGATCCTGCGATATTGTTCCAGCCTTGAATGTACCCGATTTCCTTGATGCTTTAAGATAATCCTCGTAACACAGTGATTAATTACTCCATGCACGAGTGTCTCTCAGAAGGTTTAATCTTATCAAGAAACGTGCGCTCAGCATCGCGCTAGATATCCTACTCATACCCTGAAGGCATCTGCATCTTCAGCTAGATAATTAGAGAATAAATATGAAATTACAATCAGTATTATTTATTTTTACAACTAAATCAGAAGGGAATAGCTTAGCGATTGTTCCCAGCCTGATTGTAGCACTGAAGAACGCCTACGATTCCTTGATTGTGATAGCCTCCGTCGATGAGCATAGTCTTGCAGTCAACGCAGCTGCAAGAATTCGCTTTGAAGGAGAGAATCGCACATGGAAGAATTATTAACTATTGTTATCTTTGGATTGCTAAAGAAAGCAGTATTCGGAATCTACTGAAGTCTACGCAGTACTAGCAGAAGACAAAGCTATTTTTGGAGTTGCTGCTTGTTTTGGGAGTTGTTATGTCTTATTCGTGTGCTTGGATGCTACTACTTTATGGATGCCCATATCAGCTAGACTAAATTCACAGGGAATGAACAGCTAGTAGACAGTGAGAACCTCCGAGATATTTAAGAAAGGGAGTAGCTTTGACAGCATCCAATCACTGAATAGAAACTAATACAACTGAGGAGGGGGAGAGCCAGTATTAGAAGAAGATATTAGATGACTTGCTGAATAAGATAAAGATGATGATACTGCTTTAGATAGGCCAGATTGTTTTGCATTGATTCCTTTGCCGCCTTTCAAAGGAACAGCTTATGCATTGCTAGTGTGATCTTAAGAAATTAGTTAGTTAGTATTACTACTATTGCTGCTAATAGCACCTGCTGCTTTGTTGTGAGACGCTAGGGAAGCATGAACTCTCCTGAAAGAAGGCAATGCATTAAAGAACCCTTCATGGATAGAAGAGTCTCTGAGCTCGTCTTCATCAACAACCTAGCAAGCTTCTTCATCGTCGTCGTCATCATTATTTTAGGTGTTCTTGAGAGTCTACACATGCTGCTATCTATGCTGTCCGGTGAGTTATTTCATCATCATCTTGTTGTTGTAATCTCCCCTTTGCGTGTGTTAATCTTTCCCTTTTATATTCCCAACTGAATTGAATTACTGCAGTCTGTATTATTATTATTATTATTATCAAGAAGGCTTGAGAGAGATAATGAACACCCCCCTTTGTAGAGGAATAATAACCAACTAACTATGTGATCTATTGTTATTCAGACTAAGAGACTGGGATAGCACTCCCATTAGTAATACACAGATTAATATGTAGATATTTTTTATTTTCTTTTTATCTTGCAGAAAATTTTTGTGTTGGTGTTGTTGGGGAATAGAGCTTATCTCTGCCTACTTTTAGGAAGTAGAATAGGCAGTAATAATAGAGGGTTTTAATTTTATTAAGAAGTTATATTTGAGTTGAATCACACAGACATATGCATTAACAAGTATTGGAAATGGAAGATTTAGAAATTAGAGCAAATATAATAATTAAATGGGTATTATCACATTGAAGGAATTATATTATTGGGGGATGATCTTAGTATTGCTATTTCGTTGAGAAAATAACCTTCTTCTTCTCGGCAGTCTTCAATGTAGATTCTTTAAGCACCCTATGAGCTTAATACCACAGCATTCCCAGCATTGTTGCTCTTGCAGTTCTTCATCTTCTTATATTCATCTCAATAGCATTAATAATACTATTGGTTCTGAGGATAAGGTGGTAAGTTAAAACCACCTACAAAGTTTGCAGGTACATGGCTTTCAAGATAGTAAACGATACCTTCCTGTATTAGCTAGTGTACTGGCTAAATGTTGGGGATCATTGGATGACCAATCGGCTGGATGTTAGGGATCATTGGATGACCAATTGGCTGCATGTTAGGGATCATTGGATGACTCATCGGCTGAATGTTAGGAATCATTGGATGACCGATTGGCTAGATGTTAGGCATCATTCGATGACCGATTGGCTGGATGTTAGGCATCATTCGATGACCAATTGGCTGCATGTTAGGAATCATTGGATGACCAATGTGCTAGATGCTGGGGATCATTGGATGACCGATCGGCCGGAAGTTAGGGATCATTGGATGACCAATCGGCTAGATGTTAGGGATCATTGGATGACCAATCGGCTAGATGTTAGGGGTCATAGGATGACTCATCGGCTGAATGTTAGGGATCATTGGATGACCGATAGGCTGGATGTTAGGGATGATTGAGATTTAATGATCACAAACGACTTAGTAACTATTGGGAAATTCAGGGATGATTGAGATTTAATGATCACAAACGACTTAGTAACTATTGGGAAATTCAGGGATGATTGAGATTTAATGATCAATAACGACTTAGAAACTATTGAGCTATTCAAACAGAGGATCAAGCTATCCATTTGCTTAGTTGATGCAATTAGCATCAGAATTTTTTTAGTCACAAGCAGGGTTTTTCATGGCGGGATTAACATTGTCTTTTGGAATGGATTTGTGTTCTTATTCTATTTCTTTATCATCATCCTCATACTCTTCTACTTCTTCTTCTTCATCTTCATCTACTTCTTCTTGTTCTTCATCATAGTCTTCATCTTCATCATAATCTTCTTCTTCTCCATCTTCATCATAGTCTTCTTCTTCTCCATCTTCATAATAGTCTTCTTCTTCTCCATCTTCTTCATCACAATAATCTTCGCCTTCTAATGGGGAATAATCCTCATCATCATCATCATCCTCGTCGTCATTATCCTCCTCCTGTTCTTATTTCCCATCGAATTCCGCCTCTGTTGACGATGAAGACTCTTCATCTCGCAGTTTCTAAAGCCTAATTATGTCATTAGGACTATTATGATTATTCTATTCTCCTTCTCTGGAGATAAACACTTCATCAGGGAACATATCTCCAATAATGAGATTATTCTCTGCACCATCTTCCTATTAAGACTCTCTCATATTGTGTATCTCATTGTTGTCTTACTAATCAACTGAAGCATCAGCATTTTGTGATACAATGCCGCCCATCAATGCTCTAGCTTCATCGTTAGGTGCATTGGGTATTTCCTGATTGAACAGTTGATTTCGGAGGATCATGAGATTGTAGCAATATTAATCAAATTGTTCTTCATTCATGGACGAGAGTTGCTATTGCTGCAATAATAGCAACTGTTAGTGTGGATCTTGGAAGGATTCTTAAATTGATGAAGTCTATTCTCTAGGGATGCTTTATTAGGGAGCACGAGACTCTAATGAAGGATTAGGTTGTTATTGCTATTACTGTGATGATTGCTGGCGAATGTTGTTGTTGTTGTTGACTGGTTATTCATCGTTTGGGTATTAGTAACGTCCAATCCCGTCATTCTGATCGTAGTTGAAAACAACAGGACTCATCCTAAATCTTCTCTTGTTGTTGTTGTTATTCCGAGGAATAATAACAGTATTTTTATCTTCATCTTCGTTGAGGTAGCCATTCAGCCAAGTGTTTTGGTTGTCGAAATCTCTAGCGCTCATAGGTCTTTTTGAGTATGTTTGGATATGGTTTTCAAGGTATCTCGGTTCTGTTTTAGTACAATGTAGGTTTTCTTGCTGTTCAAGGCAGTTCGATTGCTTTCAAATGTATTACGATTATTTTATATTATATGTTAGGATAGTCAGATCTGAAGCTGATATTTCAAATAATCAGAATTCTAATTATTTGAAATAAGAGATCAGGAAGATCCATGTGCGTATGTGTGTGTTCCTGAGTGTCTGCTTGAAAGGGAGTTCTAATAATTTGCTGGGTACAAGATTATTCTTGTCTAATTTATTAGAGGTAATTGAAGAACAAGATATTAGCAATAGCAATCATAAGACTGATCCATTTTTAAGAGGAGGATCGAAAACAGAACGGTGAATCCAAGTCAAAAGGAGATGCTGTAATTTTGAGCAAGATTGGAGAAGAGCCAAAAGGAAAGAGATTTAAAATTTAAAACGAACAAAGGGAATTAAGCTCTCCTATATCAGATAGTTGGGGGGATACTCTTTTTTTGCGCTTCGAATTCTATTGTTTATCAAGAGTTTCAAATGATTAAATTGTAAAAATTAAAAGAATTTGCTTAAAAAGCAATCATTATTTCTATTGAAAAAAATACAAATACATAAATGCAAATACCATCTGTGAATTGAGTCATTAGTTCAAATAGCTTTATTATATGTCAGGACATGTTCTAACCCATCTGATTAATAGTCCTACCTATTCAGCTCATTTCATCAGCTGTGATGATCAACGCAAGCTAAATGATACCATGAATTCTATTACTTTTCTCACTTTTACTTTCATTTGTCAAATCAACTATTTTATGAGCTGCTTGATTATCTTCAAACGCTCTCATGTAATGCACTCTCAGTGTGTCTCTCAGTGCAACTCTGTAGAACTCAAATAACCTATTCATTTCCTCAGCTGATAGCACATTTGAACCTATCTTCTCATTCTACTCCACCGTGTTGAACTTGAAATTACACATGATTTCGACTCCATTCAACGCTAACTCTAAGCTCTATCTGCTTAGCTCCATATATTAATTGAATTAGGCGTCCTTAGTCAAAATTGCTTCATCTTCTTCGCCCCCTTTCTATTTCTTCTCGTGACTATACATTATGTACTCTTTCCGAAAAAACGCCATATCAAAATCCAACGGTGCAAGAAGCCTTCCATTTCCAGGTGGGAGTACAACAAAATTGTTAGGATGCGCATTGCAGTGATAAGCTGTGTCATGATCAGCGAAATACCCCCAATTCAAGTCAACTTCGTAGATTCTCCGCATTGTTTAGCCGATTTCACCACCGAGGATGCTGTAGAGATCACCAAGAAGTGCAAAGAAATCGGAGAAGGTAATTGTACTACTGCTGTGGATTTGCTAGATTGCTTGCGAGAGGAGATTGCCATAGGAGGAACTGATGTTAAGTTTAGCAAGGATTTCAGTGAAGTCCACAGAATCTCCCTGATTTTCTTTATTATTTTGACGATCATCTTCAAACAAATTCACATACATTTTCTCATCTTTCATAGAGAACACTCCTCCAATATTTGATATATCATTCCTCTACTACACCTCTAGCAAATGCATGAGATTCGTGTCTACTTCAGGGATTGAATCCTTAGATTAAGTGAGATATGTAAGTCGTTCAACTGAGCAGCTTTAGTACTTCTACAGTAGTTTCTCATAGGAACTATTGTCTTTTCCGATTTATTACAATGCCAGCCTCAGTAGTATTTCAATCCCTTAAAGAAGATGTGTTGATAATCGCTTTTCACCAAGAGTTCGATACACTGAGCAATACTTAGCTATCTCTGGGATTGCATTATGGAAACTAAACGGTTTAATTGTATTCTCGCAATCTCCTTATGATTCTTCTTCCATTTATTGATTCCCCCGTTCATTTCCTTCTTCTTCTAGATCTTCTCCATATCTGTAAAACCCTAATGGATGAATCCCTGAGAAATCCCCTAATGATCCTGATATGAACAGCTCTCTTCTTGCAGTGTGCTCGAATTAGCTACCTCGTAGTTCGAAGCATTGCGAAGGATATTTCGATGTGACTTTCTCCAGTGGAAAACCTTAATTTAAATTCCCACAGCCTTTCAATCTAATGTACTATCCTTCACGAGTTTTTACAATCGCGGATCGCTTGCCGCTCCCAAACCCTATGAAATCGTACTTCTCGTTCGCAGGTACTTTCAGAAAGCAAGAACTCATCAAATCTTCAATACTTGGGTTAGCTATTTAACCTTTTTAAACTAACCCAGATTGGATTAGATCGACTTCTAGAAACCTGCAGTGCAAGGCATGCGCTGGAATACATGGAACTAGCACATTTTGAAACTGCGATCCTAGAAATCCAAGTGGTAACGAATATTGAAGTGCTGCTTGCTCTGTGTAGGCAGTACATGGGGAACTGAAAATATCCCCTTGCTTGAAATTATAGATTCTTCCTGGGATGCGCTTCAGATAGACAATGTGCTGATAAGACCCAAAATATATGTCGTGTTGATTCATCTGCAAGGTAGATGTCTGGTTTTACTGCTATTAAGGAGATTCTACATCAGTTTGTTAAGTTTCACTCATTTTTTCCTAGATTCTTTAGAATATTATTTATGATATTTTTGTTAATTATCTTTGTTTGTTCTTTTACTTCAGTTTTTTTATCACTTTTTCATTAAATTACTCTCCACTCTCTGCTGATTGACTATCTATTTATCTATCACCTCAGCTTCTTATTTAGACTAACAAATAAACAAATTAACCTTTCTGAAATAGAAACACACACACACACATATTTATAAGATAATCCCCTTAATCTGATCAGTATTCAATGTTTCTCAAAGTGTCTCCTTCTACTATCCGTTTCCTTCGCTTTCTAAGTCAATAGCATTCCCCTTCGTTGGGCTCTATGAATTCACAAAGAATCTCTCAATTAAATCCATCGATCTAATAGCAATTTCTTGCACTTTGCTGAGTTGTAAATTCTCCAGATTCCTCAGAATCCCTGATTTCTCTGCTTGCATGTGCAGTCTCAGCTTAGCAGAAGAGCAACCTTCAAATGCCCTGCCTGCTGATATGGCTTCAAGTATTTTTTCAAGCAGTGATAACGCTGAAGCAATCGATCCAACTTCAGTAATCTAGCTGGCATCTAATAACTCAGCAAGTGAATGAAAAATTAACCCTGAATCGAGCACTTCGGCTAGCTATTGCTCTGAGCATGCATCAATGAATCTCGCTAGCACATTCAACGCAGGTAGCTTATATCGAGAATCTGTACTCTTTGCGCAAGTTGAGATGTTCTAAATGAATTATGTGTGCAGCAGTAAAGAGATTACAGCAGAGAGACTCGCCATTTGGGCTAAGAACTCCATGAGAACTTTATACACCAGCAATCGCTATGAGACATTGATTAGATTCACTACTCCGGAGATGACATTTTCGTTGAGAATACTCAAAATAGCTTAGCTATCATTACCAGCACAGACAAGCAGTTGCGTTAGGACTTTCAAAGAGCATTGAGTCGTCGTCAAGCATTGCATTCTAAATAAAAGAGGAATTACATAATCAAAATGAGATCAAAAATAGATAATTTTCTATTAACCACACAGCAATCCACCTTTATTATTTCCATATTTACTTGAAGGTCTGGATGAGATTCACTGGAAGACCTAAAGAAATGAACTCCTTCAGTGATTCTTGCCTGATAGGATTGCTTTCTGCTAGATAATACTAACATAACGATTCAAGAACCCAAGTGCACTCCTAAGCTACAGTACCTGAGCTGCATTTCAAGAACTAAATGAATATTGGCACAGCTTACCTACAATAATCAAACTAGCCATCTTCAGGTAAATCAGAGCATAAACTAACGAGCAGCCAGATTCCGTTCCTGACGATTAAACTAGCTGTGCTGCTTAAACCAAAGGAATGCTTGGTAATCATCTAGCAGACGTAAGGCAGAAGATTAGTGGTTTTTCTAAGATCATCTCGTCCTTCTAGACTACATTCACTGCATTCAAATCCGAGAACTGAAAAGAGCTAATGGGAAATAAGGTGTTGTTAGAGTTTGAAACATATGTGTCATAGACAGAGAGACAGTTCTCAATCTACAATATTGTTTCATTATGTGATTAAAGATAATTACTTGCTCAATGACTTGCTGTTCTTGCGCTTCCGTGCAGAGACTAATCAGCACAGGCATGATGTTCTTCGCAGAGAAGAAATCAAGGAATGTCTTTACCTATGCGAAAGTCGCGAGAACTTCCAGGATCCTTGACTTCAAGGGGAATAAACAAGGAACAAAAAGTCAAGGGTAATTCACAAAATTATAAGAATTGTTAACATACAAGAAGGAAGCCAGTGGGTTTGAAGTTATTGAGATCGTGGAGGATCACTAGCAGCTGATTGAGTCCACCTTCTTTGTGAAACTGATTCAGCAGCTTTTCTTCGCAGTCTAGAAGTTTTGGCAACAACAAAAAAATAATTACCAATTAGTTTAAAAAGAGTTTTTGGTATCAAGAGAAAGATAGAGAGAGAGATTGCCATTTTAAAGCAAAATCCCAAAACCTAAGATGCCTCCCCGTCGTTAATCTGTCAAATTACTTTCCCTGAAGAATTCATTGATTTATTCGAAGAGATTCACTGATGCATCTGCATTCATCGTCTACGGTGTGAGCTTAGCGAGTTGCATGCAGAATCCATTCACTGTTAGTTTCTAGAAATGGTGATGCATATTATTAGTATGGTTATTAATCGCTTGGATATCTTCTTCTTCCTCGAGTGCATCATTCTCTTTTGATTGCTGTTGTTAAGCTCTTTCGAACTGCTCGATCATGGCTTGAACATTTGGCTCTAAAGAATTATCTTTGACTTCTAACTAGACAGTCTTTTTACTCTCCAGAAATGGATTCACATTGCGACTTCTCTCCAAGATCTTATCCCTTTCTTTTGAAAATCATTACAAGATCAAATGAATTCTATATTTTAGAACTAATATTGAACTTACAATTTTTGCGTTATTTTTCAACCATCATCTAACGCATCGTTTAGATTTTATGTTCATCACTCTCCTTATCCTTCTCCATCATTTTTCTCTATCTCCCTGAAAATATTCTTATATATCTCTTTATTTAATGATTTTTCGCTCTTTCTTGATCTCCTGTCTCGAAGTGATGCAGGAAATACTAAAACCAGCCAACCCAGCCAAAGTCAAAATTTCAAATTTTCCTAATATCTTGTTTTTCCCGCTTGTTATCAAAATTCATGCATTCTTTAGACATTCCAAAACATCTTTCTTACATAAATAATAAGTAATTTCTACAATTATACAATATATTTAAATCAAAAAAAATTACATATTATTTCTACTATATTCTTCTATCACTTCTCAGAGTTTAATTTTATCTAGCTTAATATCCAGCATAGGCTTCATTGCGTAGTGATTAATAACAGAAGTACCAGTTTTTTATTAAATCATTGCATTTCCTTCACCTGCTGGAGGTTTCTGCTAAAATTAACTTTGATCTTATTTGGGTTGCGAAGAATGCCCATAATAATTACTTGGCGCTGAAGACATATCGATGCTTTATGATCTTGCATTCAGCCCTGCTGCAGTTACTTACACAATAGACGTTCCTGTTGTGTTATAACTACCATTTACTCCTTTTTCGTTTGTAGCAATTGAATTGCTTCGAATGTTCCTTTTTCCAAGCACAGTTCGCTTAGGTAATCCGGAATCAAATGATGATGATAAATCAGGCTTTTATTGGATTTGCCCATTACCTGGATGTCTATTTTACAGTTGCATGATCGGGTTAGAAGATAAAGAAGATTAGGTTAATTAATTTGATTTTTTGCTAGTAGAATTATTATTATTATTATTATTCCCTTGGGTTAAGTCTTCCGTGAGAATGTTCTTCATGACATCGTTGTATTTCTTTTCATCTACTAAAAGTAGCATTTCAGATAGCAATTCTAGGTCAGCTTTAGGAAGGGATGGCTAGAGCATACAAAAATTAAAAGTATAAATATTAACCAAAGAAGCATAAAATAAATTATCTTCTTCTTTTTGATCTTTTATCATCTCCCCCTTATATTTTAAATTTTACTTTGAGATAATTCTTCTTCCTCGAGTTGAAGTCATTGATAACTAACGCAGGTCCTCCTCCATACAGCAATTTGAAGATCTACCAGATGTAATCATTCACAATTCTAAAGTTGATGTTTCTCTTCATGCCTTGCTTCAGCACGTTCTACGGTCCTAAGAGTTGTTTGTTGTCGATCGCTCCAGGAGGTGCAGTGCCTTTGATGAAATTTCGTTTTAAGAACTTCTTACTGGAATACAGGAAGTCCTTCCATTTCGTCATCCATGTCTCCTCCACGAGGTAGGTCTCCTCAGTGACTAAGCAGGGTGTTAAGTTTAAATTTTGGAGTTAAAAATAGAAAAATATTTGAATCAGTGCAATAATTTGTTCTGTGTTTGGGAGTTACATTTTTTGTCATATTTCGCGATGATTTGCTTCTCTAATTTCCTTCTTCTCTTCAGATTCCTCGCTTGCCTTGAGCAATCAATGCAAATATTTAGATTCCCTTCAATTATCGGTCCTCCTCCAAATGTATCGACAATGTAATTCGCTATTTCCTTCGGGACTAAGACACTTTGCGTTTTCAAGAAATCTAACGCATAATGCGTGTCGTTTGGATCGATATCTTGGGAGTCTTAACCATTCGCTGTGTCTTCGAGGAGACTATTGTTCGCTGACTGTTCCATTGTCGATGTTTCGCCGATAAGAATGCTATTAGCTGATTTAGCGTTTTTCGGTGGAAAGCAATCGAAGTAATCAGGTTTGATCTTCCCGTGTAGACATAGCAGATGCGAGCAGATCAGCGGCCCAGGGTTAGCTGAGAATTTTAGCTTATGGTACCAGAAACCAGGTAAGTATGCTGTCTGTGATGGTGATAACGTTATTTCGTTAAGTTTCATGAGTTCAAGCTATGAATGGAGATTTCGTAGTAATGGGGCGTTTAACTTGGATTACTTGAGGGAATAGAATAGTAGATATGCTGACGATGAGAGTTCGCTGAGTGCAGAAGCGTCGATGCTTTTATATTAACTGTCAGCGAATTTGTAAAAGAGATTATTCGCAGAATGACGTATGTACGAGGCATACTAATCGCCACCTTCCTGGCCAGTATGGCAGACTACAGCTGTTAGCTCATAGGTAGTTAAAGACTGCTCGTAGATCTCAAATGGCTAGACAAATGGGCATGTTTTTGCATGGGAAGCACAATTAGTCATATTAAAAAAGATTACCTTCATGAAGTAGCTGAATTCTAATTCGGAGGCTGGGAAATCAATCCGCGTGTTGTTTTTCTGGGTTTACCCTGCAGAGCTGGTCTTGAATCGTTGTAGCTGCAAGCACAAGGTGTTAGGGAGCGTCAAAAAGTTGCAATTCTTGGAGACATTAACCTTGGTCTTGCAGAAATCACAGTAGAATCTAGCAGATAAAAAAGATAGGAATAAATTCTTAGAGTTGTTTCAATTCCAACAAAAAATATCATTCTCATAATTAAGTAGTTTTGTTTTTACAATTTTTTATCTGAAACTACTGCATTTTCACAGAAGAAAGCGAGACATTCATACAACGAGAATCCCTCCTTCTTCGGCACTCTAGTTTACCTTGTAAGTAGGACAGTAATCAAATAAATGAATAAGAGCTTAACATGAAGACTCACACACACACATACATCAACATCTCCTTGAATTATTTCAATTAATTCAACATTTTCATGTATTTTACTGTTTGCTGGAGGAAAAGAGCTTATTGAAGAGATTTTAATTGTCCTTAGTGGGCTTGGATTCTTAAGATTGAGGCTAGATGGATTAATTTAATTGCTGTACTTTGAGCTTCTCCTCGTACCCCCATTCTGAGTTGCTTGACCTCCACTGAGTCATTTTATAACCAAGATTCAATAAAAAACCAACTCATTTTCAAGATTAATTTGTTTCTTCTTACATCTTTTGTGGGTATTTCCAGGGATACTCCCATATAATCTTCTTCACACCAGTAGACTGACTCACATTAAGTGCACTATGCACGCACACACAGCTTGCCTTTAAGTGTCTGTGATATCACAGAGAAATCGGAGTACTCTTTGATGTTTTAACTGTGTCAAGAAAGAATCAAATAAATCAATTTCAATTTTTTTATTGTTATGGGCAAATCTGCATTATTTACATAACATCCCATTCTTCTTGAAACTCTTTCATAGCTGGGCAATGCTTCTTCATGTCGAGTGATTTCTTCCCTATGAATTTAAAGTCATCATGGAGAATGTTCACAAATTTCTTGAAGAACTCGTAAGCATCTCTGAATCCGTATCCGCGAAGGGAGGTGTCGATCATATACAGGGAAGAGTAGAGATCCTGAGAAAGAATAGAATAACAGGAAAATTTAAAGAAAAGTTGTTTTTCCTTTTTGTTTCCTTAAAATTTCTTCATACGTTAGCTCGGACTATGCGTGATTACCCAGACCACATGGCATGGATTAGCCTTGTAAGTTGGAAACTCACTCGCTTTGAAAGTGATTTCGGCAGCACGCCTTCTCCAATCCCACTGTAGGCTGTGTTCATTCTGTTAAAGACCTTCCTCAGCAAAGGGATCACTGCGATGACTTAGACGATGCAATTCATCCAGCTGGAATTAGAGGAGTTGAGAATACCACACAGTCCTCTGCTACTCTTCCAATGAGATTTCGGGTTGGATAAATTCGATTTCACTGAAGTTCAAGAGAAAAAGAAACAGATTGAAGTTCAAAATACCCTACAAAACGTTGATTTTTAGCTTATTCTTTGATGTTTTACGTAGATTGCTGTCCCAATCAAACTAAGCGATATGAAAGATATCTCTTATTTTCCTTGGATTCGGCCAATTCTTTACTAGAGGTGCTGATTCAGCCTAGTACCTATTTTCGAAAAGGAAAAACCAATATGAATCCATGAGAATAATAAACATCCACACCTCCATCAATGCAAACTTTGTTGATCTTATTTTCATAGCTTACATGGGAATATCATATATTTCTATGTTGCAGTCGATGCATCTGATCATCGCTGTTTAGCAATTTATGAATAAACAATGGTTTTCTTCAATTGTCTCTGAATCTGCAGTGTAAAAGAATTGAACAAATTAGACAGAGAAATAAGCATAGACTATAAAAAGTACTCTCGAAATGTCTAAGAACAGCCATGCTCTCAATGGAAAGCTTCTGGAATAGAGTGTCACATCCTTCCTGTTGGTTTTTCCAAAAATATATGTAAGAAAACAAGAAATGATTAAGAATCAAAAGTGAGAATGCAGATAAATAAAAAAAGTTAAAAGATTAATGCTGTACATGGAGGCAATACCAGTCTTCCTGCTAGGGACTGTATTCTTCGGGATGTTGCTATCTTCTTGCTTAGCAGTCTGTTAATTGTTTCTTCAAAGAATGCCCCAAAAATAATCAAGACAAGAAGATTTATTTATAATGTATTTTTTTTCCCTTGAAGCACTTAAATCTACCTTGAACTTCTCAGTTGTGAATTTAGGATCGTCAAATGGATTAAAATACGGCATGTGTTTGCATAAGAGCTCAGCAACAGCTGAAGATGCTGATGAAGATATATCTTTTGGGTAAGCACTGCTATGCGCACTCATGGATTAATATGTTCTGCTTTGAATGCGAAGTCTATGTGTTCACACTTATTATATTTGTGACTTCTGTTTTTTCTTCGAATTACTTCTCAAATGAGAAAGTAAGAACAAACTAACAAACGCTGAGGAGGACAGAGGAAGTTGCTGTTGTGGGTGTGTATGCTTGCTTGTGTAAAAAGGACAATTCTAGTAAGAATGCTTGCGAAACAAGTTTGTCAACTTAACTTTTCAAACTCTCCCAAATGAATAATCACTCTACAGATTAGTTTGATAAGGTTTTTTGAATGTGTGTCAAATTAAATCGTTCTTTGATTAATATGTGCTTTTTGTGGGGTTGGCTGGTTATTCTTACATTCGTTTCTTCTTCTTCTTGGTCCCCATTCTTCATAGAGTTAATTAACTCATATCATATCAATATTGCCGACAGAATACTCATACCCAGATTAAGTAATTGTTATGTTTTTGCTTTACTTTGCTTCATGTGTCCATTTGAAAAATAAAAAGTATTAAAGACAATCCAAAAATATGAATTGCTAACATATGTCATAAAAAACAAATAATTTAGGATTTAGTTGTCTGATCTAAAGACAAATTTAAAATGAAATAAATGTGTAGTTTTGAAATCTTTTGAAAGGTAATAAAATACTTTTATTTAATCTTGGTGAGAAAAGGAGGGGATTTAAAAAATCAACAAAAGGGAGAGATGGATGGATGGATACCCGAAGATTTATGAAGGCTTCATTTTTATTCATATCACTTTTTTAACTGATAATTCGAATTATTGTATCTGAACTTTTCGTTTCAAAAACTAAAATGAAAAACAGAAAATGTATTTCATCACAATCAATTCCAGTGAAATCAAAATCACACCCAAGCTAGGAAGGATATTCTTTTCAGCTTATTTAGGAGAAGAAGAAGTTTTAGATGAAAAGAAGAAAGTTATGAAAAAAAAAGAAAATAAATACGGTCAAGAAAATGAAAGGCTAGCTGAATCAATTAAATAACTTTAAAATCATATTATTATATTATTTTTTGTGTGGAATCTATTGAAAATAATGCTATTGGTAGAGGGATTTAATTTTCATGATTGCTTGAAAAAAATGATCTGAAAGATATGATTTATTTTTATCATTTAATGAGTAAAACTGCATCATACAGTTCATTTGGGAGACAAAGAGCCGTTAACGTGATGAAGAATCAAAAAGCGAAAAGAAAAATAAGATATTCATAGTTTGTATTACAAAAATCAAAACAAAACGAAAGAGAAAGTTTTTGATGGGGAGAAGGGGGGAGTGTTTATGAAGATACGAAGAAGAATACGACAAAAGGTTTTCATTTTTAACTTTTCATTATTAAGGCTATTATTAGGGAGATGATATTTCAATTAACCGCAATAACAATAACGACGCATAAAGAAAAATTATTTAGAAAGAAAAAAAGAAATAACACATCGAAACAGTTATTCCATTTCCTTTTTTTGTTAGAAATCCAGTTCGACTTCACAGTGCACCACATAAACGTTGTTCATAAAATATGAGTCGTTGCGGGGCATACACTGATATACCATAATAGAAACAACAACAGTAACAGCAAGGAGGTGGTGTGTTTTAGTTGTTTAGTCCAATGTAGCCTGCTGAGCGTTGTTTCCTTCAACGACTCCTCATGGGGGGTGATGAAGACGATCCTTATGATGATTCTTCCACTGCCAATCAAGGAGACAATGAAGATAGCAATAACGATTATTTCTTTCTATCTCGAAGAGCTGTTCTTGAAGGATCGAAGTAAAACAAACCATCGATAATGAAAAGACTGTTTGAAGAGAAAGATAACGATCAAATGCAAGATGAAGATAGAGATGACGATGGTTAGAAACAGAAATATGAAAGCAATTGCTTCAAGTAACCAAACAGTTATGCGCAAACATGCTATAAACCAAGAGGGCAGCCATATCAGAATGGATTTGCTTTTCACTAAGGACAGATGAATTCCTCAAGGAATTTATTTCAAGCTGCATAGCCAGCGTATTAAGGTGGAAACTAAGCAGTATTTGTCTAACAATAGTAGTCTCAAGCATAAGTGCTTAGCAGTTAACAGTAATAATAGCAATAACTTAATTACCAGCAGTCTATCCCCTAGCAGTAAAGCACTCGAAGTAGCTAGCAAGGGTTGGATAATAAATTCTTTAGTTAATTCTAAGTCTAGCAGCATCTGAGAAGCAAACCAACTGAACAGCCACTTACAAGATTCAAAACACAAGACCAAAGTTAGACTATTTTCCCAATTAGTAATACAACAATAGCCTCTAACAACAAAGAGAATTCCTAGGATTCTTCTGCGAGCTCTTCGTCGTCTTCATCTTCTTCATTCTCTTCAACTTCTTCTTAACAGTAGCAGCAGTAGCAGCAATCTTCCTCTTCCTACCAGCAACTAAGTGATTCACTGAGTAACTCAGGATTGCTAAAAATGCCACCAGGATTAGGTAAGCCCACTCTCCGTGCTCCTCCTTAATCTAGCCAACGGACTATCTACACTCCATTAAGGTAGCTCACTCAGGCTAGCGTGGTGGCATCACAGTCAACACCTCTGCAAGTCAAGCAGATTTAACCTACAACAGGGGCAGCAATCCCAACATCATCGGCAAGTATCTAGGTACAATAGTAGCAAGTATCTTAATGTCTCTCGACTACAGCTTCTTCAGCATCTTCTTCTACTTCCCCTGGGTAGATTCAATCTACGCCTGCTGCAAGTACCACTCCTAAGATAATTCTAGATAGCACTGCAATCTCTGCAAGCAAAACAACGCTACAACCAAAAGAGATGAATAGATATTAAGAAATTTCTTCTCAATCTTCTTCTTCTTCGTCATCGTCATCTCAATACGTTCCTAAACCTATATTTAAAGATGATCCTAATAACAGTTCTATGCATGCTACTACTCCTTTGCTTCCCTTTGCAACGCCTGTCAAAGTAACTGAAGAATCTGACAATTAGCTAAAATACGGGTTTAACTCTCCTTTGTATACACCTGCGAAGCTTCCACAAATCAAGGAATCTCTCTTTGAATCAACACCGATTGGGGAATTCAAGCAGTGCTTCTCGCGAAAGATTAAAGAACTAAGGCAGCAACTTAAAGATCCTGCAGATTGTAGGACACCTGATAATAGCACACTCCTAGGATGTTCTAGCTCTTCCTCGCTGTCGTCGTCGATGAATAGCAGCAAAACAAGCAGCAAGGATATGTCTAATCAGCTCGGTAAATCGAAGACATAATTCCTGGAGATCCTCGGAATGGCTGTCTCGAAATTACAATTGTTCAAGCCAACTACTTACTGGAAGCTTATGCCAGAACTGGCTGAACTAGCTAAAAGAGAATGCTTGTATCATGAAGCGAAGTGTTTCTATAAGATAGCTATCGCCTTGCAGCCATTCTGTCCAGATGTAAGGATCAATTGTTTGCTTCGAGAATCGCTTCTAATTTATTATTTCCTTTTAGATATGGTTGGAGTATTCCAAGATGGAGGAGGACTACGGGAATCTCGAGAAATCGAAGGAAATCTTGCTGAATGCTTATCCATTCTGCAAGATGAGTGACAGTCTAATCCTTAAGCTGCTACGCATCATGGAGAAGATCGGAAACATTTCAGAAGTCAGATAATTACTGTCGAATCTCAGCAGCTTGAAAATTGAAAAATCCTGGAAGATCTACATCGAAGGTGCACTCATCGAGATACGCTTCGGGTTCTTAGACAATGCAGAGCTCATCCTAAAGATGCTCCATGAGTACCTGCAGACTAACGGGTAGGTGTGCTATGAATATGCAAGGATCTTAGAGCTAAATGGAAAATGGAATGAAGCGATAAAAGTCTGCTGGGAAGGGTTATATGAGAAGGGATTGAAATGCACGACACTCTGGACACTGTTCTTGAAGCTCTACGAGAAGCAATCTAAGACGCTAGATGCTAATGTGCTGAATAGATTCCTGAGAATGGCAAACTAATCGTTGCCTAAGGAAATTATCTGGAAGATTAGTCTTGAGATCTCGTAGATCTGTGAGAAAAAGCAGCAGTTCAATCTAGCGAAGAGTTACATTATGAACTCTGTGAAAACAGCACATGAGACAATGCGATGGAAACCACTCATACAAGCAGCGAAAATTGAATTGCTTCTGGGCAATACTGAATCTGCAGAGCTGATCATCGAGAAAACACTTGCCACTTGTGCGGATAAGTAAAAACCTTATTTGATCATCGAAGCTGCGAAATGCACTGAAATCACTGGGAAAGTAACTGCTGCGCTGGAACAGCTTCATGCACTCAAACCACACATGAAAACAGAATGGAAAGTAACACAAAAGCACTCGCTCACATAATCATGTTCATTTGTGCGTGTCATGAAAGAGATTAATTGTTTTTTATTCATTTTTTTCCTTGAAACTCTTTTTGAAGATCTACATGGAATATGTGTCGATGCTGGTGCGGAATAAAGAACTAGATACAGCTAAGTCAACCCTCAAGGAAGCGCTAGGCACACACGCACTTGCAGGAAGACTCTGGGGAGAGTTGATCTAGCTGGAACACATAAGTGCTAGGCATAATAATGGAGGGAATTTAGATAAACCCTTTGAGTATTTCCTCCTAGCTCTCAAAGAAGTACCCAAGTCAGGAGAAGTCTGGTAAGATATTCATTACATATGCTTGAGTATTGTTGAGGACTCCATTCAACTTGCTGATGGTTTGCTATTACAATTAGGTGTGAGGGTGCTCGTCTGTGCATGAATCCGATGGGGAACAAGTTCGATTTAGCTAAGGCAGAGC
>Ga0302271_10000147_pt1 | contig 63017 bp, 105 predicted proteins | sample III_Bog_N1_1_FD_198767 | JGI IMG/M metagenome (GOLD analysis project Ga0302271, IMG submission 198767) | Peat permafrost microbial communities from Stordalen Mire near Abisko, Sweden - III_Bog_N1_1 | ecosystem: Environmental > Terrestrial > Soil > Wetlands > Peat | place: Sweden: Abisko...
CAGTAATCTCTACTTCGATGGTCCCGGCAAAACCAATATTAGGTAATTGTATATTTACCGCGCGGTTTGCTAATGAACCAGTAAATAAGTAAAAGAATATTTTTTGCGAATACTTGCTATCATTAATTATACCATTTAAAGTAGAATAATCGGTTACATTGAGGGTATTATTAATTGTGGTAGCACCATTAATAGATCCCCCCGTCACAGGAAAATAAACCCCCGTATGTAAATGATCCCCATACGCCGATGTTGCATGAGTAATTCCAAATCCAGGAAAAGAGACTTCCCTAATATCTACTCCTAAGGTACAGGTAGATATTGTTTTAGTACTCAGTAAAGGCACTAAAACAATATATTCCTGCCCCGTCGCATTATTTATTATTTTTGTACTGATTGATAAATTACTTCCAAATGGGGATACATCATTTGTAACTTTTAAAACTAATGTAGGGGATGCAGAAACAAAGAGTACCCATAAAATAAACAAAAATAATATAGATTTTTTCATGATTAAAAAAAATAAGGTTTAATTAATAAGAGTATTCCACTAAAATTTTGTCATATTGCCCAATTGTTGAGCCAATCCTAACTCTATTCCCTCCTACAAGAATCCATTGTGATGTAGATTTTAATACGGATCCATTTACTGACACTGTAATTGTTCCGACTACAGGAGTTTGGGATAGTGTAAAATGGTAATGATTTACCGCAGCACTATCTGCAGTAGCCATTTCCATTTCATCCACTTTAGGAGTCCTAACCAATGCCGCTGTTGCCGCCTGATTACCGTTCAGTTTATTAATAGCCTGAACAATATTATCAGTAGCTGATACTGTTCCAGCGGCACTGGAATAACCAGTAAGTACCTTTCCAATTACTGCTGCATTTGTCACGGTTGTTGCGTTTCCCACCGATGTTACCTCCCCCGTTAAATTGGCATTAGTCGTTACAGTTGCCGCATTTCCTGTGATACTTCCTGTAATTGCATTCGTAACAGTAATATCTGTTGCCCATAGTTTTGTCAAACGAGAACCTGTTGTCCCCAGAGTTTGCCCTGTTGTCTGATCAAGTTTAACAAAAGCAGAACCATCCATATTTAACTGAGTAAAGGATGCTGAAGCTGTTGTTAAGGTAGCAGTACCAAGAACTCCTGCAGTAGCAACCCAAAGTTTACCGTCAGCAATATTATATACTTTCGTACCAATGGGAAGATTTGTTCCAAAAGCTGTTGTAGCATTTTGGATTCTTAAATCAGCCACCGCCGTTACCTGCCCGAATGTGTAAACGCTCAAGAGCAGGAACAAAAAACCAATTAATACTTTTTTCATGTTCTTTTAATTTTGAATTTTTAATGTATCATACAATCTGGGGTCAATATATAGAGTGATGGTTGTGGTTCCTGTCCCAGCCCATCGTGAATTGTTTAATAAGTATCCATTATAGAATACTTGTGCCGTTGATTTCAAGGTAAAGGGTAAAGAATAAGTAGTTACCCCATTTGATGCCGCCTGCTCATAAAATACTAATGGAGCATTATAATTTGTACTTACGGATATGGTGGCGTCAGCGGTAACAGAAACACCTGCCCCTATTTTTACACCACCTAAAACAGAGGCCGTAGCATATGGAAGAGTATAATCAGTACCAGGTATTTTTTCCCACGTTGCCCCATTATACTGAGCCTTGTCTCCTACTATAAAAGTAAGCCCCAATGACGTTCCAGCAGTAGTACATCTATAATACCACCCAGCTGTCCCTGTTCCGTTTACTAAAGTAGGGGTGTTTGTGTTTGCATTCCAAACTCCTTTATAAACATCCCCTCCAGCTGCTGGGGGATCATTATACATTATATTTTTATTAGCATCCAAAGAAATCCATTTATTTGCAATACCTTTTGTTAATTCAATGTTTGTGGTATTAATTTTAAATAACCGTGCTGAATCATTTATAGAGATATACTCCCCATTTATATGCGTTCCACTCAATGCCCCTATTACTACAGGAAGGGAATACTGATTTTCATAGTTTTTAGCACTAATTAATAATCCCCGATCAGAGTACCCCACGCTATACATATTATGTACCCCTGTATTGTAATAATGCCCTACCATCCCCTGATCTGAATAATTACTCATAAAGTAACCATCCCCATTTTTTGCAAATGCCCAAAATCCAAGACTGGATAAATAACCATCTAATGTCAAGTAGGCATCTTCCTGATCCGGGAGTTCATTACTCGTATAGAAGTAAGGATAACCAGGAGCTATACTTTTTTTTGTTGAAAATGGGGAGTACTTATATCCATCCCAATGCAGTATATTGTCTATTGGTTTTATTGTATTTTTTAAACTGTCTAATGATTTGTTTAATTTTTTCACACTCACTAAAGAATTCCAACCGTACAAAGAACTTTTATACATCCATGGGACGGAATCATTTAGATTATATGCAAATGAAGGGCTTTGCAAAATTTTAAAATTGGTTCCTGTCGGTTTTACCTCCTGCCCAAAACAAAAGAACTCAATAAAAAGAAATAAAATAAAAAATAATTTTTTCATAATTGATTATTTTGAAATTATTATCACTCCACTTGCTAACTCAGGTAAATCCCAAATAACACTAACTAAAAGGTCATCTACTATTGTACGGATTGGTACTTGTTGATGTTCTAATTCGTTATCATCTTCATCATTTATCAATAAAACAAATTTAGGGTATCTCCCATAAACTAATTGATAAATGCTCCAATCCGGTATTCCTGGTGTACTTGTATTATTAAATTGTAGTGCTAATGGTTCAGGGTATGGTTTTGGTATATCTGGAGTGGGTATATTAACACCCCCACCATTTGAAGCACCAGCATTTACTGAATAAGTATAGGATTTTTCCTGCCCATATTTATTACCTTTATATCTTCTTGTTACTTCTACCTCTACCATTTTTGCTAACCATTAAGAGTTACATCCGTTGTATTGTCGTATTCAAATAATTCTACCGTATAAGAATCATTCGTTAAGCAGTACCGTATTCCTCCCATAACAAATCGTACAGTACCATCAGGTTGCATAGCATCTTCAAATAATTGAAAAGGTTTTATCTTGTTTTTACTTTTAATTGTGGCCGTTACCTTTTGTCTACTTCTATTATACAATTTGAATTTATTCTTTAAAATAATATCAACTAAAGGTACAAAAGTAGCATCCCCAGTTATTGTTCCACCACTTGTCGCTTGAGTACTAAGGACACCACTTATTATTGTCGTTGTTATAGCCATCTTTTTTGTTTTTCAATGGTTAAATTTTAATTGTTTTTAAAAAGTAATACAAATACCTTATTAATGTAAGTGCCTTTAAATTTTGCTATGTTTCAATAAAGGAACGTATTGCACGAACTCTCATGTGATTATTTTTATCCCAAAAATCAATATAAGATGTGTCCGTTATTTTCCTACTAAAATCAATAGCCCACGCTCTTTTTCCGGCTTTTACTATTGGTGGTAATTCCGGTGGGGTTTCCCCTGCACTACTTGAATTTTTACATTCAGTAGATGACCAATACCATCCTGGTGAAAAACCTTTAACAACATCTTTCATTAAAAATAGTTTTTCAAGTTCCCTGATACTTGGCATATAATAATCCGTATAACCATCACATTCGTAATTTAAACAAAATTTTACGGCATGGTCTGAAGTTTTATAATCCGCATCCATTAAATTTGTGTTTGCTAATCCTTCTCCTATTTTTTGCCCCGTTGCCCCAGTTGTTGAATACCCCCCATTTAAACTTGCATAAAAACAATCATTGCTTTGATCTACAACTGCAGCAATAAGTCCTTTCCTTACAAGTGGGTCATACCCAGTATCCCCAAGTTGCAAAAAGTAAAAAATGATACCACCTTGATGATAATCTCCTAATTGAAGGTATTTCGTAGTAAAAGATTTTTCATCACCATAAAAAACACCTGTCTCAGTGATATAGTATGCTCTTACGTAATATGTAGTATTAGGTATCAACCCAGTAATAGAACTTGTAAAAACATTCAAGCCTGAACCATCATTTGTTTTAAAGTTATCTATTGTAGGATTGGTAGATGTGTTCCAGCATACCCCTTTTTGTAAAACGTTGAAATCCCCACCAAGTGTACCCCAACGTTCCGTCCGTATACTCAAATCATCACCTCGTAAAATACCATTTTTATAATTATAAGATTCAATATCATACAAAGACATTGAAATTTCTTTTGTATTTAAAAATCCTGAAGTATTTACTTTTCCTTCAATTACATTATTTTGAGTACCACCAGTAGTTGTTATTACTACATCTCCAATCCAGCACTCTTTTACTTGAACACCTTCCGTATCTACTTCTTCCGGTAAGTGAAATCTTTCTAATCCCAAACCAAATACAAAGGATTGGTCACCGAGTAATGTGCCTACGTCTAACCCATCAAAATAAGTACGAACTAAACCAATGGGTATTGTAATTGATACGGTAACACTTTTTGTTGCAGGATCAAAATTGGAACCCCCTATATTTGTTTGTTGCAATTGGTCAACTATTATGCCATCTGAAGGTCCTAAACTGGTAACCCAATCTTCCCCTGAATTGATAATGTAATAATTTGTACCGCTTAATCTTAAAAACCAATTGAAATCAAAAGAGTAATCTTTCCATTTTTTAGTCCAAAAAGCAATCTTTGTAAGATCAATTACATATTTAAAACTGATATTTAATTGTGTTTCTGTTGAATCAACTGTTATTTTACACGTGGTAAATAATCCTCTATAAGTAGGGTTATTCAAAGGGTCTAAAGGATGTTCACTATTACGTTGCACCCTTTGTATCGAATTGGCAATATTGTTCTTTGGTAATCCCGCAGAAAACCAAAGTATATTACCCGTAATAAAATCACCAACTTGTTCCTGATATATTTGAAATGATCTGTATGGTGGGGCAGGGATCGCATCCACCGTTGGTTTTACATCCTTTAATGATGAAAGTACTAAATTAAAAACTCTTTTATCGTCCAAATTAATTTTAATAGTTTTTAATCCAGGGATTACTGAAAGCGTTTGTGATTGATTTGTAAATACGATTTTATTTGCATCCCCTATTATTTCTTCAATTACAACGATTGTTCCAGTAGATGTAGGGGAATAAGAAATACCAGTAGTATATTGGACAAAACTTTTCGATGTTTTCCAAATATCCTCATACCTTTCAATATACCAATAACCATCAAGCCAATAAATATAACAGTCAAAACTTGTTAAAATTTTCTTTAGTATATCTAAAGAAGAACTTCGTGTAACTTCATCTTCCCAAAATAATTCCGTATAAAATCCATTTTTGTTGAAAAGGGTTTGTGTTGTTTGCATAACATCCCCTTCAGCATGTAAAGAACTATTTACACGTATATCAAACAATGCACCAGTTGAACGTAAAATTTCATCAATAATATCAATAAAAGTTTTATTTTGCAATACATCAATACTTTCTGGATGAAATCCTTCCAATTTATATAAAAAGCTACTCGCAGCAAATTTAATGGCCTGACGCAATAGTATTTTTTGTGTAATGGTATCACAATTTAAAAACCCTTCAAAAATAGTATAGTACGTTGGTGTTCCTACTACTGGGTAAGGTTTATTTATACCAACAATCCTAATTTTATACTTTTTTTCTTCTGAAATTAAAAGTGGTAATAATGTATAAAAATTTGGTTTGTCATTAATTATCTCAAATTCGGCTTGCATACCTATAATAGGATTGTTCCAATCACCGAATACATAATTAACATACATAGAATCTGCTTTTATGACTAAATCGGTGATAGCCCCTACATAGTACTTTTGTTCTATGTAGAGGTATCCCATTACATTGTCCATGGAAGCCCATTCAGCACGATATTTAATTCCGTATGCCATAATTAGAAACTATTATTAAGTACATTCATTTCTTCCAAAAATCCTACTAAAATATGACCTTCTATTTCAAAACGAACTTTCTGATTTTTACTTTGATTATTTGTTAAGTCCCCTAATTTTCCAGGAGGTACTACCGTCTCCCCTGAAGTCAATAAAGCAGGATATGTGTCATTAGCATACCCATTTGGGACAACCCCACCATCTGCCATTGGGGATGCTTGTATTGCAGCAATCTGCATCGCACCAGTAGCTAATATGAAAGGTATAGCAATAGCGGCATACCATCCTAATTGAGCAATAGCCTGAGTAACCCCTAATGCAATATTTACAGCGGCTTCAGCTAAAGAAGCTATTTTCTTTTTCTTAGCATACTCTTCCCTTATTTTTTCATTTTGTTTTTCAACCCAAGCCTGGCTCTTATGTCTTGAATCAGCCGTTTTTTGTACAAGGTCTAAAGCCTGATTTTCTTGAGCAGAAATCATGCTTGTGTACCCACCTACAAAATTAGTGAATACTTGATTTGCTGTTTCTGCAATTCTAACAATTTCTTTCATTTCCTTACGGAAAGCAGATAATTCTTGAGCATTGATATGCACCTGCCCTAACTTTTTCAAAGCTGCATCCAATGCCGTAGTATCTTGCCCAGCTTGAATTGTTATTCTACGATATTGCTCAAGTAATATAATATAAGCATTTAAATCTTCGTTTGCTTTGTTATATGATTTTCCTGCCGTTAATTGCTTATCTGTATTTTCTTGTAATGCTACATTATATTCACGTAAAGCCTTTGCTTTTTGTAATTCATAATTGTCGGCCAACGTAAGGTTCCATTCAGTTTGCCATGCAGTTAAATCACCACCAACTCTTTTTATATCCGTATATTGGGCTATTAATGCTTTAAGGGCATTTTCATTTGCCTGTAATTTTGGAGAAATACCATCATATGATTTCCCCATTAATAACTGAGCATTATTTGCTTCGTTTAAAGCATCCTCATACGTTTTTACAGAATTAGCAAGTGATAATGTTTGTAATGTAGTTTTTTCCTGATTTAATTTTATTTGAATAACAAGCATTGACCAAATATCACCAATTTGCTTTGCAGCTGTGTATTGTTTCACCAATTCAGCTACTGCAGCTTGATGGGCTACTGTTTTTGCACCAAGTTCATCAAATTTACCTCCTAATAAAGAAGATTGAATAGCAGCATCCGCTAATGCCTTTGTAAGATTTGCATTAGATAATTCAGAAGTTAATGCTGTTATTTGTGTTCTTAAATCAGTGGTATTAATACCCTGTGATGATAACGTCTTTGCTGTTTGAGTGAGTATACTTATTTTTTCACTAATCCATTCAATTTTATTACCTGATTGTGTATACTGATTGTCAACTACTCTTAATTGTTCTGTTAAATCAATCATTACGGCTTTTGTAAATCCAGTAACACCTCTAAATTGATCTAAATTAGCAATTAACTTTTTCAAGGATGGATCAGAAGCATTTACATACTTTAATAAACTGTCTAAAGTTGTATTATACAGTGAAGCGTATGCATCAGCAGAGTTAAACTTTTTACCAGTGCTATCAATTGTTTCCCCAAATAAAGAGGTTTTATTTTGAACTTCTCTTAAACCCTCACCGTACCTTTGCCATATTTTAGCAATTTCTTCCTGTATTTTTGCATTATCCTCCATTTGTTTTTTCCGCCTTGCAGCTTCCTCTTCTTGAAGGTTCCTTGCATCCCTTGCGGCTTGAGCGGCTTTTGCTGCAGCATCGGATTCAATGTTTGGGTCAATATAACTATTTACAGTATTTTTTAGTCCTAAAGATGCCCTTATTTTATCATTAATTTCCTGTAACACATCACGGTACTTGTAAGCCTCAACATTACGTGTAACCATCGTACCATCTAAGGCTACTTCCTTTTCTTTTGCAGCAATGAGATTAGTAATAGCATCTATTTGATTTTGATACGCTTTAATACGTTCCTTGTGTATTTGAGAGGACTTGGCAGCTTTTTCATTGGCTTCTTTTTCTGCTTCCGTTCCGGCTTTTTGTAAAAGAAGCCAATCAAGCATACCATCTTTTAGCTCATTAAGAAATCCTATTTCACGGTCTTGCCCATTCGCTAATTCCAATATATAACGTTTCTCCTCTTCTATTAAACCAGTTGTGGCTGCTTGCAGACTTGCTTTTTCTTTTAAACTTGTGATGTATGCTTGAATAGCAGTGTTAGCGTCCTTTGTACGAATACTTTCCTCATTTATGCCACCAAGATACTCAGGTGACATTGCATTTAAAGTTTTAATAGCTTCTGCCTTTTGCTTTTTAGAAGCATATTCACTTTGAGTAATCCTTACTAATTGTTCTAATTTTGTACGTTCAGCAACAATAGATTGTTCCGCAGTTGCATTTACATCATTTAATACTTGTTGAGCAGCAGTTAATTCTTGTGTCCTATTAACTAATGAAATAATTACAGTAGCTAATAGTCCAGCGGCAACAGCATACTGAATAATAGGCATTGCGAGCATGAGATTACCTAACATGTTGATGGCAGGTATGACCGCGAGTACAGCCATACGGAATATGCCATACATCCTAATAAGTAAACCAATACCTAAAGATATAGGTCCCATCAATACTAACCATTTAGCTGCCGTTAATATTAAAGATTGAGTTGAAGCACTTAAATGAGTATACCAATTTGTTAAATCCCGAATATTACTTACTAAATCTTTTAATATACCGATAAGTGGCTGCATCATGGATTGGCCTAATCCTATGAATGCCTGTTCAGCGGCTTTTTTAACCGTACCTAAATTGAAAGACATTGTATTTGTCATTATGCTAAAAGCATTTGCAAACACCCCTGTCTCATTTTTTGTGGCAGTAAATATTTTCTTATTTTCTTCCAACTTTGCACCAACTAAACTCAAATCACCGGTCAATGCTCTAACATTTGGGAAAATGATACCTGCCATTTCTTCCCCAAATATATTAGTTAATTTGTCAATTTTTTCTAATGTTTCAATAAGCCCTTCATCACGAAGAGTCCTTCGTAAACCTTCAATAGATACACTTGAATCTCCAGTAGATTTTGACATCATTTCTAATGCCTTTCTTGCTTCCACTGATGGGTGCAATAAAGATACCATTATTTGACGTAAGGCTGTCGCTGATTTTGAGGCATCAAATCCTGTCCGTGTCATAGCGGCAAGTGAAGCGGCTACCTGATCAATAGGAACACCCAAAGCGGAAGCAACAGGAAGGATATTACCTAATACACCTACCATAGTAGATGCTTCAGCCGTACCTTCTCTTACTGCAATAGTGAGTATATCCATTACTCGGGATGATGCAAAAGCTTCTTTCCCATAAGCATTCATTGAATATGTTAAGAAACGAGCAATAACATCCGTATCCCCTAATCCGGAAGCAGCACCTCTCGCTGACATCTCTACAATATCCATCGCTTCCTTAGTCTTAATCCCGGCTGAAGCAGTATAATACAAAGCATCAGCTATTTCTTTGGAAGCTCTATTTGTTGAATTACCAATCCGAATAATATCAGATTGCCAAGCATTCATTTGTGATTGTGAGATGCCAGCTAAGGCTACTGTCTTTTGTGTTGCAAATTCTAAATCAGACGCCAATTTTACTGCGGCAGTTCCTGCAGCAACTAATGGTAAGGACAAATACATGGTTGACATTGAACCAAACCTTTGAAATCGTATAGAGGTCCGGTCTAATGCAGCTGCAACACGATCCATTGATGCTGTAGAAGTAGCCGCAAATTGGGCAACTGCTACCTGCGCTTGATTTAATCCTGCGGTATTGCATCCTAAAAGTATCCATAATTGTCCTATATCCATTATTCAGGTATTTTTAAAATTGGTTTTCTTGTTTTCCAAAGTTCTTCTTGCTTTACCCTTTGATTATGACTATTAGCAAACTCCTTTAAGGCATATGCTATTTCATCAATTGATTGTTTATCATCCGCTCTCCTTGACTCTTGTAATTCTTTTCTATCATGAACATATTCAAAATCTTCAGGGTATGTTAATTTAAAAGGTTCCCCATCTTTATTTGGATATAACTGATGTACTACATTGGTAAAGAATGAGCACAGGTAAGACATTCTGTAATCCGGCCAATATTGACCAATAGGTTCTAATTTATCGTATGCTTCCCATTCACTTAATTGAGGACCGGTTAATTGTTCAAGTAATTTATCCGGATGAACAACCCCTAATTCTCTACAGAGTCTGAATTGGAAGAGGCGACCTGGTCGCCGTCGGAGTTTTTTATTAATAACTCCTTAGCCTCCGGCGTTATTTTGTTTAACTTTTGTGCTTCATCAACAATCTTTTCCAAACGGCCAGCACTCATTGAATGGCTTAGTGCTTTATAATCCGTTGGTTTTAACAACAAGTTTCCTTTTTCATCACAAAGTGTAACCACTGCCAACTTTGCACGGAAATCTTCATTGTCACTTTCAAAACCAATAACCAACCCTTTATCATCCTTTGTTTCCTTCAGGATAGATTTTTCAAAGGTGTCTTTTTCATGTCCGGTCATTTGACGAACAAATACGTGTGCTCCTTTGTCAAGTTCAACTTTAACAATTTCCAACTCTTCTTTTTGTAGTAACAAACTACGATCCAATAATTTTGACATAATAATAAATTTTTAATTTTTGATTATAATTAAAACAATAAAAAATAATCCATGATTAGGATTGAACAATTTAAGCGGATGGTGCAGGTGAAGACGAATCATACACATTAACACCGTCAGTCAATGTAACATACCCACTAATGATAATAGTAACGTCAGCCGTGATAGCATCCTTTACAGTAATACTTAATGGAAGTTCCGTTACCAAACCAATAAATTCAAATGAAGTTTTAACACTGTCCGGTAATTGAATCATATAGTTTTTAGCTACGTCTGATTCAAAATCCGCTTTCATAAGAGAGTAATTAGCCCTAACAAAGTTCATTCCCAATGTGATTGAACCGGCTTCCCTCATTCCTGCAATAAACTCCTTATACCCATTAAGAGAACTCAAAGACGTAACGTCAATAGTTTCTCGTTTCATTCCAGGACCTTTGATACTTGTTATCTCTGAAATTTCAACCCATTCAGCCTTTACAGTGTCCCATCTGTAAAAACCAACGCCTACTCCAGCAATTGCTTTACTTGAACCCATTTCTTACCTCCTTTGTAAATTAAAGTTTACGATATACCTTGCCCGGCTATTTTCATCATGGTCCAACAATCCCGGACCGGAAGCACAATAAATAAGCATATAAAAACAACCTCCCCAAGTCTCATTACTTCGACCATCAAGTAATTGTCTAATGCTATCTATCATTGTCCATGCTACTTCACTATCCTGAGCACGTACTCGGATTTGAATAGATGGTTTATCTTGTAATTCAACACCTAAAGTGAGTCCTGTTGCCCTCCCATAAGTATCAAAAATTGTAACACAATTATCAGGTTTAGATGGTTCAAAGTTTTGAAACATATTTATACCTGTAATAAATCCTAAAGCACTTTCAGCTTCAAGCATATCTGCTATATCTTTACTTGGTGCGTTCATGGTATTTTTGTTTCACTTGCTACTATTTGTAATAAATCACCGTGATTCCTATTTATGGAAGCTTCTAACCATTTAGGTCCAGATCCCGGTCTTGTCCAGTTTTTAGCATCAACCATCTCATGTACCCATAAAGCATAATTAGCGGAATAACCAAACCTAATACCAAATTTCCGATCAGCAATAGGAGTATCATGCGCAGGATGTACTTCCCATGAAAGCCTCATTTTATCAGTTAATATAGGAGTAAGAGGTTCATTTGTTTCCACATCCCGTTGAATAAATTTTGCACATTCTCGTAAACCTTTTCTACTGTACCCTTCTATTGCAAGTATCTCTAAATTGAGATTTTTAATAACGTTATCAAACCCTATTATTCTTGCTTGACTTATTCCTTGTGGCATATCTTATGCTTTTACGTTTCCAAATCCTAAATAAACTTTCCTTACAAATTTTGTAGTGGATCTAAATAATGGTACTTTATCAAGTCCTTTTATTTGCCAAGCACCATCAATATTCATCGGATGGCTTACATTAACTGAACTATCAAAATCCGCTAATGAACCTAAGTAAAGCCAACCTTCCATTTCCAAATCTTCAGAAATTAAAACTTCCCCTTTAACATGAATAAGTTTCCCATTTTCATGGACCATCAGCCGATCCATATCCTCCCAACGGCATTGGATTTGTCGTGGGTCAGCATATGTATATCCACCTCTTCCATTAGGAGTAGGCGTACCCCAATATACTGCAGTTTGAACGCATACTTTTCTTATAAAAGATTCTATACTCATTATGAGAAACTTTTAATTGCATAGATACTTGCTGTCTTCTTTCCTAAAGTAGCCATTAAGCCCGTAGTATCCAAAATCTTAACCGTTTGCCCGTATGGGGTGGAATCCAACCCCATCTCATACGTTCCTGTATATGTTATTTTGGCAGTACCTGCTTCCTCTTTTAAAGCCATCCGTTCTCTTGTAGAAGCAATCAAATGAGCGGTAAACCACCTTTCAATTTCCTTCAGTAGATCAGTTGTGCCTGTTCCTAATACAGAATTTACTAAGGTATTGGCACTGAGAATATACATATTAATATCACCTTCAGAAACGGTGACCCCGTCCATTATTGCTATTACGTCTGCTGATGTTACTCTTACTGCCATAACTTTTTAGTTATAAAAATGATTATAAATTTCCAACGCTGATATTGATACCATACAGGATTCACTTTAAGGTTCCAAAATAAATGACCTTCTGAATCAGAAGAGATTCCATTTTTACCTTTTGCTTTATCCACTGAAAAGTACCATGGAAGTTTTGCCATAACTTTTCCTCCTCCTTAAATTTTAATACAACGTACGCTCATTCCTACCTGTATATTATTATTATAAAAATACATTTGTCCTGAAGCATTTCCCATCACAGCCTTAATGGAGTAGGAGGCATCCGCCATATCCGTGGTTGCCATATAAGATGTAGTACCTGCCCCTAAAAACAAACCAGTACTTGCCGCTCTATACCCACCAGGAATAACAGTAAACCCACTTACATTTGTTGCTCCTGTATTTGGGGCAGTCCAATGTACTGTTCCTTCTTCTTTTAACTTTCCTGCGGCAACAAGAGTACCCCCTAAATATGCAACTAAAATATCCCAATCTGCTTTTGATGGTATTTTATACCCAGTTGGGGCAAGTTTACCACTCATTACTGCTGGATAATTATATAGTTTCCCACTAACATCACTAATTAATGGATCATTATTAAAATCACAATATGCCCCAGATGTTAATGCCTCCCAAGTTGCATTATCAACAACGTTAGGGATAGCCATACCATCATTATATTTTGATGTCTTCAAATTTTCAAGCAACCAAGTTTGACTTCCTATAACTATTTCATGGTATTCGTTACCCTCCGTATCATGTATAATTGGGAATGGATTATGAACACCACCTGAACTCATAACAACCTGTCCACTTATTTGAATAGTTACATCAGCGGTGATAGCATCTTTTACAGTAATGCTTAATGGTAATTCAGTAACTAACCCTATAAATTCCAATGTTGTTAATATATTATCCGGTAATTGAATTGCATAGTTTTGAGTAAGCTGACTTTCAAAATCATTTTTCATTTTTTCATAATAGGAACGCACAAAATTCATTCCTAATGTAATTGTTCCCGCTTCTCTCATACCTGCAATAAACTCTTTGTACCCCCCTTGAGAACTTAAAGAAGTAACATCTATGGTTTCCCTTTTCATTCCAGGACCTTTCACAGATGTAATTTCAGCAATGGCATTCCAAGTACCAGCTCCTGCTGGATCCCATACGAAAAATTGAGTACCTACTCCACTTACTGCTTCTGTCATAAATAACTCCTTTCTTATTTACCCAACTTTTTGTGGGCTATTTTTTAATAATGGTAAAACTATATTAGGTATGCTATCATTCCATTCTAAACCTAACCACTCCAGCATTTCATGTATTTGAGAGTAATCGCCTTGTGCCATCCTCTCCGGCCAAACTTCTATATAGCTTATCTTTGCAGATACCATTGAAGTAAATAGCTCTTCATGCTGATGTATCCAATCCAACCAACCCTCTGAATCTTTATAGGCTTTCATAAAGCCTGTTTTTAAACAAGACTGAATGATATCACCTGTCCTTCTTCGTACTATTACCCACTTTGCATTGGGGTACAATTCATTCCATATAGGCCACAATTGACAAATCCTTGAGCTTTTATACATCCAAGGTTTACATTCCTCATAACCTTCAAAAAATAAAAACCTATCTATTTCCCCTTTCCAAAAATAAGGAGTAATCAATTGTTTTGTATCTGGTAATGGCCGTTGCCCATTTGAAGGAATACCTAATTGACGAATATAATAGGTATTCACTAAATTCTTAATACCAAGATTTTCCTGCATTTCTGATACACTGCCTACATGAGCACCACATACTCCTATAATTTTAGCAATTATAGAACTACCTGATCGTTCAATACCAGTAACAAATATAGGTTCATTTTTAAAGTCTTTCACAATGTAGCCTCCTGTATATATTTATTAACCCAATCTACACTTTTACCTGCCAAAGGTATCCGTGGTACTCCATGGAAACAAACAATGGATAAATGATCTGGTAATTCCCTCAACCAATCCGTTTTAGTAGGATTTATTTTGAATGACCATATCTTATTTGGTATAATACTCTGCCAATCTACTTTTGTCATTGTAATAAGACTTCTAAAAAAAGATTGATCACCACCGTTTTTATGATACTTTATTACAACACCATCTGGATTGTCCATCCATCTTTCCCAAATTTTACTGATTTCCTTATTGTCTTTTCCAAACCACATCATACCTGATTGCAACTCATTTAGGCGTGGTGGAGTAAAAAAACTACTCAAACAAATAAACTCATTTTCAAATCCAATTGGAGGCAAAATATTTGTAATATCGTCTACAATTGCTGTGTCTAAATCAAAATATAGGAAAGGTCTGTATTTCTCCATTCTTGGATTAAATAAATTCATTTTTGTCCACCATCCCGGCCACTCCTTGTTTATTGCAGGAAGTAGTGTTACATTTTTGAAATGAGTTTCTTTGTCAATAATATCAGTAATACAATAAACATTTAAAGTACCCTCTCCATGATAATTTTTACGGATATGATACGCCAAAAGATTTACATCCCTAAAATGAAAATCACCTCCACTTTTCCAAGCTAATATTACGTTTTGATTAGGCATAGCAATTTTCTTTTTTAATGGATGTTTCGTTTGAAGTTAATATTTCAAATAAAGCTCTATTTCTTTCCAATTTATTTTTATATTCTTGTTTGGTAAATCCATACTCTTTTGAATGAACCTGATGAGTCACAAAAGGGTTTGTGGGTATTTCTTTTTTTAATCCCAATCGAACAACCCTTTCCACAAACTCATTATCGTCATAGGCTAAACCCATTGCATACCTTTCATCAAATCCTCCTAAAGCATTCATATTAACTTTTGTAAGAGCAGCACAAAAATGAAAATATACTGGCCTTTGTATTGGGTGATTATACCACCCGTAATTAGGAGCAAAACAAGCAAACGATAAATAATTTAAATCTGTAAGGTTTTTGTCTACATAGGATAGTACATCCCCTTCGTGCTGACATTCTGGATTTTGTAAAATAATAACATCTCCTTGTGCCATAGCAATACCACGATTAAAAGCCATGCAAGAGCAACTATAACTTTTTTCTTCTTTGGTTACCCTATATAGTTTTAAAAATGGGAATATAGGAAGTAGATCCTCCACCCTTTGATCTTCCGTACTACAATCGTCAATTAGAATTACCTCGAAAGCTGAATGAGTCGTTTTCTCAATAGATTTTAATGTATTATACAATTGCACTTTTCTATTATAATAAGCCATCACAATAGAAATACTACGTTGGTTATTTATAGATGATGTCATAATATAATGTCTTTAAAGTTCATCTTTGGAAAACATTCTATCCTACTTGAAGGGTTAGCATTTATAATTTGTACTCCTAAGGCATCTGCATCTATTTTTATCTGAGGAAAACCTTTTAAATGATTACTCATTGTAGATTCTAATGTTTTTGTATCCCCTACATAAAACTTATGCCAATGTTGATTTCCTTTTTCATCAACTTGCATATCAAACCCCAATAAAATAATCCGTTTAACTCCAGTATGAATTGCAAAATTAATTGCAGATGCCCCAGAATTTCCATTCCAGCTAACCGCATTCGGCTCAATCGTTAATCCAAAAGGTTTAATTTTATTCCTATTCAAACATTTTAATCTTTTAATATAATTTAAATTGTCTGAACAAGTTACTCTTAACCCTTTAAATTTCAGTAAATTTTCTTTATCTTCTAACCAAGTACTTTCATCACCAAAAAATACAACATCAACCCAATCCCCCATTTTATAAGCAACATTCACCCCAATAACATGTTGCTTATGAATTGCTTTAAGATATGGAGAATATGCTGCTGGTGTCTGTCTTCTTTTATAAACATCATCAACAACATATTCCGGTATATTAAACTGCTGTGTAATTGAAGGTCCTCCCCCCAATATAACAGCAGTGCCACCTGACCATATCCTTGGAACTGTCCATTTCATAGAAACTTACGCCTCTAAAATACTTTTTAATTCAAGGGCAGCTTCTTTTGTTAAAGGTTCTTCATTTAATACCTTTCCGGAATCGTCTTTCAAATTATACATATTTGTACCTTTTATTTTTTTTAAAGTATAAATAACTTCCGGTAAATCCTGCTCTGTTTTTCTTCCTTCAACAACCGCTTTTTCCTTTTCCACTTCCAAACATTCCAATGTGTCCATAAAAGCTATCGGTAAATCCTTTGGATCAGCCAAAAAGCGTTCGTTTGGTTTAATAATTTTGTTGCCCCAATAAAGAGACCCCCCACCTGTTTTCCTGTACCATACGCGATTGTCAACAACAGGTTCTTCCTTTACTTCTACTGTTTTCTTTCTTTCCATGATTAAAAGAATTTTTTGTTTTTAATAAAAATCCCGTGATTAGAGATTGAAAAATTTATGCAAGATGAACAATACCGGATTTCCCATTACCGTCGGAACGGATTTGAGGAACCTGAATGGTCATTACTTTGTACTTGGTAATCATTTTGCCTTCAGCTTCCCACTCAACATTCTGCAATCCCATTCCACGAACAAGACGTACACAATCGGTGGTCATTTGAACCAAAAGTACATTGTTTGCAGGTAACGTATCAACAACCTTAATCCCTTTGATACCGTCAATTTTCATAACCCTCTCACGAGTGCTAAGAAGAGAACCACCGGCAACGGAATAGTCATTATCGAGGATAGTCCCATAGGCAGTTGGAATATAAAGCATCCACGGTCCATAACGAAGGGCGGCAATTGCTTTGTTCTTCATTGCAACAACATCGGCAAGAATCTGAGCAGGTGTTTTACCAGCATTATCCCAAGCGGTTGATAAAGTAACTTGTTCACGATCTGGGAAATTCAGATATGAATAAATAGTATTCCGGCCACGGGCATCTTTTTCACCAAAGGAATACGTAGTGTTTGTGAAGAGCATGTTTTCCAATTTCTCCATAACCCTACGAGTAGCTCTTTCAGCGGAAAGCGTGTCAATACCGTTGCCCATATTTCTGGAAACGGCCAAATCCCTTGCATTGATTTCATAATCACTGTGGATAATCGGAATGGGCAAATAGTTATGGCCAAAAGAAACCTTGTCGGTTCTGGAACGGGTAACACCATCCATACTTACAACGGCTTCCATTCCGTCAGATACATCATGCCATTCAAGAACCGTAGTTCCCATTGCATTGTTCAGATTGTAAATAAGGTTATTGTCAACCAAATCCTGGATACCTCCAAGTTTGTAACGGCCAACTTCGATAAGAACCTGATCCAATTGTTTCCATTCATCCCTTCTTAAAAGGGCATTTGTACCAATTTGGGTCGTTTGCCAGTTTTCATCCTTTGTAGGATCACCACTTCCTTTATAGGTTGTGATATATGGCCGACCGTCCTCTGCGATAAAAGGACGCAACATCCCAAAATTCAGTTGCCCGTTGTTGGTGATAATAGAATTGGCATACATCCCAAGATCATTTCCACCAGTTAAATCTACCATTGCTTTACTCATTTTTTATTTCTCCTTTCCTTTAAATTAAACAATTGTAACTGGGATAAATCCATCAGGGTCAACTGCAGACGAACCAGACATATCAACAGCTTTTCTTGCTACTGCTACGATTACTTCGGGGTACTCAATCACAGCAGCACTTGATGCTATTACATACTTTTTCAATTCTCCATTTCCATTACTGGAAAGAAAATCGCCGATAACTACATTCTCACCATTTGCAAGAATAGCATTCACTTGATCACCAGGTTGAACAAACCATGCCTGAACTGGGTCATTTGCGGCATAGGCATCAGTAATACCTTTTCCTTGTAAACTGTCTTCAAGGGCAAACAATTTAAGGACGTTTCCACCGGACGTGGAATGACTTTGTACCTTGTTGGCAGAAGTCAATTCAATCAGATGGCCAGGTTTAATTGCTGATGCAGCGATAAACTCCTCAAAATTGTTACCGTAATTTTTTAACTTAATAGTCTTACTCATTTTATAAATCTCCTTTCTTTAAATTAATTTACATTAGGAAGCATGTTTACCACTTTTTGAGTGCGGTTCACAAATGGAGCAGCATTTCCATTTAAGGAATAATCTACAGGTGCTTCTTCCTTTACAGTAGATTTAAACAATTTTTCCAACATTGGAGCGGCCATTGTTGCCAATTCAGCTTCTTCCCATACACCAGCTTCACAATTCTTTTGAATACCAGCGATCATAGTATCCCGATGCTGTTTTAGTGCCCTTTTACCAAAATCCAAAGCTGCTTTATCTTCTACAGATAATGAATTATCCACAATTATAGGTGGAGTGGCAGCAATAGGTTCCATTTTTTCCAGAACACTCAACTCCAACGTTTGCAAAAACTCACGGTCATCTTCCGTAAACTTTGTCGCGGCATTTGCAATCAATTCCCCTACTTTCTTTATAACGCAGGGAGTACATTCTTTTGCCATACTTTTATCCTCCTCATTTTTATGGAGGGTTACTTTCCCCCCGTTGTTATTAATACTTTCATACTCCACTTTACGCGTAACCTCTACTGGGTCACTTGTAAATTCAGGTAGATTTGTTCCAACATTAAATTGGTAATTCCTTTTGTACAATTTTTCACCATCTTTACCAGTTTCAGAATATACCATATAATCAGCATAAACTTCCTCTATATAATGATAGCTACCACTGCCATCAGAAGGGTTACTGTCTAAACCATAAACTAAACTACGAAGTGAATCTAATTTTTCCTTTAGCCCAATTTCCCCATTTGCACCAATCTCTGTTAGGCTGTACCCTGCTGACCTGATTTCTTTGATCACCTCATTTAATCGGTCCACATTTTGTTCTCCTTTCTTTTGATTTGCATGAATACCACAACCATCTTTCAAAGAACAGGCTCCAACTCCGCCGGGCAGGAGAGCTAAATGATCTGGTCTGTGATTACGGGCAATAGCATTGTATTTTACTCCGTTCCATACTCCGGATATTTTTTCATTTTCAGTATAAACACCAACAGATACCTCAATTGATATACCTGAATTTACATTGGCTAATGTTTCATTGGAAACAACCGTTAGTTTGTCAACCTCCAGCCATGCTTCCGCTTTTAGCATGTTTTCTACTATTGTACTATTGTAAATTCTTCCAACCATAGAAGCATCAATAACTCCTGGGCTATTAGCTGATATGCTTTTACCATTTTGTTCAGGATGTTGTATAACAACTGGCATTCCGTTCCATGATTCAGGTATTTTACCAAAATCTTCAGCAAGATGCAATAATGGACCTTGACTACCATTTAATACACCTTCCACAATCATCGTAACAGGAACAACTAAATGCTTCTTTCCTTGATGTGTCGTTTCTGCAGCAGTATAACCCGCAATTTGCTGGTTATTTTGAAGCTCCATATAAAAATTCTTTCGTATCATAGTTCTCTTTTTGGTATTAAAGTGTCTACTCCAACTTCAAATGGTAATGCTATGCATCTACAATTAGGATGGGCGGGTATCATATTTTGTGCCTGGTCTAATGTGTATGGACTTCCTGCTGCCAGAGCCTCACATAAAGAACATACTCTATCATCTCCTGCCGTAACTACTTCAGCAATAACTTTTAAATCTATTACTGCCCAATTCCTATACTCTTGTATCATCGCTTGATGATGTGCTCGTACTATCTCAGTCCTCGCAAGCATTTGAGCCCTTACTTGAGCAGGAATAAATCGACCTAAAGTATCAGTAATACCTAAATCCCCCATTCCTGTTCCATTAATAGCAGCAATCATTTTCCGTGCTAAAAGGATAGGATTATCACCATCTGCCATCCCTTGTGCTAATATCCTGCTAATAGCAGAATCCATGGCATCCGTAATACCTTTTAAATCTGAAAATACCCTTGTATATAATAAACCTAAAGTGTCTACGTGAAGAGGGATCATCATTGACATGTCTACTCCGCCAGTTGATTCTATGCTCGGGACATTTTTGTAACCCGCTTTTTGAAGTTCGTACCTTGCCCGAATGATGCCCCTCTTATAACTATCCGTAATATACAGATTAGTCCACGCAGTGTCTATTGCTGTTCCTAATTGCTCATACTCTTTAACTGATAAAATACCTTCTTTTACTTGTTGGTCCAACCATTGCATAAATGCTTTTACTTTATCAGCAGATCGTGGAAATGCAAACGCATTTGGTAGATCATTTACCTGAATAGCATTTAAACCGAAACAATCTTCATCTATGACCTTTGTAATAATTGCATTACAAAGTTTAGTAAAACGATTGTCCATTTTTTTGACAAACTCATTTCTCAAAGTTGTAGTTCGAGTAGGATCATAAGCATTATACACCGCTATTGGTGATCCCGTAAATTTACTTCTTTTTTGAAACGTTGATATCATTATTTTGTAATCTTTTTTGCTTTTGGTAATGCTACTGGTTTTTCAGGGGTCTTTATAGGAGCCGGTTCCGGTTTCATTGCCTGTGCCTGAGTTACTGCCGATTCCCGTAATACCTCTGATTCTCCAAGTTGTTTTAAATATTCAATTTCACTATCCTCTAAACCTAAGAAAAATTCTAAAAATCCTTCTGGTGGTATCACGGCTTCAGCCATTGGTGTTCCTGTGTAGTTCTTTAAAGCAGTAGAACGATCCATTCCAATTTTTACTTTCTCAGCCTTAGACATTGCATATAAATCAGACCAAAGTATTTTATAGTCCTCTTTTACTGGTTTTGGTAAAATACCTAATTCAATACAACGGTTAATAAAAGGTCGTACAATATGTGGTTCAGCATGGTCATCTCTTCTTCCTTGCACATATGAACGCCATTCACTTGCATCTTGTTGAGAACTTAATTCCCCACGTTCTGTTCCAGTTAAAATTCGTTTTGGGATACCCGTAACCGTAGCAATCATTTGAATTTGAATGTCTACGTGATTCATAGGGTCATGAACCATTTGTTGTAATGCCTCATAAGTAACTCCTTCATTAACAAGCATCCTTCGTAAATTATGCTCATATTCCGAAATTTGTTCTTTTAAAGCCTCTTTAGCAGGATCAGTCATAGTATAATCCTTATCTACTTTTCCTTGATATCCCGGACGAGCATTACGCCAAAACATCTCAGCGTCTCCTCCAATAATCTTTTCAAGGTCCATTAAACGATTATATACAACTTCAAGTTTTGGGATGCCCATAACATCGTCTTCCAAAACATCATCAATAATATGAATTACACGCGAATGATGAACGATCCTATTAATATATACAGGTGATGATGTGCCTGTAGACCCTCTTGATTGAGATGTTTTAATTTCATACATTAAAGGCTGTCCAAAACGTTCATTAGAAGAATCTTCTTCATAGGTAATTATTCTTGCCGTACCTTCACTGTATGGTTTAACATACATTAATTTTCTTCCTTTAACGGGTGGTTTTTGCCAATCCTCAGGTTTTTTAACATCGTCTAATCCCAATAATAAAATGCCATAACAACCAATTGCTGATAACTTATCAACGCGACTAAATCTTGTCTTTAAACCTAAACGATTATCAAGTTCTTTCCATTGCTTTTCCAATTCCGTAATTTCCTGAGCAGAGGATTCCTCAATACCAACTGCTCCTTGCCAAGTTGCTTTAGCCGGACGATCAATTATGGCTTTAGCAATATCTTGTCTGGAGTATCGGCCAGCATAGTCCTGAAATTGTAATGTTTGGGGATATCCTAATGCTTCATAAAGATTGCGTTCGCCAGAATAAGACATACCAAGTACCTGCATAAGACGTTGTCTTTCCACTAAGGAACCAGACACAGTATTTTCTTGTGTTTCATTAACGGATAATGTAGGATATTTTTTTCGTTCCATAATATTAAGTTATACGTCCTGCTAACTTTTTTGTAATTAAATGATTGAAAGCACCTGAAGAGGCATCCACTTGATCTTTATACATACTATATGGAAAGAACCGATGTTCTTCAATATATTCATGATTCCATGGTGCTGTATATATTTGAAACATTCCATTATTAACTTGAACAGAGTAAGGATCGGCTCTAAATACTTTATCCCCTGTCGGTCGATCAGCATAACAGGAATAACCTACTAAATTTCGAATTGTACCTTCTGCTGATTCTTTACCCCCCGATCCCGGTTCCTGTTCTATATATACTGTTGTTAAAAAGCCATCAGCAATCGCCGTATCTTTTATAATCTGTTCCCTCTTTTCTGCGCTCCATTGTCCTCTCTTTACATCAAGGATAACGAATTGACCGGTCTTCAGTCTCGCCATTTTTACGCCTACGGTGTATGCCCCCTTACCTTCACTACCCGCTTTATCCCAATATCGGACGGTCTGCACAATTTGATTAGGCATTGGTACCGATTGAATATAAATAAAATCATCAACATGAAACATTCCACCTCCCGCAGGAGTAGGATCTTGTCCGATTTGTCCGGCATATCCATATTGCCCTAAATCTGATAGCAAATCGTTTAAATGGGACCAACTTAACCTTTTTGGATCAAGTAGGTCATCAATATAAAATTGTGCTAATTCCGGAGGCTCTACTCGATTTTTATAATTTCGTATTTCTCCCGGGAGACAAATATTATATACGTTTTTCTTCTTTTTGTTTAGGATATGCCCCGTAGGATCATCCTGATGTAAGCGTTGCATGATACCCACAACTACCGAAATACCTTTGTCAGTTTTCCGAGTAGGTAACGTTTGGTCAATCCATCGGTTTGCAGTTTCTCTTTCTTTATCTGAAATTGATTGTGTTGGATTGATTGGATCATCCCATATAATAATATCAGCATGAAATCCCATTAAGGTTCCACCAACTGACGTACTATACCTATTCCCCCCTTGAAGGATTTGAGGAACTTTATTAGGTTTACCATGCCACCAATTTTTCTTAACAATCTTAAAATTAGTTTTGGTATCCTTATCCTCTTTTATATCAATTTCTGGATAAACTGCCTTAAATTGAGAACTTCTTACTAAATCACGGCAATACTCAGCAGACTCCAATGACAAAGCAGCCGAATATGATGCCGTAATGAAGCGCATCCAATACCACTGTGACCAGCACCAAGCTGGAAATAGGATACTGCATACAAGTGTTTTTGACGTCCCAGGAGGAACGTTAAATATTACGTCATGTAATTTTTGTTCTCGGTTAGCAACTCTCCGTGCTACCATTTCCAATTCCTTACAAAGAACTTCAATATGCCAATTGCCTTCAAATTTTTGATTACATACCACCGGCCAAAACCACTGGATAAAGTGATATAACGAACGATTATTTAATTCCCGAATAATTAACAAAGGATTGTCAAGTGCTTGAACCATCCTATCACTCTTAGGGAGTTTCGTCCGGACTAATTCTTTATCTACAAAATCAGTTTCCGTGAACATCTTGAACTATTATTGCATTTTGTAATTCAGTTTCTTTTGGTCTGGTAAATTCTGCCGGTATTCTTTTTACTCCCAATTGTTTTAATGTCTTTAATTCTTCATCTGACATATCCGAAAAATTGACATTCTTAACATTCACATTAATATTGCGAGTTTGCTCACTTCGAACTACATCCATCCATTTATCACCATGACGAGTCTTTAATAAATAAATGGCGGCCGTTGCATTTGGTTGGATATGCTTAATGGTCTTCTTTTTTAATTTAATAATATTACCATTCCTATCCATATGTTCGGCAATTTCATACTCCTTAACTTTATACCCCAATGCTTGTTTATGAAGGCTATCCACAACCTTCATCGAATCAATCATCTTACCTTCTTCAATGGCAGCATACAGTTCTGGTATTTCTTTAATATATCTTTCAAAGGTTTGAATATGGAGTCCATAAAATTCTGCAATTTCTGCATTGGTCAAACCAAAGCGGGCTAAACTTTGCATTTCTTTTAACATACTAGGATGATACTTCCCCATTCCTGCCTGATAGCGTTCTTGAGGTGTCATTTTTTGTACCGTCCTATTATATTCCGTTAATTTGTGCCCTTTTTTGGTCCTTTGGTAGTCCATGATCTAAAATCCTTTGATTAAAATTTTATCTGACAACCTAAAAATAATACTTATCTATTATTATTTTCAAATTTTTTAATGGGTATACCCTACTTCTTCATCTTAAATTACCCTTTACAATAATAGGTAATAATGCGTTAACCACTTATATCTTCTTATATCAATCACTATTAAGATGTCATCATGCCTACTAACAGGGTTCATTTCAAAAATACCCAAAAAATTTTGACAATTTTTATATACCTTAAAAATAGCTGATATCGGTGTGGCCGATTATATATCCTATCTAATATCATTTTTTCTATGACGGGGTAGGGGGTAGGGGTATATGGAGAGGTTATGTGGTTATGTGGGTATATGTAGGTCGTTTTGGGAAGTGGTAAAAATATTTTAAAATTTTGTAGGTCGTTTCAAAAAGTTACAAAAAAATTTGCACAATTTAAGAGGCCTCCATCACCGGTCTTGTAGGTCCAAATCCGTCAAAACCATAACCTTTTATGTATGTACTGTCTTTTATTATATTATTATCATTGTTATTGCTACATCTTATACATACTGCCATATGTCTCCTTATATCCTATCTATATATGATCCGATCATATATAACATATGCTACATCTTACATATACATCTAACCTCATATGTATAATCGGATCTCTCTTATATATGATCTATATTAATTGGACCAATACAATACATACTGCTCCTACCCTATACATATGATATGACCCCTACCAATACAGCTACATTTGATAATTGGAGGGCTAACCACCCCCACCCCCAGCGACCCCCCAATTTCCGGCCTACATCATAATAAACCCCTAACTAACTACTTATATCACTCTTTATTTATATATCGGATATATATGCCTATACTACCAATACATATGCATATATAAAACTGTATTGGATCTATCTTTATTTTTTATTTTACATGACTACATATACATATTATGATCCTACTCTATTCTCTATTTTAATAACTACGAACCACATCTTTTATACATACTACCTATACATATATACATGATACATTATATAATGTATTGTCTTATCTTTATTTAATCCTAATACATTGAGTGTAATATGTACAATATGGTGTTATAAGCCACCCGGATGATACTGGACTTATCATGTATATTATACATACTACCCCTTATACGACGTTCTCTCTTTTATATATCGTTTTATTCACAATAATCATTACATATTATCACATATTTTAATCTTACCGGATAATTTGATGATTTTGTATGTATCTTTGATATGGGGTTTATATGATCTTATTTATTTACTTAATACCATATGTTATGACAACAATTAATTCATTACAAGATTATCACTTATGTGCTCTTAATTTAAGGGGCAACCAAATCTCTCTTTATTACAAACTTTATAAATTGTCTTATCTACATCACATCATTTTATCGGATCTATATTTAATTGATTTTATTAATGAGATTTTGTTGATGCCTGATGTTGATCACAACTACATTACTTATTTATTATCTTTAACAGATCAGGATCTAATTGATGAAATTATATGTTATTATAATATTGACAATAGGTTGCCCATGAATCTGTAATCTTATTTGTAATGTTTATAAATAGGGGTCTGCTGATCCCTATTTTTTTGATCTTATAATTTATATTGACCAAATAACAACATACATCTCATTATACCACATTTTGATCATATTTGGTATCTGTATATACCAATTTTTTGATCTATTTTCCCCTATTTATATCATGTCTTACATTATAATTAATAAAATCATGTATATAACTACCTGATTATCAACTACTAAAATGATCTTTTTCAAGACATACAAATGATCACCTTTTTTGTAATAAGGGCTTAAATCGCTTTATATCGCAAAATAATGATATATTGATGATATATATTAAACATCTATTTTTAATCATATTTTGTTATTGGTAGTGCTCTATACTCTTATTTTTATTTAATCTTAATTAAGTGGATCTTGTTAGGGCTTTACCTATCTTTATTTGATCTAAATAACATCTTTGATCTAATAACATATTAATTGATCATGTTGGGGTCTTACTTATCTTTAACGGATCTAAATAAACATAATCATGACATGATTTTACCCTTATTTGGAATGATTCCAAATTACATCATCACCCCCTTATTTGGAATCATTCTCGAACCAAATCATCGAAATCGTATGTATCTTTGATATGTCGGGAAGGGGGAAGGGATTTTATCATAATCCATACCATAATCCACAGACATCACGTTCTTTGCTCAAGCTCACAAAATAGATTTATTGACATTGATATCGGGTATATTACGGGGTCATAAATCGAGGATGCTTTAATATCCTAAGAGGTGTGAAATTCATCTAATAATTAAAGCCAACGCAGATGTCGTATACATCGTGGTAGGTATGGTTCCTACCACAAAATGTCAAAAAAACCTGAGAGAATTGCTTATCGTTAATGTGGGGTAGCATTATTTGATCTTTATGATCAACACGGCAGATGCAGCATTATGGTGGATATGATTCTCCAAGATCACAAATTTGAATACAGGGGAAATAATTTAAAGATTATCGTCAGGCTCGTGACCTGGTTCCCTTGCTTATTATTATTTAATTTAAAAAGCAATATTATGAAAAATTTAGACGTTTTGATGAATGGTGAATATTTTTACAGCCCCGTAACATTATTTATTGTTATGGTTGTTATCGTTGGTGTTATTTTTGCTGTCTCTTGTCTTTATGATCCAAATAAAAAAGCGCCATCTAAAAAAGTAAGATCATGAAAAAAATGGATTATCTATTGTGTGGGGCTATGTTAGCATTTATGCTATTTATGATCACACTCCCATATTGGTTAGGCTATTATTGATCACCAAACAGCTCATTCTGGAAACGGAATGGGCTTTTGGTGGTATAACCTGGTAGTTCGGGTTGCATTTATTATTGATGTTATATATTATTAATACTTATTGTTATGAAAGCACAAAATTCAAATTTGGACGCATCTGCAAATGTTGAGAACAAAAATTTAGGTAACGCAGAATCAGTTCGGGCACAATTAGCCGAAAAGGTTGCAGAATTGGAATTATTGAAAGCTCAGGAAAAAGAGCTTAAAAAAGCAGAAAAAGAAGCCCAGCGCAATGCAGACAAAGCTGCTGCTGAAGCTAAGAAAGCTTCTGATAAGGAAGCCGGAATTGAACCAGAAAAAAAGGAAAAAGCTCCTGCTAAACCAAAAGTTGATGTATTGGCACTTGCATTGAATGCAATTATGGCAGTTGAAGGTGTTGATGACGAAACAAAAAAATTGTTTCACGACGCCGTTTTATTGGCAATGCCGAAATCAGAAACAACGGACGATAAAAAAGTTGAAGGACCTGGTGTTATTAAATCCATCATCAAAATTATCGTTGCATCTGGACCAGAAGGTATTTCAAAGACTGACATTTTGAAAGAATTGGTTGTCCTTTTCCCTGAACGTGATCAGTTTGGTATGGTTAGCACCATCCGCGCTCAGCTGATTCCATCCAGAATCGAAAAAGATAAGCACCCCGTTAAAATGTTGACAAATGGTAATTTTGTTGGCATCGTTACCGAATAATTTATTCTTAATTATTGCATGTGATCACATTAAAGCAGATTCTGGAAACGGGATCTGCTTTTGGTGGTATATAATATTCATTAAAACTTACGACAATGAAAAAATGTTTTATTATTTACCATTCTATATGGTTTGCTTATGATAGCATTGAATTTGAAAATCGGATTGTCATCTGTTTAAATTAAATGTTATGACAAAGAAAAAAACGGCGCGGGATGCCATTGACCAATTGGTCTTAGAAAAGCTATGCGGATTGTATAATCCAACGGAAGGCGATTTTGAAACGATATCAGAAGATTATGATGTATCTTTAATATATGTTAAAACGGCCTTCGAAAATTCGTTTAATCTTGTTAATTCATTATGATCTTATTTGAAGCCCATATTGGAAACGATATGGGCTTTTATAGGTATAATACAGTACCAATTTAATAAATTACGACACATGAAAAAAATTTTAGTATTACAATTAAAAAAACCTCAAAAGTTTTATTTACTGGATAAGGTTACAATTTTAGATACCTGTTTTGCTACAAATTATAAAGAGGCATATGCCCTATTTAAAAGCAAAGGAAGTTTAAATAATATTACTTCTTTTGGTATTTGTTATTGGCGTGTATACAACCTTTGTCATAAATTAATGTAATCCTGCCTTCATAAGAGGTGGGCTTTCCTTGTGTATACTTATGCTTCATTTCTGCTTAGTACGATAATGTATATTTCCATGTACATTATAAAATTTTAGTAAAATGTAGAATATTTTTAAAATAGTGGGGGGAAATTGATTATCAATTTAAATTATATAAAATGAATAAACTAACTATTATTTATAGGGAACAGCAAAAAATTGACTGTTTCGATATTATTTGTTATCCTACAGTGATATCTCTCCGGGATAAAGTAGGAAATGAGATTACCACAATCCCTTATGACCAACTCATTAGGATTAAAGCAATCAAGAAAGACAAGAATAAAATTAAAACCTTCAAAAGAGGTGATATTGTTTCTTGCTCTGCGGATCGGAGTAGTCATGTAGACTTTTATGCTAAGTTACTTAAAAAAAGAAAGGATCTTAGTAGTAAATTTCAAAAAGAAGATGGTTTAGTCCATGAAATTTGGGTAGCATCTGAAAATCCTACAACGGATGATGTTATTGTAGAAAGGGTATTTAATAATAGTTCATTAGCCGAGTTTGCAATTGTAATATTTGATTAATATGAATACTTTAAAAGCCCGTGCAATTATCACATTGACCAGATTAATTGCCAATCACTATTCCTACGATCCTGATGTCTGCTATTTACGTTGTGAGGATATTACATTGTATGATATGAATATGAATGTCATATATGTCTTTCCTAATGTAGAAACGGCTCAGCAAGAGCTGGATAAAATGTTATCCATTGCTCAAAATAGATTTGAAACTAAGATAGACGAAAAAGTTGATCGTTGGTTTAAAAAGAATTGGCCGGAGGAGGGTCTCACGAATTTTGGTTAGGTTTTCCGTCGTAAGTTTTCCTGATCTGTTTAGCTCGTCCTCGAAAGGGAACGAGCTTTTCAGGTGTAAGAATGTCTCTTACAAGTAAAACGTACGACAAAATGAAACTACGAATTGTAGATTTAAAAAAGAAAAGTGTAGAAATTTATTGTGCCTATGAAATGGGATTTATTACTTCCGACGAAATGAATATGCAACTAATTACCCTGCATATGGCTCAAGTTGCCAGGTATGAAAATCCAGATCCTATGACAGTAAATCATCAGGAGTTAGGTCTTATCCGTATTGCTCTGGATTATTTAAAGAAAACACCAATTGTAGATGCATTGGCTAAAAAAGTAGAATACCACATACAAAATAAAACAGCACCATGGAAGAATTAATCGAATGTAAATCGGAATTTGAGGTTCGTGATTGTTTAGGGGATTACCTGTCAGGTGATTATAAAAAGGATCTAAAACGAGCTGTAAAGGGGCGTAAAAAGACCTTTTCAGAGGCGTTATATGAAGAAGCTTACCAAAACGACCAACAGCCATGACAAATGTAGAAAAGGCAAAACAATTAGGTATATTAGATGACCTATTGGAAAATCACTCTGAGGAGAGTATTAATAGAATGAGCGCCAAAGAAATATTGGATGCTTGGTTAAATTGGGAAGGCATTATTGGTTATACCAATAAAATAATTCGTATTTATGATTCTTTCCGCAAATAAAGAAACTATTATGATGCCCTTCAAGTATGCTCTCCAATTACGAACTGAAAAGGCTTTAGTTACGGAAATTCAGGATCGTATATTTATTTTAAATATAGTCCCTTTCCTTTTCTGTGGCTTATTTACAGAAATTGTACTACTACAAAATATACTTGTTATAGTAAAATTTGAAAAATGTGTCTTTGAATCTATGTGATATGAAAAGAACTAAACAACTTGTACGAAAAAAACAATCTATTTTTAGCATTGCTGACTTAATTAAGGTCCTGGATAATAAAGCATTTAATATAGTAGAAAAGGAATTTGCTACTAAATGTAGAATTGATACTGCAACCGGTCCCTATTTTAAATTTTTGGTAAAAGAGTATGAGAATGGGGTATATGCAACTGATTTGGATCCTCTTATCAAGCAAATAAAACATATGTTAGTACAAAGCGCCTCCTACTCGAAAGGGTAGGAGGTTTTCCGGTGTTAATTAAAACTTACGAAAATGAAAAAAGAAGACATTAAAGTAGGGATGAAAGTGATCCCACATTCCAAATCTGCTCAGGGTAGAACCCCAGGATTGAAATCGTCAAGAGTATGGAAGTTAGCTCAGCAATATAAGCAACCATATCTTTACGTGAATAAAATACCTGCTGAAGGTGATTACCAGGAATATTTACTGAGTAATCAGTATACTCTTGTTCGTGATGGTGATTATTTTTTAGCTACTGATTTTGAACCATTATACAGGAGGACAAGAAGATGAAAAAAAAGGAAATTGAAGTTGCCGGTAAGATCCCTGTAACAAAAGAAAATCAAGAGGGTGTACAATATTTCTATTTCTTCATTAATGGAAGGAAAGGAAAAGTACATCGCAATGGCATGACCAAGTATTGGAAAAGAAGGCCAGACCAATTTAGGATACCATTTAAATATGGGTTGTATGATTATGGTTGCATCACGGAAAAGAATTGTATGAATTTCACAATTGATTAAAACTTACAAAGATGAAACAGCTTTTTACAAAAGAGGAACTTCAAAAGGCATATGAAGCTGGTAGTGATAAAAGAACATGGTTTCCACTTACCGTAAAATGTGGGTTGCCCAGAGTGTATTAAACTTTTTAAAGAATAAGAACATGAAACAAATTCAAATTGATTTACAATCAGACAAAGGAAACATTTTAGAAATTATTGGAATATGTGCTCGGGCTATTCAAAAAGCAGCCGGCCGTGAAGAGAAACATATCTTCACCAAAAAGGTAGTAACGGAATGTAAATCATATCGTGAAGCTCTTTTATTTTGCGTATGTTACATGCTCAAATTTGACGTAGAAATAATATTTAAAAATGAAATTAATCCACTGTGGGTAAACAGAATTAACTATGAAAACAAAAAAGTGTATTAAACCAATTCTAATAGTGATTGGGTGGGCTATTATTTTTTCTATTTTAGTTTTTGGTGTTTTTGCCGGTTGTGATTATTATTTTCCAATACATTAAAGCTATGAAAACACAACTATACCAACTACGATCAGGATTTGCTAAGCATAACAATTTATTAATTTATTTTGTGGCAAAACCATTATTTGAAACCCAAAAAGCAGTTTATCTGTATGGGCATGGCACTACGGAAACCACAAAAATTGGAAGATGCTGTGCTTGTGGTAGAACCCTAACCCATCCCGTTTCCGTAGAATTAGGAATAGGACCTGAATGTGGGCAACACTTTCACGATTGGAGTTTAATTGGAGGCTATACCAAAGAAAATATAGAACGCCTTAAAGGAGCAATGGTTGACATTAAATTTGATTCATGGGTACCCAAAAGTCAGATTGAAATGACTTTTGATAGTCTTGAGGATGTAGAAGTACCTCCCGGACATCCTATGCTTAAAAGAAGGGAACCAGATGCCCTTACTGTATTAAATACAGTACCATTATCAAATAATTCAGTAACAAATGAGCCTCAAATGAAAAGTCCTCAAAAAGAAATAAGTAAAGTCACCCGATATTGTGAAGTAATCGAAGGTAAAGGTAATTACAGCTCTAATCTAATAAAGATCGTATTTCCGTATGATCTAAACGATATTGCCAATGTAAAGACCTTACTTAATCGACGATTTATCCCAGAACAAAAATGTTGGACCGCACCGATTACCCCTGAAAATTTACAAAAACTAAAAGACTGGGGCTTTTATTTATTCCCTGAATTAGAATCAGCATTAGAACAATCCAAGCCAGAGAATGCTATTAAGGTATCCAATCTTAAACCAATACTAATTCCAGGTCTCAAAGGTGACCTGTTTCCGTTTCAAGGAGTGGGAGTTAACTTCGTGGATCTGAAAAAAGGGAGAGCATTAATTGCAGATGAAATGGGATTAGGAAAAACCATTCAAGCAATTGCTTGGGTACAACTTCATCCTGAATTGCGACCGGTGGTTATTGTGGTCCCGGCAGCTCTTAAACTAAATTGGGTTAGGGAAATTCTTAAATGGACACCTATTGATCCTAAAAAAGTACTTGAGGTGTACGGTCAAACTCCGTATTATACAGGGGCAGCTGAAATTATCATTATCAATTATGATATTTTAAGTTATTGGTTGGCCGTATTAAAAGTAAGGGGTTTTAAAGTATTAATTATGGATGAAATTCATTCCATTAAAAACTCAGCAACGAAGAGGACCAAAGCTACTAAACAATTAGCCAAAGGAATACCTAATGTTATTGGTTTATCGGGGACTCCTATTGAGAATAGACCTATTGAAATTTACAATGCCTTATCAATTATTAATGCATCTGTAATTCCTAATTTTAAAGAGTACACAAGGAAATTTTGTAATGCTCATTATAATGGATATGGATGGGATTTTAAAGGTTCATCAAATACTGCAGAATTACATAATCTCCTTATTAATTCCTTTATGATTAGGAGACTTAAAAAAGATGTACTTAAGGATTTACCTGAAAAGATTAAGTCATTTGTGCCTATTGAATTAGATAATGAAAAGGAATATAATTCTGCCGAAAGTAATTTTATATCGTATGTCAAGGCAACTAAAGGGGCAGCCGCTGCAGAAAAGGCCTCAAATGCCGCGGTTTTAGCCGAAATTGAGGGCTTAAAGCAATTAGCGGTAAAAGGTAGCCTACAATCAGCAATTGATTGGATAAAAGAGTTCCTTGAATCTGATCAAAAATTAGTAGTCTTTGCTGTCCATAAATTTGTGATTGACGCTTTAATGGAAGCCTTTCCAAATATCTCTGTGAAGGTCGATGGTAGTACGTCAATTCCTCAAAGGAATAAAAATGTAGATTTATTTCAAAATGATCCTAACATTACTTTATTTGTTGGTAATATTAAAGCGGCCGGAGTAGGGTTAACATTAACAGCCGCCTCCAATGTAGCATTTTTAGAATTACCATGGACTCCCGGTGCATTAGTTCAAGCGATGGATAGATGTCATAGGATTGGTCAATTCTTTACCGTGAATGTTTGGTTCCTATTAGCGGTAAATACTATTCAAGAAAAAATTGCCCGTTTAATAGATGCCAAAGCTAAAATATTGGATGCCGTTTTAGATGGGACGGAAACTCCCGCAGATAGTTTACTTAGTGAATTAATGAAAGAATATATTTAAATCCTTAAAACTTACGATTATGAATTTATTAAATGATTTGGCAACTGCTCAAATAAATGAGATGGTTGAAGCAGGTTGGAGTTTTATGCTCAATGTTGAAAATAAAAAGGAGTGGGAAGCTGATTTTACAAAGAAACTTCCAAGTGGGTTGTGGGATAATCATGAAACTGGAAATGACGAATCCCCAAATGTAGCCGTACATAAGGCCTATCAAAATATTAAGGAGGGGCGCCGTTTAAAGAAAAAGTAGTCATGACAAACCTTACATTTGCTAATCTGTCCACACCATGTGTACGTACAGATATGATATGGCACATTATGGCCATTAATAAGGAATTAACATTAGAGTATCTTAATTCATTGGATCCTTATGGCCTTGAGCCAGAGAACTTACTTCCTGATTGTCATCCAAAAGATAGGGAAATATTTGCTAAAAGATTAGAAGGGGAACTAAAAGAGAAACTATGAAGAAAAAAGATAGTACTCAAATTGTAGATTATAATTTAATAAGAAAGATTGCTTGGTCCTTTGCCAAGCATTCAAAAGAACCTTTTGATGACTTATTCCAGGAAGGATACATTGGGTATATGCATGCCCAGAAAACCTACACCCCATCAAAAGGTGCCTTTTCAACCTATGCTTGGTGGTGTATCTCTGCTAAGATTAAAGATTATCTAATCACAATGAATAGAAAAAATCAATTATTACAAATGTGGGATGACTTATCGTATTTAAATAAAGCTACACCTACTTATGATTTTTTAGATAATCTCCCCTTTGAATCATTAGAAATTGTAAAAATAATATTAGCAGGACCTACTCCTTTTATTGTAAGGTCCCCAGAAAAAGCAAAAGAAAGATTAATAACAATTCTGATTGAAAATCAAGGATGGTCATTGGATAAAGTGATGTTTGGATTAAATTATTTATATAAAATTTGTAACTTAATAAATTAACAAAAATGAGCACGCTAAAAGAAGTATTAATGATGCGGGATAATCTAACCGCAGACGAAGCCATGGAGCAAATTCAAGGGGCTGTTGATCGTGTAAATGAAGGAGATGATCCTGAAGATGTCCTTTATGAAGAATTTGGACTTGAACCTGATTATGTATTTGATTTAATTGAATTAATGTAAAACACAAAAAAATGAAAAAAACTTTTGAAACAGTTGGTGAATGTCTTGCAGACTTAAAATGCAAAGAGTTTATTATGGAAGAAGTTAAATTGGAACAAAAGAGTAGGAAAGATATGCTTGCCAAGCATGAAGGGATTTCCCAATCTTCCAGAGGCCGGTTTAAAGAACCTGCTTTAAAATCAGATGCTTTTGCTGTAATGGAAAAGGCCGGTAATTTTAACGTTCCTTTTTTAACAATCTCCTATCTACAAATTATTGAAAAGAAATCAAATTTGTCTTCCAACCAACGTAATGTAGTAAACCATATTGTTGGAAACTCAATACTTAAAACGATTGCTTTTTATGACAAGCAATCAACTGTACTTGAAGAAGTTACGGCAATTCAAAAAGAAGTAAAACAAAGGAAACCCAGAACTAAAAAAGTAAAAGAATTATGAAAAAAGGAGATTGCCCTATATGTGATTTAGGGGGGTCTCCCCCTAAAAAAGCAGTAAATATACCTATTTATGATGCTAATAAATGTAAAATTACACATTATCTTCCGGTAGTAGAAAACTCGTTTTTGCATAAATTTTTAACTGAACAAGGATTACCAATTAATTTTAAAAAATCATGAAAAAAGAAACAATTATCCCCCCAAAAGTAGGGGACATCCTGACTGTGGATTTTATTAAAAATCAAAACGGGGGTCGTCCAATTTGCCGCATCAATGGCATGGTTTATTTTATTGACAAAGCTGTTACAAAAAGTTTGGTTGTCCCAATGAGCAGTTGGTTGGTGGAAATTGAAAGTATCCACGAAAGAAGTGGTACGGTAACACCCATTGAAAGAGTTCGTACTGTTAAGGACAATGAAATTCTTATGCAGGTTAAACTTGCCGCCCTTGTTCCACCTAAAAAGGAACGTGCTAAGATTGTTAAAACATATCAATACAGGTCTTTTGCCGAACTTCAATCCTTTAAAAATGAAACCAGCGATATACATTAGAATGATAACATCCTTTAAAGGATGTTGGGAAAAAGATGACGTTGCTCAAATAGTGGACTTTAAACTAAAAAGTGACTGTAATAGTAGTCTCATTGTTGTTATTAAAATAAATAACAACATAGAAACTTGCAGTAAAAATGCCTTTGTAGTTATAACATATAAAGACTATTATACATCTAATCTTCTACGCAATGAAAGCAAACAAGAAAGTAAATCTGAATAAAACTCCGGTGTATATCCCAAATCAACCTTCAGCAAAAGGAGGAGGAATACATTGGTGGCAAAAAGATGATATTGGGCATGATAAAGAAGTTCAAAAAGAACATCAGATCCATATGAAACAAGCTAAAAGAAAGGGGAAATAAAATGGAAGATAGACCGTATAAAACACTGATAGTGGTGGCATACTTTATTGGGGTACTTACTATGTATGGGGTAATTTCTATGAATCAATTAAATAAACCATGTGCTTCCACCAAAAATGAAGAATGGGATGTTTATAAGATCAATATAATAGATGAAACAGAGGTGAGATTAACCACCGAAAAGGACACAATTATATTGTATTTTGAAAATGCTACTGTATTATCTGAAGAAACTACTGTATTTGTAAAAAAGTAAAGCATGAAAAAGACTTTCTATAAAACGGATGGGGATGACATAGATGAAACATGTTTAGACCCCTGTAAATTCATAAAACCAACTGTAAAGATTGGTTCAGCTACGTGTCAAAAATGTCCTAACTGCATTGGTTGGGACAGTGAAGAAAAGTGGGTAAAATGTGTTAAGTATGGGACTGAAAAGGTTCCAGTTAATATTTGCAAAATTGGTGATCTGTGGTACGAAAAAGTACCTTTATCATTATTAGTGGAAAAAGGATTGAGTAAATGCGAGCACTGTTCTATTACTTTGCATAGCTATGACTGTATTACTAATGGCTGTGAAGGAGTAAATTTTAAACTTTTAAATGAGCAACCGAAATGAAAAAAGTAATTAAGTTTGAAGCAAAAGGTGGAAAATTATATGACACCGTTGAAGAAGTGTTGCGAGCAGAAGCAATGGAAGAAATTCAAGAATGGTTGGATGAAAACAATAATGTTCAGGATGAATATGATATGGATATTGTCTATTATTTAACTCCCGAACGTTTGGTTGAAAATTTTAATCTTCTTTCAAAGCTAATACAGCAAGTAAAGGACAATACACTTCACCCTGACGCAGACGGAGGGATGTAATTATGAAAAAGAAAAAAGCCTTAACATGGGATGAACTTGCAGAAGCATATAACGCAGCACATCCAAATTCAAGGGTGGCAAAAACACTCCCTTTAGACCATATATTTAAATGGGCAGAAAAACAAACTGATAAATTTATGGTATTATCTGATGGCTTTATTTATAAAGTAGAAAAGAAATCATATAAATATCATGTTTGGTTTACTCTTAATGGAGTACGTCAATATACTTGGTATATGGCTAAAGATGAAAAAGAGGCAAGGAGCTTACTACGGTCTGATTACCCTGATTGTATGAATATTAACCAAGTTAGAAGAGATGAATAATGGACATAATTCAACTATACCAAGATTATTCAGTTGATTATAAAACTGAAGGACATAAACATTGTCGACCGGGATGGGTAAATGTGGAATGTCCGTGGTGTGAGGGTAATGCCGGTTATCATTTAGGGTTTAATCTAAATTCCGACCACTACGTTTGTTGGCGGTGTGGATTTCATCCAATTACCCCCACCATTGCTTTACTCCTACGTCTTAATAATAAAGACGCCTATAAACTGGTAGAACAATATGGTTTGCTTGTGAGCCCTTATGAAACGACCTTAAAACCCATTGAAAAAGCAAATCATAAGTTCCCTTCTGGAGTGCTTCCTTTGCAAGATAATCATAAAAGATATTTAGAGAAACGTTTGTTTGATCCTGATTATTTGGAAAAGAAATATAATTTATTAGGGACAGGACCAATATCTTTGCTTGATCATATTGATTATAAGCACCGTATAATGATACCTTACTTTTGGGATTACCAACAAGTTTCCTTTGATAGTCGGGATATTACAGGTCACCATACCTCAAAGTATATGGCTTGTCCAAAGAATAGGGAATTAATTGAGCATAAAGCGATACTATATGGTACTCAAGAAAAGTGGGATAAACGATGTGGTATATGTGTGGAAGGACCCACCGATGTTTGGAGGTTTGGTGATAAGTCTTTTGGGGTATCAGGTATAAAATACACACCTGCTCAAGTTAGGCTTATTGCTAAGTTATTCAAAAGAGTTCCCGTTTGTTTTGATGGTGGGGAACCCCAAGCTATTGCTCAAGCTGATCTTCTTGTGGGGGATCTTCACTTTAGAGGTGTCGATGCTTTTCGTGTTGATATACAAGGGGATCCAGGAGGTATGGATCAAAAAGAAGCAGATTATTTAGTAAAACAATTAACAAAGTAAAATCATGGCAAAATTTATTAGAACAGAAGAAGAAAAAGAATTGGATGAATGGACTGACCTTGAGTTCCTTCAAAACCTTGCAGAAGCCCTTAATTATAAGTTGGGATTAATTCCCCCAATTGAAATAAGAGTAGTAGATACTAAATATTTAAAAGAACAGATAAAAGAAGCCTTAGATTTAATGCTATGATAAAAATATTACTGATTTGTTTAGCCTCCCTTATTGGGTTGGTTATTGTACTTTCCATCATTTTTGTAACAGTCTTAAATATTGTTTTCAAAAAATTGGGTGATGTGTTGTCACAATTAGATGAATAAAAATGGATAAAAAACAGGTAAAAGTAGAAAAAGTAAACCATATTTTACCCGGATTACAGATTAGGATTACATTAGGATCACCTTCAAGGGAAAATACTGAGTTTACTTCATGGGATCATACTAATACAAATAATATAATCCCCCAAACGATTCATACCATTGTATCTCCGCCAAGTAAAAGATCACGCAAAAATGGGGTATACGGGGTATGGGTGCAAGGTGTTAATGGAAAGGTCTTTTTATGGTTTCATGAATGGCAACCATATATTCCACCAAAACCAATGGTGAGGAAAAAGTTTCCGGAATTAATAAGAACAAAAAAGCCTCAATTAGTTAGAAGGCGTTAGTAATCAACAATTTAAAAAATAACTGAAAAATATTATTAGGTATATTTGGGTGTTAATTTTTTTATTATTATCTTTAACCCCTTAGTCTCCAAATCACTAAAAACAATAGATCATGTTTATTCTAATACAATGTCAAAAATATTTGCCCCTGTGCAAAAGAATTTCCCGGTATAGACATGATATGTGGTTTGGAGACTGCTTAAATTGTATTACCGGGATTTCTTTTGTTGGGGCAATTTTATTTAAAACTAATTAATATGGAAAAAGTCAAATATCGGGAAAGTGAGGAACCAATTGTGTTATCAAAACATTTAATTGATCTTTTATTAAGTCAACCTAATCCCGGAGAATTGTTGGCCTTATATACCTTTTATTATTATACTGCTAAATGGCAGAAAACTAACCAACCTCATTGTACCAATTCTTATGTATCTACCGGATTACTTTGGGGTATTGACAAAGTGGAAAAATATAAAGCCCGATTAAAAAAATTAGGTTTGATTGAAAATGTTATTGCTAAAAATGATCGTGGGCAAATTACAGGGTATTATATATATGTAAATTTTATTTGGTCAAAGGAAAAGGTTGATTCCCTGTTAGAAGCCAGTGCCCGTGTTTTGCCTGTACAGGAAATTTGCCTCTCCAGGAAAAACACCCCCCCAAATGCTTTAAATACTAATAATATAAAGAGAAACACTATACCTCCATCTTTAAAAGATGTTAAAAAATATTGTAAGAAAAGAGGGGGTATAATAGACCCAAATCAATTCTTTGATTGGAACACTGCCAAAGGATGGAAAATGGGCAAAGAAAAAATGAAGGATTGGCAAGCTGCTGTCCGGACATGGGAAAGCCGAGAAAAAGCAAATGGGCTTTCCAAACAAGAGTATAAACCTTCCCTATTCAAACCTGAATATAAAGAGAATGCTGGGGTAAGATATTACCTTAATACCAAAGATGGAGAATACTACCACAAAAATGGTGATAAATATATAGACTAATGATTGAAAGAAAGATTATTATCCAACTAATTGTTTCTACCGAATTTCATCAAAGATTAGCTCGTTTATGGGATACCTCTCTTTTTGAAAGTGCTACCGCTAAACTGATAGCATCATGGTGTAGTGATTACTTCCAAAAATATGGAAAAGCTCCTGGAAAAGCAATGGAAGCTCTTTTCTACCAAAAAGTAAAAAAAGGGTTACTTGCTAAAGATTTAGCAGAGGAAATTGAAACAGAAATCTTACCAAGTTTATCCCAAGAGTATGAGGTAGAAGAAGAATCGGAAACGATTGATTTCATTGTAGATGAAGCAATGAGCTATTTTAATGAGCGCCGGTTATTACAACATTCTGATCAAATAAAAAATCTTGTTTCCAAAAATAAGATAAAAGAAGCGGAAAAGAAAATAATTGATTACATCCCTTTAGAGAATATTAACAATTCTCTGAATGCCCATATTAAAACCATTAAGCAAATTCGTCAAGAGGATAAGCCAAAACCAATAGTAATTATGTCTTCGTGGTTAAAGCAAGGACAAACGACTATTATTTATGCCGGTCCGGGTGTTGGGAAATCATTATTAGCTATTTTAGTTTCTTACTTAGTTGGGCTTCATGAATATGACGATAAAGAACAAGAAATTGGAAAATGGCAGGTTAAACATCCTACGGGGTGTTTATATATCGACGGAGAGATTGGTGAGATTGAAATGGAAGAGCGTATTGCCCAATTTGAATGGTTGGGCAAGCAGAGCAATCGACATCGAATCAAAGTCTTATCAATCCCTGAATACCAGTTTGCAACGGAAGACTCTTTTACTTTAGCTACAAGAGAGAACCAATTAAAGATAATTCAATGGCTTAAAGAAAATAATGATTATAAGCTAATTGTTTTAGATAGCGTGAGTACCTTATTTGGTTTAGTGGAAGAGAATGATAACTCGGAATGGAGTAATAAAGTCAACCCATTTTTACGCGATTTAAGAGCTTTAAAAGTGGCCTGCATCTTATTACATCACTCAGGGAAAGAAGGCAAAAGGGGGCTTCGTGGGGCATCAGCAATGGGGGCAATGGCTCATAATATCTTCAAATTATCGGATCATCCTGACAAAGATAGGGATCTTGGAGAAGCTTGGTTTATTATCACCAAAGATAAACAACGTGGGGCAGGATTTGGTTTTAAATCGTTTGCTCTTCATTTTAGTCAAAATAGTAGTAAAACGGAAACCCATTGGGAAATAACTAAATTTCAATAATATGAATAAACTATTTAATGTTGGGGATACTATTTATGGATTTTGTAATGGTTATTTTGGAAGAGATGATTATTATACAAAAATATGTGTGATGGTTACTGAAAAGTATGCTATATTCCAATACACGGAAGGCTTTTTTTCTCAAGGCTATGCAACAGTCTTAAATTATAGAGAAGGTTTAAACCTTGATACTGTAAATACATGGAAAGTAAATCCTTATGAATAATATGAATTCAAATTTATCTAATAAATGGAATGATAAAAGTTATTATTCCATGTTTATTCTTTATAAAAAACTTATTGAAGGGAAAAAATGTATAGTAGCTACAAAAGAACCAAAACGTAAAGTACAAATATTTAAACTGGTAAATAATTGTGATCTTATTTTGACACGAATAGAAAATTCCGTTTTGTCATTATATAAAGCTACATTAAAAGATCCTATATGTAAAACATGAGGTATGCCATATAAGGCAGATACTCATTATTGCTATTGTTGTGGGACTAATCAAATTATTGGAAGAAAAGTTGATAATGATGAATAAACTACAAAGAATGCTGGTTTGGCATAAGTATCATGAACATTGTGCTTATTGTGGTAAGACTATTGAATATAAGGAAATGGAAGTGGATCATAAATTTCCACGTAGATTGGCTTGGATGTTTAAAAATCCGGCTAAGGTAGCTCAATACCATTTATCAGGTACAGTAGATGATTTTGAAAACTTAATGCCATCATGTAGAAGGTGTAATCATTATAAACGTAGTTATTTATTAGAAGGGTTCCGAAAACTTATGAAAACTTTGCATAAAAGGATTATGCAAAATTATATTTGTAAGGTTGCCCACGATTACGGTATAATAAAGATTGAACCTTGGGATGGTATATTTTATTTTGAACGACAAATGAAAAGAACCAAAAATAAACATCATGAGTAAAAAAACAAAGTATGTAGCAAGTTTAGATATTGATTATCAAATGCTTGACAGAAAAGAAATAATTGATAAGCGGATAATAGATTTTGATTTACTACAAGAAAAGGAAGGGGACACCCTTGTAATTATGCTTGAGGATGGTAAGCAAATTGAGATTAGTTTACTTTTAAGTGGTCAAATATTTATACAAAGTGATTAACTATGGAACTAATAGATTTAGAACAAAAGATTATAAAGGATATAGCCGATGCATTCCCATTTTCATATACGGAATGTTATAAGGTCTACCAAAAATGTTGTTCCTTTGATAAAACCATACAAATTTTAGACCTTTGCCGGTCTCATTGTATAGATACAGAATTAGCAATTGCTTTATTAGAAATAAAAAATAACAATCACTTTTAAATTTTAATTATTATGTACATAATCAGAAAAAGTTTTGAATTTAGTGCCAAGCACGCTTTATCAGGATTGCCAGAAGGTCATCAATGTGCCCGTGATCATGGTCATAATTATGTAGTGACCGTGGAGTTATCTTCCACTTCTTTAAATGAAGTGGGTTTTGTGAAGGACTACGGTGAACTAAAACCAATAAAGGAATACATTGATTCCACATTCGATCATCGCGATTTGAATGCCATTTTTACTTTTAATCCTACTGCCGAAAATATGGCAAAATTCTTTTTTGAATATTTTCGATCGGTCTTAGGATTTAAACAACTAAGAGCGGTAGATGTATCGGAAACTCCAAAAACAGTATCTCGTTATACTCCTGATTATGATTAAGCAAATCATCACCGCATTCCCGGATTTTAGAAAAACGGTGCCTGTTGATGAACCATTCCTTAATATCTCAGAATTTTTCTGTGATACTATACAAGGGGAAGGAATCAATATAGGTCACCCAGCAGCATTTTTGCGGCTTCAAAATTGCAGTCTTAATTGCTGGTATTGTGATACGGAAGAAGTCTGGAGAAAAGGCAATCCCTATACCTTTACTGAATTATTTGATTTAATGGATCAAGCGGATTTGCCTCGTAAATTACAAGAAGGCCAGCATTTGGTATTAACCGGTGGAAGTCCATTACTGCAACAAGAGGGGCTTTGTAATTTTATTAATACATTTCTCACTTTGTATGATTTTAAACCTTATATTGAAATTGAGAATGAATGTGCAGTTTTTCCTAAACGGGATCCAATGGAATCTGATATTATTGATTTGGTTGATTGTTGGAATAATTCACCAAAATTATCAGGTAGTGGTAATCCCACCTCTCTTCGATATCAACCGAAAATATTAAAGCAAATGTCTTCTCTTTGTAACAGTTGGTTTAAAATTGTAGTCGGACCGGAAACAAGATGGCAGGAAATTGAAGAGAAGTATCTTACTCCAAAATTGATTGAACGTAGTCAAATTATTCTTATGCCTCAAGGAGCGACAAGAGCAGAACTGGAAGACAATAGGGAAATGGTTCTTGTTATGGCAATTGAGCATGGGGTGAGGTATTGTACCAGAGAGCATATTGTCCTTTGGGATAAGAAGACAGGGGTTTAATTATACCTGTCTGGGTATTATGATAATAAGGGGTAAATTTATTGATTTATTTGATGTAATAATGATGTAAAAGCCCTTTATTAAAAAAATTAATCGTATAATAGATTGTTAGAAAATTAATCATTATTTTTATAGTTTATTTTTAGTTATTTACAAATTTTTAATTTTATTAAGTTATGTCCACTCAAAAAGAATTGAAGAAAGCAATTGTTGAATTGAATGATCTACTTGGTTTGGATCCACAGGTTGATCCAAAGGGTTCTGAAAAGGAATTGATGAAAGGTATTAAAGCGGCATTAAAATTGATCACTCCAGCCGATACATTTTCTGCCGGCACGCAAGCGGTTCTTGATGAAATAAAACCTCCAGTTGTAAAAGCAGCGGCTCCTGCAAAAGGTAAAAAAGCTCCGGTGGTTGTTGAGGACGACGAGGATGAAGATGAAGACGACGACGAAGACGCCGATGAAGACGACGACGACGAAGAGGAAGAAGAGGAGGAAGAAATTCCTGCTCCTAAAGCAAAAGGCAAAAAGCCTGTAGCTCCTGCTCCTGCCCCTAAAGCAAAAGGCAAAAAGGCACCTGTCGTTGTTGAAGACGATGACGATGATGAAGAGGAGGAGGAGGAGGAAATTCCTGCACCGAAAGCCAAAAAAGGTAAAAAAGCCCCTATCGTTGTTGAAGAGGACGATGAAGAGGAGGAAGAAAAACCTAAAGCCAAAAAAAGCAAAAAGGAAGAAGCTGCCCCCAAAACCAAAAAGACAAAAGAAGAAATCTTCAAAGGTCCCGGCATCATTAAAACCATTGTTGACCTACTGGAAAAATCCGGAAAAAAGGGATTATCCATTGAAGAAATTCACGCCCATTTGGTTGCCAACTTTCCTGACCGCGATTCGAAAAGCATGCTGAATACGGTTCGCGTACAAGTACCTGGTCGAATTTCAAAAGAAAAATTTGAACTCGAAAAGTTATCCACCGGAAATTTCCGCAAAAAGGTAGCGAAAGCGTAATTTTATCTTTTATCTTTTTTACTGATTCAAAAAGCATTTCTGATATATCCTTATTAGAAATGCTTTTTTAAAATTATATCAATATGAAAAAAGTAGTTATGGGATTAAGTGGGGGTATGGATTCTACCACCTTACTTGCAATCCTTTTGGATGACGGTTATGACGTCCATTGTTGCTCCTTTACATATGGTTCCAAACATAATGCCTATGAAGGAAAAGCAGCAGAAAATATTATAAAATATTACAAAGAACAAGGGTTACCTGTTACCCATTATCAAATTGATTTAACAGGAGCGTTTACTCACTTTCAATCAGACCTACTCAAAACTGGAGGAGCTATTCCGGAAGGACATTATGATGGGGAAAACATGAGATCAACCGTCGTACCGGGACGCAATATGATAATGGCGTCAATTATGGCAGGGCTTGCAGAATCTATTGGTGCAGAATCTATTGCATTAGGAGTGCACGCAGGTGATCACCATATCTACCCAGATTGTCGAAAAGAATTTATTAAAGCATTTGACTCGGCTGTCTATTTATCGTCTGATCGTAAAGTTTCTGTACTCACTCCTTTAATTGATGATGACAAAGCAAGTATTTTAATTAAAGGATTTAATATAGAAACCGAGGATACATTGGTTCCTTATGATCTTACGCGAACTTGTTATGCCGATCAGGAATTGTCATGTGGAAAATGTGGTAGCTGTATTGAGCGGATACTTGCTTTTAATGCAGTTGGTTGGTGTGATCCTATTGATTATGAACTTTGCTGGGGAGACGTATTAGAAAATGCACTAAAATTAAACTCAGAAAAATAAAATGCAAAAAAAGTATGTTACTTGGACGGAAATATTCCGTCGATTAAAGTGTATTGATAAACCTGGAAATATTGTATACGGTATTCCTAAAGGGGGAATGATTGCCGCTGGGTTTCTACAAAACGCAGAAGTAACCCATGAGCCAGCGATTGCCACTGTCATATTGGATGATATTTGTGATTCAGGTAAGACCATGCTGCATTACATGAACAATCTTCCATACATTAAAGAGCGTCAATTTTATGCTTTATTTGATAAAAACTCAAGTAAGGATGATCAGCAATTTTGTGAAGGGGCTTGGCTTGTATTTCCTTGGGAAAAAGATCATCCTGCAGGAGAAGATACCATCCAACAAAACATTATTCGGCAATTGCAATATATTGGGGAAGACGTTACCAGAGAAGGTCTTTTAGATACTCCTAATAGAGTAGTTAAAAGTTGGGGTAAGATATTTGAGGGGTACACCAAAAAACCTGAGGATATTCTTACTACTTTTGAGGTAGGTGATTATGATCAAATTGTTCTTTTAAAGAATATTGAATTTTCTTCGATGTGTGAGCATCATATGTTGCCATTCTTTGGCAAAGCACACGTTGCATATCTTCCATCAACCAAAATCATTGGTATTTCAAAACTTGCCCGTCTTATTGACATTTATTCTCGGAGATTACAAATCCAAGAGCGTATTGGTGAGCAAGTGACCAAAGATTTAATGGATTTACTTAATGCTCGGGGAGCGGCTTGTATTATAGAAGCTCAGCATTTATGTATGAAAGCAAGAGGAGTGGAAAAACAAAGCTCAGTAATGGTTACCTCAAGTATGAAAGGTGTTTTTCTTGATAATCCTATTGCCCGTCAGGAACTTTTAGCATTAATCGGAAAATAAAATGAAAACAATTTACAAATACCCTCTTCTTATTGAGGGTAAGCAGGATGTTGAAATGCCAATGGGGGCTACTATACTATCACTCCAAATGCAAAGTGGTATTCCATGTGTATGGGCTTTGGTTGATACTGATAATAATGGTATTCATAATAGACGTTTTCGTACATTCGGTACGGGGCACCCTATTCCAGAGGAATTAAAATTAGTGTATATTGACACTTATCAAAAAGGGGGCTGTGTTTTCCATTTATTTGAAGAAATATAAAATGAATGTCTATTTAGCCGGCAATTCTCAATACCAAAGTATTTGGGTTTATATTGCCCAAAAGCATACAAAAGCCCTATTATCGTATCATTACGTCGAAAATGAAGGTAGACCCTTCTGGAAAAGAACAATTAAAGCCATGATTAAAGCAAACAAAAAAGTAAATCTCTTTTTAGATTCAGGGGCATTCTCTGCCAAATCACAAGGAGTAGAAATTAATTTGGAAGAGTACATTGCTTTCATTAAAGCAAATAAGCCTTACCTGCAGGTCTATGCTAATTTAGATGTAATTGGAGATGCCCGAGCTACTTGGAAAAATCAAATGATCATGGAGGAGGCCGGTTTAAAGCCTCTTCCATGTTTTCATTATAACGAAGATGAAAAGTGGTTAAAAAAGTATCTGGATAAGGGCTATCCCTACATTGCATTAGGAGGTATGGTTGGCGTACCAAGTACCCAACTAAAACAATGGTGTGATCGTATTTGGAAAAATCATCTTTGTGATGAAAATGGGATGCCTAAAATTAAAGTCCATGGATTTGGTCTAACCAGTCTTAAACTAATGTTAAGGTATCCTTGGTATAGTGTTGATAGTACTTCATGGGTGGTTACCGGACGTATGGGATCCATTTATGTCCCATCCTATAAAGACGGAAAATGGATTTATGACGAGCAGTCTTTAAAAATTGCTGTATCTAATAAAAGCCCTAATTTAAAAGAAGCCGGTCAGCATATATCCACATTACCTATAAAAATGCAAAACATTATTCTTAATTATATTCATGATAAAGGATATGTATTAGGAGTATCAGAATATAAAAAGGAAAATCAGACTTACGAACTAAAAGAGAATGAAAAATGGTCTGAGAAAAAACCAAGTAATGCAAAAGAAAAGCGTGAGGTAGAAATTATTTTGGAAGAAGGTATTTCCAATCGCTACCAATTAAGAGATGAAATGAATATTATTTATTTTATGGATCTTGAAAAATCAATGCCTGTTTATCCATGGGCATTTAAAAAAGGACAAAATGGTCTCTTCTACTAAAAAAGATTTAACAGTTAAAAGGACTCGTGATTTTTATGAAGGGCAGATAAAAAGAGAACAAGAAGCATTTTATTTAAATGATTTATTTTTTAAAATGAGGATTCCTTGTCAATTTTCCCGCTTTCATCACGTCTTAAAAGCTATGAATACCAATAAAAAGGTTGAGAATAATATACTCAATAACTATGTTGGTACGGAACTTGGAGGTACTGGAATGTCATTACACTACCGACTTAAAAAAATAGGGACTGACCAAGAAATCCCTTTCATATTTGCCTATGAAGGTTCCGGTGGAATTTATCTTAAATTACCATCAGAATTTAAAACACTTCCACAAGCCTATTTGGATTTATTAGCATTTTCCAATTATCATATCTTAGTTGTAAGTAAAGATTCAACAGAATCAGTGAGGTTATATTCCAGAGCAATCGCCATACAAGATATAATTGATCGACCAAGAATATGGAAATGGAAAATGGGGACCTCAAAAGGAAATACTAATAGGTTACAATTCTATGGAGCTTTATCTTTAGTAAAGTACAGAGTACCTTATGAACCGTCTTTATTGGAAGTCCCATTACTTGAACAATTAGATAATTTATTCCAAAAATGAAAATCTATTTTGCTGGGAACAGAGGTACTTTTAAAGTAGGTCCCAATAATTTGGAAATGCAACTGCTTAATTTACATAACAAAAGATTGTTAAGTTATTTTTTTATTGAGAAAGCAGTAATGAAAAATGCCTTAGCCAGTTTTTTAACTATAAAACAATTGACATGAAAATTATAATAAAAAGAGAACTATATATTGACCATGATCATTTGACAGGAAAGGTAAGAGGTCTCCTCTGTGTTAAATGTAATATTGGTTTAGGAGCATTCTATGACAATATTCAATTTTTAGAGAATGCTAAAAAATATTTATATCATTACACATTATAAACATTAGATGACATGCGTATTTATCTCGCTACATGGTTACTTGAAGTTTCTCAGGGGAAGTCCTTAACTAAAATAGGGGCTAAGAAGCGATTAATGAGCTACTTCCATACGAAAGACAAAGAAAAATTATTTATACCTTACGTAATAAAAGGAAAATGATACTTTATATGGCAGCAACTGCTCCGGGAAATGAACAAAAAAGAAAGCATCATATGCTAATTCTGCCCCATCGTTTACTTAGTTATTTTTTAATTAAAGCTAAAAAATTAGAATGTGATGTTTTATTTACCTCAATAAAAAAGTATAATAATGAAAGAACACGTAGTTGAATTAGATGATAATTCAATAATGCCATTTGGAAAATTCAAAGGGAAAGAATTGGCAAATGTTGATAATTCATACTTGAGATGGTTTTATGAACAAAATATTTTAAAAAGAAATCTATCAGGTTTTAATCTGTTACTAATGAATTATATTAATGATAACAAGGAAATAATATTAAAATAATGAAAAAACAAGACATTTTAGATGCTTTAACTATTGTAAAGCCGGGATTATCAAGTAAGGATATTATTGAGCAAGCCTCAAGTTTTGCCTTTATAGGAGGTAATATCGTTACATATAATGATGAAATAAGCATTCAACATCCAATTGAAGGACTTAATTTTGAGGGGGCTATAAAAGCTGAAGTATTATACGGTCTTCTCACTAAGATTAAATCGGAGGAAGTGGAAATGACTGTCAATGGTAATGAGTTAACCGTCTCTGCCGGAAGAACTAAAGCCGGAATAACCTTTCAAGAAAAAGTGGTACTCCCATTAGATGAAATTACCGAAAAAACTAAATGGAAAAAGTTACCCGTTGATTTTTGCAAATATTTAACAATGGCCGCTGGAGCATGCTCTTCTGATATGAGTACGGCAGTTCTTACCTGCATCCATGTAGTTAAAGACGGCTATTTAATGGCATCGGATAATTACAAGATATTGAAAGCCAATCTGACGGGACCCCTACCAATTGACTCTTTTTTATTACCTGCCAATTCCGCCATGATTGTTGCCAAGATCCATCCAATAAGGGTTAGTACTGGACCTGGTTGGATCCATTTTAAGAATGAGGCCGGAACTATCATTTCCTGCAGAATTTTTGAAGATAAATATCCCAATATTACGGAAGTGCTCATTACTAAAGGGACAAAAGTAACTTTCCCTGTTGCTCTTAGTAAATCACTTGATCGTGCCGGTGTCTTCTCTAAAAGGGAACATATCTTTGATGAAATGGTCGAATTGACCCTTCAAAATAAACGATTGATCGTGAAGGCAAAATCGGATCAAGGATGGTTTGAAGAGAGCCTAAACATGCAATATGAAGGTAATTCGATGACCTTATTTATTACCCCCTATCTTTTAAAAGATATCATCAGTCAGACCAATGATTGTGTGATTGCTAAAAATAAATTGAAATTTGAAGCCCCTGACTGGATTTATGTATCTGCCTTAAAAAACATCTAAATGAAGGGATTTTTCTCATTACAAGAAACAACATCCACATCACGTCCTGATGGTAAGATTTATTCCTGTATAAGCTGTGGGGCATATAAATCTTGTCATTCCCCTAAAATAGAACCACAGGGGACCGGGAAAATAATGATCATTGGTGCCTTTCCTAATTCACTTGATGATAAAAGAGGTTTACTATTTCAAGGAAAAGATGGGAAAATGGTTCAAAAGGTCTTTGATGAATTTGACATTGATATCTACAAAGATTGTATTTTAACCAATGCTTTACGATGCAATTTAGCAACAACGGAAGCTACCAGAAATCCTACTAATTATGAGATACAATGTTGTCGTAGATTTCTTTTAAAGTCTATTCAAGCGTTAAAACCAAAACTTATCTTTTTATTAGGTGATGAAGCTCTTTATAGTTTAATAGGGCATCGGTGGAAAAAAGATTTGGATAAAATAGCTAAATGGAGAGGATGGGTCATTCCTGATCAGGATTTTAAATGTTGGATTGCCCCTATTTATGATGCTAAAAAAGTGGATGCTTGTAAAGGTCCCGAAATGTATAATATTTGGAAGTCTGATATTGCCAATGCTTTAGCCTATTTTAAAAAACCATTTCCAGAGTATATTGAGCCGGAAATTGAGTATTTAGAAGAAGACCAATTAGATATATTATACACTATAAAAGATGATATAGCATTTGATTATGAAACAACTGGATTAAAACCTCAAGAAGAAGGGCATCGAATAGTATGTGTTTCTATTGCTGATTCTTTAAATCATGTGTATACTTTTATGATGCCAAAAAGCAGAAAAAAGAGGAAATCATTCATTGATTTAATGCAAAATCCAAAAATTGGAAAGATTGCACAAAATATGAAATTTGAAGATAATTGGACCAATGAACGATTAGGATGCTCTGTAGAAAACTGGGTATGGGATACCATGTTAGCCACTCATATTATGGATAATAGAAGTGGCATTTCTGGATTAAAATTTCAAGCTTATGTCCAATTTGGAATCGTTGATTATGATAGCTCTGTTAATCCTTATTTAAAAGCACCTAATGAAGATAGTAAAAATAATAAAAATAGAATAATGGAGTTATTGGAAAAACCAGGAGGTCAAAAATTACTTTTAAAGTATTGTGCCTATGACAGTGTATATGAGTATCGTTTAGCATTTTTGCAAAGACCGGTAATTGAATTACCTTTTTAATTTAGGATGTTGCGTGAGTGGTTTAAACGTAGTGCAACGTAGATGCCACAGTGTCTCGTGCAGGGCAATACTGTGTTATCCAGAGGTTCGAATCCTTTACAGCCTAAATTTTACCTTTTTAAATTATAGTATAATGGACAATGACAAATGGTTTGAACAATTTGATTTTACAAAGGATAAAATTGAAACTCTTTTTACCTCCTATGAGTTTACACAAGAATGGAATACCATACAAAATCTAAGAAAATGGAGACGTAGAATGGCAATAATGGTTATACTTAATGATGTTTGGTTTAAAATGCCAGATGAAGTTAATATAAGAAATAATACTCCAGGATGGCAAGAACTTTTAAATTTAATTGAAGAGTAATGCAAACAAGAGCAAATATTCACATAGATAGCTGGGAAGCCTATGACCTTTTACATAAAGGTACATTAGCATTAGCCCGAGCGGAAAGACAAGGTATCCATATTAATTTAGAGTATATTGCTAATAAAAAGAAAGAGTTAGCAAAGACAATAAATAAATTGGAACAAGAATTTATGGAAACCCCATTTTTTAAAGATTGGCAGAAATCCTCCCATAAGAAGGTTAATATAAATTCAAGTCTTCAGTTACGGGATTACCTTTATACCGTATTAAATTTAAAGATTGAGAAAGAGACTAAGAGTGGGAAAGGATCAACCGATGAAGAAGCCCTGAAACAATTAAATATACCTGCATTAGATATATTATTAAAGATGGGATCTTTACGAAAGATGAAAGATACCTATTTAGATGGTTTTGAAAAGGAACAAGTAAATGGGGTTATCCATCCCTTTTTCAATCTTCATATTCCGGTAACATACCGATCATCGTCTGATTCTCCTAATTTTCAAAATCTTCCAAATCGAGATGAAGAGTTAATGAAAATTGTTCGATCTGCCTTGTATCCCCGTTTAAATCATACTCTATATGAATTTGACTTTAAAGGGTCAGAAGTACGGATTAGTTGTGCCTATCATAAAGATCCAACCTTAATTAAGTATCTGAATGATCCTATGAGTGATATGCACGGAGATTTAGCAGAACAATTATTCTTAGTTCCTAAATTTAATAAAAAATTGCCGGAACATTATACTTTACGGCAAGCGGCTAAAAATGGATTTATATTTCCTCAATTTTATGGATCATATTGGAAAAATTGTGCTCCAAGTTTAGTCTGTGAATGGGGAAAATTACCGTCAATTGGAAAATGGAAAAAAGGACAGGGTATACCAATGCCGGGAGGATCTTTCTTAGCGGATCATTTAATACAAAAGGGTATTACAGAATTAGGGACAGTGAGTCATCAAGGACATGGAAATACCGTTACTGGATTTATGAAGCATGTCCAGACCATTGAAGATAATTTTTGGAAAAAGCGATTTCCCGTATATGCTAAATGGAAAGAATCATGGTATGCTGATTATCAGGAAAAAGGCTATATTGATATGCTTACGGGCTTTCGTTGTTCCGGATTTATGCGGAAAAATGACGTAACCAATTATCCAATACAAGGGGCATCTTTTCATTGTTTATTGTGGAGTCTAATCAAATTAGATGCATTTTTAATAAAAGGAAATTTTGATTCTAAAATTATTGGTCAAATTCATGATAGTATTGTATTGGATATGCTACCAGAAGAAGCTCCTGTAATAATTAAAAAAATACAAACTATTGTTAATGAAGAATTACCAACAGCTTGGAAATGGATTAATGTTCCTATTGAAATGGAAATGCAACAATACAAATTAAATGGATCATGGGCTGATAAAGTAAAATAAATTTAATACCTTCACCAATGAGAAGATTAAAATTTACTGATAAAAGAGAAACTCAGGATCTTTTTATTAACGGTTATATTTATACTTTAATAAAAGGAAGAAAAGATCAAATGGGAAATGTAAGTCCCCCATCTTTCTTAGGGAAAAAGGGATGGGCTTTACTATCAATTTATAAATTAAAAAGAACAAGATGAAATCAACAAACAATCCTTTACTTCAAATTGAAAAAGCAAAATTGGAAGCCCATTTAGCTTCATTGATACGACAACCTTTACATGAATTTATTGTGAAAAATAAATTACCAGAGGTTACTTTAGATGTACAGGTTCATCATAAAGATGGTGGTGAAATACTTAATAGGACAACATCAGTAAAAATAATAATTACAATATTATGAAAGCACAAGAAAAAATTCAGGCAGTTATTGAATCACTCAATGAAAGAATTGGAAAATTACAGGACTCAATCCAAACCGCTACTAATCAATTAAATATGTATACAGAAGTACTTAATTGGGTAAAAGAAGAAGCGGATTCGGATTCAGTGTATGTAAGCGGACCTATGAAGCAAAAACAAAAGTCTGGAACGTCCCTTACTTGGAATCAAATAATGGACTATTCAAGAAAAGGGTTGGAGGAATTAGTGGAAGAGGAAGAATTGGACATTATTTATGACTCTTATTCCTTAAACAATAATGGAGTCAATTATTTACGGGAAGATATAGCAATTGCTTTAAATATTACAATTCCAGGTGGTAAAACAAAAATAAGAAACTAATGAGTTTATATTTACAATATCGCCCAACATCCTTTGAAGCAGTAAAAGGAAATGAAAATATAGTAGCTACTTTAAGTACAATGCTATCTAAGAAGAATCATCCTCATGTATATCTTTTACATGGACCAACCGGATGTGGGAAGACTACAATTGCAAGGATTATTGGGGCTCAATTAGGATGTAAAGGGGCTGATTTTCGGGAAATTAATTGCTCTGATTTTAATGGGATTGATACTATCCGGGAAATTAATAAAAATAGTCATTATATGCCTATGGAAGGTCCTGTGCGTATTTGGTTGATTGATGAAGTCCATCAAATGACCATTCCTGCGCAAAACGGATTTCTAAAAATTTTAGAGGATACCCCACCTCATGTTTATTTTATATTGTGCACCACTGATCCTCAGAAATTATTAGCAACTATTAGAGGTCGGTGTAGTGAATTTCAAGTACAAGTCTTATCGGAACTACAAATGAAAGGTCTTTTACGTAGTATCGTAAAAGCCGAAGGTCAGACTTTAACCTCTGAAATTTATGAGCAAATTATACAGGATAGTTTAGGACATCCCCGAAATGCAATTCAAACGCTTGAGCAAGTTCTTAATGCTGAGCCGGAAATGAGATTAGAGGTAGCTATGAAAGCAGCAGAACTTCAATCTCAATCCATTGAGTTAAGTAGAGTCTTAGTAAAACCGAAAGCTTCGTGGAAAGAAGTCCGGACTATCCTGTTACAATTAAAAGGGCAAGAACCTGAAGAAATAAGACGGTCTGTAATCGGATATTGTTCTGCTATTTTATTAAAATCAGAAAATGATAGGGCAGGACTTGTTTTAGAGAATTTTATTGAACCTTTTTATAATTCAGGATTTCCAGGATTAGTATTAGCATCCTATCTTACAATTAAAAGTTAATGGCTATGTTTACACTTATTACTTATTTTAATGATAAAAAAACAATTTGTGCGGATGATTTTAATAATAAAGAACAATCTATATTATTAAATGTAAAACTGATACAATCCATATCGACCCCAATCATGTACTATTTACCTTTTTCTGGGGATATACCTATTAATAAGTACTCTATTGTAACTATGCAATCAGGTGATTCTTTTTGCATCTATTATGATGAGTATGTGCATTTATCAAGCAAGGTCGTTATTATTCAATAATAAAATGTATAAACAATGTATAACAGAAGGATGTTGTAATGATGTTAGACCAAGTACAAGGTACTGTTATAGTTGTTTACAAAGACACTATAAAGAAAAACATCCATTAAGATACTGTTATAATACTTTAAGGTCTAATGCAAAAAGAAGATACAAAGGATTTGGTATTACCTTTGCTGAATTTGAGCAATTCTGTAAAGATACCGGTTACATAGAAGGGAAGGGTAAAACAAAAACAAGCTTATCTATTGATCGAATTTACAATTTTCAAGGGTATGATTTTACTAACATGAGAGTTCTTACATTATCAGCAAATTCAAAAAAAGGAATATATGACGACGTCCCTTTCTAAATTAGATAATTACTTTGATAAAGGTTTCCATCAAAAAGATTGGTATGTAAATGAAGTAAACAACTTAATTTATTTATTACCGGAATTTAAAGATTTACCTATAGTTAGAGTATTTGCAGTAACCAGTATGTCATCTTCTATTGAATCAAATGTCCATTTAGCAATTAAAGCATTATTACAATGGAAAAGGAATGAACCATTTACTGGATTTTTACCAAATCAAATACTTTACCTTAATTTACTTCGACAAGGGAAAGATGTGCCAGGTAGAAAAATTATGAGTTTCATTCGTGCTTTAGAAGGTGATGAAGAGGCCGTTGTTGTTGATATTTGGATGTGTAGAGCATTTAATATTATTAGGGAAAGACCCTTACGAGGTAGAAGCTACTTCCGATCACCATCTAAAAAAGAGTATGATTGTATTGAATCTTTTGTAAAAATAGATGCTAAAAGAAGGGGAGTCACTCCGAGACAATATCAAGCAATTATTTGGACAGGAATAAAAACAGAACAAGGATTTCTTTCCAAGAATGTATGTTGGAGTGACTTACTTATTACAAAGAAAGGGTTATTTTCGTTTTAAAAATTAATCGTATAATAGATTAGATATGACTCATTTAGAATTTTTATCAGAATATCAAAAGAGCATTACGCCTTATATGTCCGTGGAAGATTATGTCAAACAAAGTAATTATGTAGATATAATGGCATATATTGATTGGTTAGAAACCAAATTAAACGATGAACTTTTAAAAAATAGTACTAATTTAAAAAGAACAAAATGGATTATGCAAAAGACATAATAATTGATGAAGAGGCCTTGGATAAGGAGTGGTTGAGGCAACCGGCATTAATGATGAAATATGCCAAGCATTCCGCTCGTATGCAAAACGCTTTAGAAGAAGCTAAACAAGAATTGGACATTGCAAGAGCTGAAGCCGATAGAACAATACGAGAAAATCCAAAAGGCTTTGATATCCCTGATCGAGTAACGGAAGGTGCTATCTCAAGTGCTATATTAACATATAAGCCATATATAGAAGCCTCAAAAGCTTTTTTAGATGCCAAGTATGAAGCCGACATGGCAAAAGCTGCCGTTAATGCTTTTGAACATCGCAAATCAGCATTAGAAAATTTAGTCCGGTTATATGGACAACAATATTTTGCCGGACCATCTGTCCCATATCAAATTAACAGAGAATGGGAAGCAAAAGAAAAGGACAAAAGAGTATCAAAGAAAATAAGTGAAGGTATGCAAAGGAGGCGGAAATAATGGAAAGAGGTATCGGTAATAAAGATAATAAAATTTGGGTGACTGTGTCTCATACCATCCCACTTGCTAATTATGAAAATGCAAAAATTGAAATTGGAATGGAAACGACATTAAGCCCAAGAGAAATCCCGGCTGATAGTATTGATTCTCTTTTTGATCAATTAAGTGACATCCTTTATGAAAAATCTCGTAAAATAAAACGGCAGTATTTGCCAAAAAAAGAGAAATCAAGAAATATTGAGTATGATTAATATTAATTTTAAATTGTAAAAATGAAGACCAAAAAATTCAGTTTCAAAGGGAAGGTTAACAAAGCCTCCAAGAAAAAAGCACAAGAGCGTTCCAGTTATGGCTATTTAGCATTACCAAGCAATGTTCATGTATTTGCTCCGGAATGTGACTCTCGTGTATCTTTGGATTTTTTACCGTATAAGGTAACAAGTTCAAATCATCCTGACAAAGATGAAAGTGATGGTACCGCGGTAAAAGGTTCCTATTGGTATCGTCTACCATTTAAAATTCACCGTAATGTTGGGGCAGGTGGTAATCAGACAACAGTGGTCTGCCCTACATCATTTGGTAAGAAATGTCCTATCTGTGAGTACAGAATGAAAAAGGTCGCTGAAAAAGCTGACAAAGATGAAATTAAAGCATTAAATGCTTCTGATCGGTATTTATATGTAATTAATCCTTTGGATAGTGCAAAACATGAAAAAGGAAAATGGCATATTTTTGACATTTCTCATGCAATGCTCCAAAAATTATTAGATGATGAACTGGATGAAGGTTCTGTATCTGAAAGTTTTATGGACCTTGAAGAAGGACAGACTTTAAAAATTCGTTTTACAGGAAAAACTATTGGCAGTAGTAAACCGTTCCCGGAGGCTACCAAAATAACATCCGTTGAAAGGGCAAAACCATACAAAGAGACTGTTGCTGATGAAACCCCGAAATTGGATGATGTTCTTATTGTTTTGTCTTATTCAGATTTGGAAAAGAAATTCTTCGAATTACCAGATGATGATGAAGAAGAGGAAGAAGCACCAAAGAAAAAGAAAAAGGCAGCCCCTATTGTGGAAGACGATGACGACGATGAAGAGGACGACGATGAAGAGGATGACGATGACGAGGAGGACGATGATGAAGAGGAGGAAGAAGCCCCTGTCGTTCGTAGTAAGAAAAAAGTGACCCCAGCTCCTACTAAAGGGAAAGGTAAAAAAGCCCCTGTTGTGGAAGAGGATGAAGACGAAGACGAGGAGGATGACGACGAGGAAGAAGAGGAAATTGTCTACTCCTGGGAGGATATTTCTAAAATGAAACATGTTCAGCTCATTGATTTAGCAGAGACTGCCGGAATTGAAGCCTCCGATTATGATGACGATATAAAGGCACTGCGTAGGGCAATAGCCGTATCTATGGGAATTAAAATCCCAAAAACTACAGCGGCTGCTCCAGTAACAAAAGAAGCACCCAAGAAAAAGAAAAAACCAGTAGTGGTGGAAGATGATGACGAGGACGAGGACGAGGACGAAGATGAACCCGCGCCAGTAACCGTTTCAAAAAAGGGAGCTAAAAAAGCAGTAAAAAATGAATGCCCTTCCGGCTATCGTTTTGGCATTGATACTGATAAAAAAAAGGATTGCGAAGATTGTGATCTTTGGGATGAATGTAGTGATGCTAAAAAGAAAAGGAAAAAGTAATGATTCTCAATCGGACTAAAGTTAAATTTACTGGAAATCCAATTAAATCTGATAAAATGATTAAACATGTAGGGGCTTATATCCCCCTACGTGTTTTTTCTAATATTACGATTTATACTTTAGCAAAGAATTGGAATAAATCTAACATGGTATCCACCATATTAGACCAATGGCTCTTAAGTAATTTTACTTCTGATATAGAGAAAGAATGTATCCAAATAGTAGCATCTAATATTTACAATTATTTTAAAGAGTTAAAAAGTACTCATAAATCAACAATGTCATATGAGCAATTTATTCAAATGAGCATTAAGGAATTAGAGTATAAAGGTATTATTGCTATCACTATTAAATCCATTCTAAAAGAAATTGATTTTTTACACGAAATAAATAATCATGGAAAGACGAAATAATGGGACTCCCTCTTTAAGTGCTCAAATGAAAAGTAAAGTTAAAAATAAAAAAGTAGAAGAACAAAAAGCCCCTGACGGTAACTTTGATACCGTTATTAGCACCGGTTCTACTTTATTAGATTTAGCAATAAGTGGGGGAAGAAAAAAGGGAGGTGGTATTCCAGGAGGGGTCTTTGTGGAAATATTTGGACCATCTTCAGCTGGAAAAACAGTGCTCTTATGTGAGATTGCAGGTGATGTGCAAAGAAAGGGAGGTCAAGTTCGATTTGATGATCCGGAGGCACGTTTAAATACAACCTTTGCTCAGTTATTTGACTTAAACACAGATGATATTGAATATGCCACTCCTGATAAAGTGACCCAAGTTTTTGCAAATATCCGAGAATGGGAACCCATTAATAAAAATGTAATTAATGGTACGTTTACTGACTCATTAGCCGCTTTATCTACAGATATTGAAATGGATAATGATGATGGTGATAAAATGGGGATGCGTAGAGCAAAAGAATTTAGTGAGGGCTTCCGGAAAAACGCTCGTATTATTACCAAAAAGAATTATATCATGGTTTGTAGTAATCAAGTCCGTGAAAATAGTGATGCCGGTAAATATGGAGTTAAGTATAAATCAACAGGTGGTTTTGCTATTGGGTTTTATGCATCTTTAAGGCTTAGAGCAACTAATCCAGAAAAGATTTGGGTGGAAAAAACAGTAGCTGGAAAGAAAGTAAAACGTTGTATTGGGGTGGAAACTACTTTTGAAGTTTTTAAATCATCCATTTGGAAGCCATTTCATTCCGCCCCTGTAGCTATTATTTTTGATTACGGTATTGATGATATTCGCATGAATCTTCAATATGTAAAAGATTATACAAAAAATACAACTTATCAAGTACGGGATATTAAACTTTCCAACAGTATGGATGATTCCATTAAAATGGTTGAAGAACAAACACTTCAAAGAAAATTAAAACGGGAAGTAATTGAGCTTTGGGAAGAAATTGAATCAAAATTTGTAACAGAAAGGCAACCAAAAAGATGAAACCAATTTATGTAATTAAAAACGTACCGGCAAAATTACCATTCCAGAGTACAATTTTGTATTCCTTTCTATTGTGGTATTTTAAAGTTGACAATTTATGGTGGGGTATTTTTATTTGTATTTATTTTATCTACTGGCTCATAGTAGGTTATATTGTATTTCATCAAAAACAAATTGACATTACTTCCCCACCATCCATTGATGATGACCATGATGTGTTTGAGGCTAAAATTAGTTTTGCAAAAAAATTGCAAGATATTGTAGATAAAAATAAAAATGGAAAGACTCAATAATTCCAATCCTTATTGGTTTACAGGATATTTAATTTCTTATAATTTACCTCAACGAAGGTACGGTAATTTTGGATCATCAGCTAATATACTAAATGATACAACGTTACGGCCTAAGTTGGGGGATTATATGTTCCGTAGGTCTTCAAGTGGTTTGCTTTATATTTATTATAAGTACACAAAAAAAGGGTGGGAACGATTACCAGAAATCATGGAATATGACCAAAATGTACGATACCATCAACTTAATTATTTACAATGAAAAGAACAAAACAAATATTTCAGCAAACCAATGAATCTTTAGGGATTACCAATATAAAAACTCCAAGTAATATTTGGGAAATGGAGTATTCAGCTGAAGAACGAAAAGTCATAGAACAAGTAAAACAATCAAAAATTGACACAAGCCCTTTAGATGAACCTAAACCATTTATTGTCCTTGCAAATGATCCATCTGTATGTGCTTGGGGATATGCTGTCCTCAATGGAAAAGGGGAAATCCTTGCAACAGGCTGTATCAAAACTGTTGGTGGAGGCAAGAAAATGAGAATCAGAAAAGGTGATGATACCATTCGTCGTATATCTGAAATAGATGAACGATTAAAACAAGTTATTGAAGAGTATCATGTAACCTATATGATTTCCGAACTACCACATGGTTCTCAGAATGCCTCCGCCGCAGTTATGCAAGGATCAGTCTCCGGGATAGCCCAAACAATATCTGTTTTTACCGGAATAGGAATTGAATGGTATAGTGAGGGGGATAGTAAAAAATGTTTATTAGGAAAGATTTCAGCAGAAAAAGTGGAAACCATTAATGCCATTTCCAAACTGTATGGGGATAAATGGAGAACTAAAACCAAATATATTAATGAAGCAGTAGCTGATGCACTTTCTATTCATTACGTAGCAAGTAAACAATCTTCAATACTAAAAATGTTTAATCGATGAAACCTACCTATATTGAAAAGTGTAAGTCAGAAAAACGTCAAATAATGGACAGACAAAATACAAAATGGAGTGAAACTATTGCGGGTAAATGCAAACATAAATGGCAACCAATTTCTTTTGTATTTGAAGGCCAACTTTTAGATAAAGATGGAAGAGTCCTTATCAGACAACCTGATTTAGCAAATGGTAGAGTTTATTGTGTTTGTATGAAATGTTGTTCCCATACATATATTGAAACCGGTTGGATTGGGTACTACATTAATTCTCCGGATTTATTAGAAGAAAATACTTAAAATGTTTAACCGATGAATAATACAAAAGTTTTTATACAGCCATCTTTTGTTAATAATTCAGTAGATATTTGGGTACAATCCTACGACCCAAATTCCTTTAAATGCTTTAATCACACCGTAGAAAAAGGGGAGGTGATTATGACTGAATTTAATGACAGTGAAAGGAATCCAGATATGAAACCATTCATTCATCTCCCACGGAATATGTCGGAACCTTTCTTTTTAGCAGTTGCTGAATATATGGGTAAAATGAATATTAAACCACGCGATCAAAACCTGATTGAAGGAGAGTTAAAAGCTACTAAGCTTCATTTGGAGGATATGCAAAAAATTGTCAATAAAACATTGTTGAAACTATGAAATTTAGGACAGAACAAGCCTTTGAGGATTACATGACAACAGCAAATCAGATTACCAAAGAAAAGAATCAGTTTGAGGTAATGAAAAAAACGATGGAGTTAATTCCAGCATTATTGGAACATTATTATGATATGGGCTACAATGAAGCAATGGCTCAGAAAAGTATTAATCTTTCTAAATTAAATTAATCATGATTAACTCAATATTCTTACGTAATTTTCAAAGCCACAAAAAGACAAAACTGGAGTTTGATCCTGGTGTAAATATTATTACCGGTCCAAGTGACAGTGGCAAATCATCTGTTTTAAGAGCATTAAAACTTATTGCCACTAATAGACCTTCCGGCAGTGATATAAGAAGTGTATGGGGAGGTAAGACTTTAGTGAAGGTAGAAACTGATGATGCTATAATTACCAGAAGTAAAGACAAGGCAGAGGAGTACACTTTGCGGCATGATGACGGGGAACCTATAATATTTCATGCCTTTGGCGTAAACGTTCCATCGGAAATAGCGGATGCGGTTAATATGAGTGACATTAATTTTCAGTTTCAACTTGATGGTCCTTTTTTACTAAAAGAAACTCCTGGAGCAGTGGCTACTCATTTTAATAAGGTAGCTGGATTAGATAAAATTGATATGGCTACCGCTAATATCAACAGTTGGGTACGAACAATCAATTCTCAAGT
>Ga0302271_10000149_pt1 | contig 62599 bp, 54 predicted proteins | sample III_Bog_N1_1_FD_198767 | JGI IMG/M metagenome (GOLD analysis project Ga0302271, IMG submission 198767) | Peat permafrost microbial communities from Stordalen Mire near Abisko, Sweden - III_Bog_N1_1 | ecosystem: Environmental > Terrestrial > Soil > Wetlands > Peat | place: Sweden: Abisko...
TGGCCCAATAATCGCATATAGGTTTTCTAGTTTAGTTCCGTATTCGTTTATCATAATATTTGCAGTTATTTGTCCTATCTGAGAAACAGTTCCTTTCCATCCTGCATGGAATATCGCTCCTATATTATGTTTTTTATCGTATAAAATAACAGGAGTGCAGTCTGCAAAGTTTAAATATATTGCTTGTTTTTTGTTATCAATGATTAATCCGTCAGTATCTGGATAATCAGATTGTTCAATATTTACCTTTTGCACATTAGCCGAGTGTGTTTGAATTGGGGAAATTAAATTACATAGTTCTATCTCAAGAACATTACAAATATCTTGTTTATTTTTAGCTATTAAATCTTGAATAGAATTATCGCTACCTCGAATTATTGTATCTCTTGTTGTGAAAAAATGTTCAAGTTCTGGAATTAAGTCAGACGAAAATATTTTTTTATTTTTAATATATCTTGTATAAAACATATTATAAATATTAAAATAAAGATTCTTTTTTGTAAAATATCTTTGTTTTGCGTTTTATTTGATATAAAATAAATACATTAAGATATCCTAGGGCTAAATAGATGTGGTAATAAGAAAGGGTTTGTAATGAAGGTTTCATTAAATTGGTTAAATGACTTGGTTGATCTATCAGATATAGAAGTTGAAAGAATTGCACATGAACTTACTATGAGTGGTTTAGAAGTAGAAGCCGTAGAAGAATTGAAACCTCAGTTTTCTAATATCATTGCAGCTCGTATAGAAAAAATTGATAATCATCCAAACGCAGATAAACTTCACTTGGTTACTTTAAATATTGGCTCAGGTTTAAGAACTGTCGTTTGTGGTGCTCAAAATATTGAAGAAGGTCAAATTATCCCTTATGCTTCTGTTGGAAGTAATGTCCTTGATAGGCATACTGGTGAACAATTTACTTTGACTCCTGCCGTTATCCGTGGGGTTGAATCTCAAGGGATGCTTTGTTCTGATGATGAACTTGGTGTAAATGATAGAAACTATCAAGAAGAAGATGGAATCTTAATTCTTAACCGATTATTCCCAGATGTTGAAATTGGTAAGAATGTGGAAGATGTTTTAGGGTTTGAAAAGGATACTATTCTTGATGTCGCTCCGACTGCAAACAGAGGTGATCAATTATCAGTTGTTGGCGTTGCCCGTGAATTATCTGCAATATTTAATAAACCTTTGAAATTTTCTTATTTAGAAGCTACACAAGATTTCTCAACAGATAATTTTAAAATAGAAATCAAAGATACAGATGTTTGTAACTATTATTCTATTGGGTTATTAAATGATATAACAATCAAGCCTTCTCCAGATTGGATGCAAAAGAGATTAATCGCTTCTGGAATTAGGGCTATTAGTAACGTTGTCGATATTACAAATTATGTTCTGTTAGAGTATGGTACACCTTTACACGCATTTGATAGAGATAAATTAAATGGTTATTTGTGTGTAAGACGTGCAGAAAACGGTGAAAAATTAACTACTCTTGATGGAGTTGAAAGAACTCTATCTACTGATACAGTCTTGATTGCAACTGAAAATGAAGGTGTTTGTGCTGCTGGTGTATTTGGTGGTGAAAATTCTGAAATCGATAATAATTCAAAAAATATTGCACTTGAAGCGGCATACTTTACTCCTTCTACAAATAGAAAAAGTGCAAGAAGTATTGGATATAGATCAGATGCTAGTGCAAGGTTTGAACATGGTGTTGATATAGAAGCTGTAAAACCAGGTTTAATGAGAGCTATGCAATTACTTGTTGATTATGCTGATGCTAAGATTGAAGGTATAGTTGAAGTTGGTAACAATAAATTAGAATCAATAGAAATTACATTAAGATTTTCACAAGTTAATAAACTTTTAGGATGTTCTATTGAACCTGCGAGATGTTTAACTATTCTTGAAAAATTAGGGTTTAAATCTTTAGGTAGTAATGAGGCTGCTGGGAAGTTTGAAGTTCCTTCTTTTAGAAGGGGTGACGTTACAAGAGAAGTTGATTTGATTGAAGAAATTTCAAGAATTTACGGATTCGATAAAATTGCACCTACTCTTCCTAATAAATCAGTAACTCCTGAAATTACATTGGAAGAAAGAACTAAGAAAAAAATACATGAATTAATGCTTTCTGCTGGTTTAAATGAACTCGTCACAAGTTCATTGATTGGTGAAGGATTGTTGAATCAGTTTGATATGATTTATAATCCTGAGACTGCTGTTAAAGTTGAGTATCCTGCAAGTGAAGAATTTACAATGCTTCGTCAAACTATGGCGGCTAGTGTTCTTAACTGTATGAAATATAACTATGATAATGGACAAAAAGTTTTCTGGGGTTATGAAATTGGTAAAGTTTATGAAAAAATAGCTGAAGCTACTGAAAAATCTGCAGGGGTTAAAGAAACTCAAGTATTGGGTGGTGTTATAACTGGTAGTATAGAAAATTCTAAGTGGCAAAAAACTTTTGATACTGATTTTTATACTGTAAAAGGAGTTGTAGATAGATTAGTTGAAGGTCTTGGGATTTCTCAAAGAGTGAAAGTAGTTTCTCTTTCTGATTCACCATTAGTTGAAACTCACAAGTCTTTACATTCATATCGAACAGCAGTTTTAATGCTATTAGGTAAAAAACCTGAAGTTTTAGGATATTACGGACAAATTAATCCAGAATTGAGAGATAAATTAAAAATCAAACAAGATGTTTTCTTATTCAAAATAGATTTGAATTTAGTATTTGATGCAATAAATGAAACAACCGTAAGATTTAAAAAATTGTCACAATTTCCTGAAGTTCAAAGAGATTTGGCTGTAATTATTCCTGACAGTGTTTCGTATGCTGAACTTGAAAAAGTTATTAAAAAAGGCGTAAATAATAATTTGTTTAATGGGTGTGATGTTTTTGACATTTATCAAGGTGAACACGTACAAGATGGATTTAAAAGTGTTGCTTGTAGAATAAGGATTCAAGATGTCAATGCAACATTAACTGATGAAATGATTGAAACTCAGATGGCTAATGTTCGGAATACTTTAAAGAAGTCATTCACTGAGTTGTCCTTTAGAGAATAGTTGTAAAGGGGTAAATGGATAAAGTGGCTAAATTTGGTCAAAGAAGTAAGACAGATATTATAAGGAGATTGATATGCTCAAAGATATTATAAAAACATTATTGGGAGTTTGTATTTGTTTAATGGTTACTACCATTGCTTATGCTGACGTTGTTCCTTTATCAGTTTCAGATGTTCCTATTGGAACATTGGGGGTATATCAGCCTACAAATTCAATAAAAATATATAAAGAATCTGAAAATAATTCTAAGCTTGTTTATCAGAAGACTTGGGATTACTCTACTGTTTCAGCTCAAGGGTATTCTGATTCGATGTTTGCTATTTTGCAAGATGATAAAGAATTGGCATTTTTATATGCAACTGATATGGATGAAAACTTCGTAGAGGTTATATACAACAAAGAGCAAAACTTCAAGGGTTGGGTTAATAAAGAGGATGAATTTCAGTTTTTACCTTGGATAAACTTCTATAATATGTATGGTCGTAAATATGGCTTAAAAGTTTTGACTGGGGCTCCTCAATTTGTTTATGATTTACATACTAGATCAGAAAAAGATTCTCAAGTTATTGCAAGAATAAATAGACCCAAAATCATTAATTTGACTGCTATTCAAGGAAATTGGGCATTAGTAACTGTTTCCGATATAGATTGTGTTGCTAAAACAGGTTATATCCAATGGCGTGGGGATGATGGTAAATTGTATGTATTCCCTAAAATGGATTAGATAATATTTTAATCAATTTTTATTTTTATAACGAGTTTTCTGACTGTAGATGTGTTATTTTTATCTATTGAAATAGAAGGTTTGTGAGCGTCTGTTGGGTATAGAATAAGAAAATCTTCGGCTTTCATTTGTATATTTTTATATTTATCAGAGTCTAAAAATTCAATATCATTATTGTCATCATATTGAATATATTTTGTGCAATTTGAATAATCACATACTCCTATTTTTTCTTCTCCAGAGATAATATATTGCAAATCTATATATCTTCTGTGTGCTTCAAAATGTGCATCTGATTTCGTTTGGTAAGTTTGTATATTAGCCCAAATTTCAGGCTTTTTTATTTCAATTCGTCCGTCTTTTAATCTTGAGAAATCAGTATTTTTTATAAATTTGATACTAATATCCAACTTTTCTCTGTTTTTGATAAATTCAGTGTTTACATTTACAATGTTTTTCATACTGTTATTGTATTACAATTATAGTATTACAAAAAATGTATTAAAATATGTAAACAATGTAAATTTATCTGTTTCTATAATATAATTTTAGTAGAGCACTTAGGGAGAAGCTATGAGAAAAAAGATAATGATATTGTTAGCAATAGTTTTTGTTGCTATATTGATAAGATTTTTGTTTTCCGCATGGGGAACACATATGCAGAGTATGAAAATGAAGGCAAATAGAGCCTCACAGGTAACTGTTTCAGTCGTGGGCAAGGTAATGCGACCAGTATCATTTACTGTTCCTGCAAGAGTTCTTGCAAAGTCGAGAATAGATATAATCGCGCGTATAGATGGTTATCTTACAAACAGTTATTTTAATGAAGGTGACAATGTAAAACAAGGTCAAGTACTATTTACAATAGAACCTCAACAGTATCAATATGCGGCTCAAAAAGCTGGTGCAAGTCTCGCTAATATGAGAGCTCAGCAAATTTATTATGATAAACAATGCGCAAGATCTAAGCAGTTAGTTGCAAAAGATTATATTGCTAAATCTCAGTATGATAATGCTGTTGCTCAGAGAGATGCTTATAGGGCTCAAGCTGCTTATAGCGCAAGTGATTATAGGGATGCTCAAAGAAATCTTAGCTATACAAGGGTTAGGACTCCTGTTTCTGGAAGAGTGGGTATGATAAATGTTACTGTTGGTAACTTTGTTTCTATGAATTCTCAACCATTGACCACCGTATATAGTGTTAAACCTATGTATGTTACTTTTCCTATGGAAGTTAAAGATTTTGAAACTTTAACAGCAATAGATGGTTCTCCTAATGTTAAAAGAAGAGTTGAGTACACTTTTAGCACAGGTGCAAAATATAATATGTCTGGAGTTCAAAATTTTAGAGATAATCAAGTAGACCAATCTACTGGAACAATTAAAATGCGTGCGACTTTTTCTAACGCTGATGAGGCTTTGTTAGCAGGTGATTTTGGTAGAATTACGATTTACTCGAATAAGTCTGCTGATATTCCAATAATTCCAACAAAAGCTGTTCAAGCAAATCAACAAGGTAAGTTTGTTTATGTAGTTGATAAAGGTGATATTCCTAAGCTTGTGTATATAAAAACTATGAATCAAGAGGGTGACAATACCTTGGTTGAAACTGGTTTGAATGTAGGTGACAGGGTTATAGATTCGGGTACTTTAAAAGTAATGCCTGGAATGAAAGTTGAAGTTATTTCTGAACAGCAAGCTGATATGAATAAAGCTCATAAACAAAATATTTTAATAAAAGTATTGAAGAAGATAAAACACTTGATATTTAGAGGTAGAAATTAATGGCTGGAAATTTATTTGTTAAAAGACCAAAACTGGCTATCATAATATCTCTTGTAATTATTTTGGCTGGTCTTATAGCGATGTTTAATCTTCCAATAGAAGAATACCCATCAATTACTCCTCCGCAAGTTGTTGTTTCAGCTACATATAGCGGAGCAAGTTCTGATGTTGTTTCATCAACAGTTGCTGCTCCGATTGAATTGCAGTTGAATGGTGTAGAAAACATGTTGTATATGACCTCTGATTCAAGGAATGGTTCATACAATTTGACTATATATTTTGCTGTTGGTTCTGATCCTGATATGAATTTAGTAAATGTTCAAAACCAATTACAGCTTGTAACTCCTCGTTTGCCTGAAGATGTAAAGAAATACGGATTGGTTGTAAAGAAAACAACTGGTGGACCTGGGGTTCTTATGATGGCTGTATCATCTCCTCATGGAACTTACGATTCTTTGTTTTTGGCAAATTATGCAACAATGTTTTTAAAAGATGAAATATCAAGAATTCATGGTGTTTCTGATGTTAATGTTTATGGCGCGGGTGAATATTCAATGCGTATTTGGATGAATCCGGATAAAATGGCTAGCTTAGGAATATCTACAAGTGATATTAGTGCGGCCATTTCAACTCAGAATACGCAAACTCCAGCAGGTAGTCTAGGTGTTGAGCCTATGGATGACCCTCAGATGTTAAAGTATACATTAAGAACGAAGGGGCGTCTTAAGAGTGTTGAAGAATTTGAAAATATTGTAATTAAATCTAGCCCAGATGGGTCTAATGTTAAATTAAAAGATGTCGCAAGGGTTGAGTTAGGTGCGAATAATTATACTTCATTTGCCAAAATAGGCGGAGCTAAAACGGCATTGCTTGCTGTAAAACAGCTTCCTGAAGCCAATTCAATTGATTTGGCAAATAAAATTCAAGCAAGAATGGCTGAATTAAGTAAGTCGTTCCCTCAAGATATTTCTTATTTCGTTCAGTATGACGACACTTTATTTGTACGAGAATCTATCCATGAAGTTATTAGTGCAATATTTTTGGCTATATTATTAGTTAGTATTGTTACCTATTTATTTTTGGGTACTGCTAGAGCTGCGTTTATTCCTTTCTGTGCGATTCCTGTTTCATTGATTGGGGTATTTATCTTTATGGGGATGTTTGGCTTCTCCATAAACCTTTTGATATTATTTGGGCTGGTGCTTGCAGTTGGTCTGGTAGTTGATGATGCTATTGTTGTGTTAGAAAATACTCAACGACATATTCAGGATGGAAAATCTCCTAAAGAAGCTACTGAGATTACAATGAAAGAGGTTTTTGGTGCTGTTGTTGCTACTTCTCTTGTGTTGATGGCAGTATTTGTTCCTGTTTCCTTTATGACAGGTATTACAGGACAAATGTTTAGGCAGTTTGCCCTATGTTTGGCATCAGCTATAGGTCTGTCTACAATTGTTGCTCTAACTTTGTCTCCAGCTCTTTGCTCCATTATATTAAAGTCTGGAACCGGGAAAGCAGATTTCGATTTTATTCAAAAGTTTGACGAATGGTTTTTAACCGTAAGAGAAAAATATTTGGGTTACGTAAAATATTTTGTAGCTGCTCCAAAGAAAACGGCAATAGTTCTTGGGGGGATAGTTTTATTTATTCTCTTTATGTTTATGATTACACCTAAAGGATTTTTACCAACCGAGGATAAGGGTGCATTGTTTACTCAAATTCAATTGCCAGATGGAGCTTCTGTTTCTAGAAGTGATGTTGTTGGTTCTTATGTCGCAAAAAAAATATCAGAAATTCCTGGGGTAATGAGTACATTAGAGATTGCAGGTTTTTCAGGTGATAATTCTGTATTTATTGTAATAAGATTGAAGCCTTGGTCTGAAAGACGTAAGGCGTCTTTATCAATGGAATCTATTCAAAGACAAATAAATAGAGAATTTGCAGGATATACAGAAGCTGTAGTCGCAACTTTCCCACCTTCATCAATTGCAGGTATGAGTATGTTCGGCGGCTTTGAATATAGGCTTATGGATAAAGGAGATAGGTCTCCTGAAGAATTATTTAATGTTACTCAGAAATTTATGGCTGATGCTTCATTGGATCCAAAATTTTCTAAATTATTTTCAACGTATACTTCTTCACTTCCTCAAATACAAATTGATGTAGATAATGAAAAAGCTTTCGCTCAAGGGGTTAATCCTCAAGATATTTATAATACCTTAGCAGGATTCTTGGGAGCATCTTATATTAATGACTTTAACAAGTTTGGTAGAGTTTATCGTGTGTATATTCAGGCGGATGCTCCATATCGTGTAAAGCCAACTGATTTGAATAGACTATATGTAAAAAATAATAATGGTGCGATGGTTCCTCTAACGGCTCTTGTTCGAACAAAAAGTGTTGTAGGACCATACACAATAACCCGTTATAACTTGTATCAGTCTGTTATGATATCAGGGACTCCTGCAAATCATGTAAGTTCGGGTCAGGCAATGGCAGAAATGGAAAAATTGTCTGCTAAATTATTGCCTAAAGATATGGACTTTAACTGGTCTGGTACATCTTTGCAGGAACAGCAATCTGCAGGTCAAATTGGTCCAATTTTAGCGATGGCACTGACATTTGTATATCTATTCCTTGTAGGGTTGTATGAAAGTTGGACGTTGCCTCTTGCGGTTATGTTGATATCTCCTGTTGCGCTTATTGGGGCACTATTATTTCAATATGTTGCAGGGTATGCATTGGATATTTATGCCCAAATTGGTTTGGTTATGTTGGTTGGTTTGGGTACAAAACAAGCTATTTTGATTGTTGAATTTGCGAAAGAAGCAATGGAAAAGGATGGGTTAAACTACGTTGATGCAGCAATGCAGGCAGCAAAACTTAGATTTAGGGCTGTAATGATGACAAATATTGCCTTCATTTTGGGTCTATTACCTTTGATATTTGCAAGCGGAGCGGGTGCTGGTAGTCGTCATTCCATTGGTATGACAGTATTCGGCGGAATGGTTGCGGTATCTTTCATCGGTAGTATTTTGGTTCCGGCATTCTTTGTTATGATTAATGTAATGAAAGAATGGTCTAGTAATGGCGGGTTTATTAAAGTCTCAGATTACTTAAAATCACGTGGGATTAAAGGAATAAAAACTATAAAGAACAAAATTGAGGAGACAAAGAATGAAAAAGATAATTAGTGTTTTCATTATATTGCTTTTCTCAATACAGGTAGTTAATGCTGCTTCATTAGGAAATAAGATTATAAAAGATGAGTATCCGGATTCAAATATGGTTGCTCCTCACGTAAATAATACAAATGACAGTTATGTGATTAAAGGCGGAGTCGAGAATGTCGTTGATGTTAATCTTGATGATTGTTTGAGATTTGCTTTAGGCAATAACCCTAAAATACAGGCTGCAATTCAAGATGTATTTGCTTCCGATTATAGAATTAAAGAAGCTTGGTCAAATTGGTTCCCAAGTGTTTCTTGGCAGACTGGTGGATCTAAGATGAAACAATTACAGTATTCTTCTATGTTTGGTAGAAATATGACATTCAATTATTACTTATTGGGGACGATCTCCGTTAGTGAGATGTTATATGATTTTGGGGTAACACAAAACCAAGTTACTGTAAGGAAATTAGAGAATAAAGGTTATAAGATGACCTTGGTTGAGACAATCAATTCAGTCATCTGTGATGTAAAAGGCGCATATTATAATGTTCTATACACAAAAGAACAGGAAAAAGTTGCTGCTGATATGGTTAGTAAATATGAAAAATTTTATGAACAAGCAAAAGCATTTTACGAAGCCGGAACCAATCCTAAGGTTGATGTGACAATGGCTCAAGTTAATTTGAGTAGTGCAAAATTATCACTTATTGAAGCTGAAAACGCTGTGGATATCTCTATGGCAAAATTGAATAATGCTATGGGATTGCCTTATACCAACAAATACACAACTCCTGATAAATTGAGATATAATCCTTGTGATATTACTCTTGATGAAGCAGTTGGAATAGCTAAAGAATCAAGACCAGATTTTAAGTTGGCTGATGTTAAGGTTGAAACACAAAGACAAAATGTTCAATTAACCAAAAAAGCTTGGCTTCCAAAATTAGAATTGCAAGGTGATTACTCTGTTGGGGGAAAATCCTTTGCTGATAATTATGGGTATACTATTGGAGGGTTCTTAAATTTCCCTACCATTAATGGGATGTTGATAAATAATCAAATAAAAGAAGCAAAGGCAGTTCAATCGAAAGAAGTTGCAATTGCTCAAGGAACAAAAAATGACATATATCTAGAAATCCAAAATGCATATTATGGTTTAGTTGAAAAGAAAAATAAAATTCCAGTTGCTTCACTTCAGGTTAAGCAAGCAAAGGAAAATTATGATTTGTCTTTTGGTAGATATAAGGTCGGCGTGGGTGATCCAGTCGAATTAAAAGATGCTCAGACCCAGTATTCAAATGCTAGATTGCAGTATAACAGTACATTGTTTGAATATAATCTTGCAAGAGCAAATATGGAAAAAGCGATTGGTAAAAATATTGTTTCTGGTGAAATAATTTTGAAAAAACAGCCAAAGAAAGATGATTCAGAAATTCAGAAAGTTAAATTGAATAAATCGGAAGTGATTAAAACTACTATTCCAGAAACGGTTGATTCTAACGAGATTGAAAAGGTTCTTAATATTAAAAAGAAACAAAAAAATGAAAAAATGATTTCAAAAATTATAAAAAAACCTGTAAATGAGCCAGAACATAAACATTTTGATTTATTTTCTATATTTAAAAGGCAAAAGTAATTTGATTGCGTTCTTTGTTTAATATAAAATTGAGACAAAGTGGTAAATAGGTAGGGGTAAAGGGGCAAAGACCTAAGGAAAATAGGAAGGACAAAAAGATGTTAGATATAAAACTTATTAGAGAAAATCCTGAAAAGATTAATGAATTATTAAAAAGACGCTCCCCTAACTTATCCATAGATGAAGTTATAAAAATTGATGAAGACCGCCGTAAAGTTCAAACAGAAGCTGATGAATTGAGAGCAGTAAGAAAATCTGAATCCCAAAAAATTGGGATTTTGAAAAAGAATGGTGAAAATACAGACGCCATTCAAGAAGAAGTAAGAGCTTTAGGCGATAAAATAAAAGCATTAGAAGAACAACAAATAGAGTTAGATAACAGCCAAAGAACTTTATTGTTGCATATACCTAATATCCCGGATGAATCAACTCCTATTGGTCCAACAGAGGATTATAATGTAGAAGTTGCGAAATGGGGAGAGCCTACAAAATTTGATTTCGAATTCAAGGCTCATTGGGATTTATGTGAAGAAAAAAATATAGTTGATTTTGAAAGAGGGGTTAAATTATCTCAATCAAGATTTATATTGTACAGAGGTAAAGGTGCAAGATTAGAACGCGCTATTATAAATTTCTTCTTGGATCACCATACTGAAAATGAAGGTTATGAAGAAATTCTACCTCCATTTATGGCAAATGCTGCTACTATGACAGGTACAGGTCAATTGCCAAAATTTAAAGAAGATATGTATAAATGTGTTGATGAAGATTTGTACTTAATTCCAACGGCAGAAGTCCCTGTTACAAATATATATGCTGGTGAAATTTTGTCAGAAGAAGATTTGCCAAAATATATGACTGCTTATACTCCATGTTTTAGACGTGAAGCTGGTTCTGCTGGTAAAGATACAAGAGGTTTAATTAGAGTTCACCAATTTAATAAAGTAGAAATGGTTAAATTGTGTACTCCTCAATACAGCTCAGATGAACATGAAAAATTAACAAAAGATGCTGAAAGAATGCTAGAGTTATTAGGTCTTCCATATAGAAGAGTTGCTCTTTGTTCTTCTGATATAGGTTTTTCTGCGAATAAGTGTTTTGATTTAGAAGTTTGGATGCCTTCTTATAATACATATAAAGAAATTTCAAGCTGTTCAAATTATGGTGATTACCAAGCACGCCGTGCAAATATCCGATATCGTGATAAAGCTACTGGAAAGACTCAATTCGTTCATACTATTAATGGTTCAGGTCTTGCAGTGGGTAGAACATTTGCTGCTATTGTCGAAAACTTCCAACAAGCAGATGGAACGATTGTTATCCCTGAGGTTTTAAGAAAATATACTGGTTTTGACAAAATATAGAATTTATAAAATAAAAAGGGCTGATTACTTAATCAGCCCTTTTTATAATTTTTTGTTTGTATTTAATTAATTTAGCATTCTTTTTTCTTCTTGTTTAATATACTCACAGTCATTCTCAAGCCTTTTTTCTTCCATTGCATCTATAAGTTCGTGAATATCTTTTAATTGCTCTAATTCAAACCCTACTTCTGCTATAAGAACACAATCGTTGCACAATCTATAACTATCATATTGTATAGAGCCTGCAAGACATGCTTCTTTACCACAAGCATCACATTGGAAGAATTCTTTTTCTGAATCAGGATTATCTTCAATGTCATCAAATTTCATTTGTTCAACAACTTTTTGCATCTCTGCAATTACTTCTTCTTTTTTCTTTTCTGCCATTATTTTGTCACCAATTCTTTCATTTCTTTAACAGCTTGACTTATACCAACAAATATAGCTCTTGCAATTATACTGTGACCAATATTTAATTCAACAAGATCTGGAATTTCGTGCATTCTGATTACGTTGTCATAAGTTAAGCCGTGACCTGCATTAACTTTTAACCCCAAAGTTTGCGCAAATACTGCAGCACCCTTCAAATCTTCAAAAGCGGCTTCTTCATCTTCTGTACAAAAGGCTTCAGAGTATCTTCCAGTGTGAAGCTCAATAAATTGAGCACCAGTCTTATAAGCAGCTGATACTTGTGAAATATTAGGGTCAATAAACAAACTAATTTCTATACCTCTTTCTATAAGTGGTTTGATAAATTTAGTTACCCTATCAATTTGACCAGCTACATCTAGCCCTCCCTCAGTTGTTAATTCTTGGCGTTTTTCAGGCACAAGGCATATTGAATGTGGTCTTATGTGAAGTGCGATATCTTGCATCTCATCAGTCATTGCCATTTCTAAGTTTAATTTTGTTTTAGAAAGTAATTTGATAGCTTTAACATCGTCATCTTTTATGTGTCGCCTATCTTCTCTTAGGTGTGTAGTTATTGAGTCTGCGCCTACTTCTTTGCATATTCTTGTGGCGTTAATAACGTCAGGCTCTACTCCGCCTCTTGCATTCCTAAGTGTTGCGACGTGGTCTATATTAACTCCTAATAACATTTCATACTCCTTTTTATTTCTTCTTTTGATTGATATGCAGCAATGCTGTATATGTTGGAAGAATCGTTATATTCTTTTCTGCATATTTAATTGTGTATTTCATTGCATCATCAATATTTGGAATGACTTTTACATTTGATATTCCTGCGTATTTTAGTCTTATTGCCATATCGTATGCTCTTATTCCTGTTGTTACAATTTTCTTGTCGCATCCTTGGAGAAGCTCAAAATCTGCATCCCATAACCAAGATACATCACGTCCATCTGCGTAATTATCATTGATTGCAATAAGAATATTTGAATTTTTATCAACGGTTTTTAATACTTCGCTTGCTCCTGTTGGGTTTTTAATAAGTTGAATAATAGTTTTGTGACCTTTTATTTCTCTAACTTCACTTCTCCCAAACTCTGACTTGTAGGTGTCTAGTGCACCTTGTATATCTGTTATGCCTAACTCAAGCGTTTGTGCGATTGCTCCAAGTGCGTTATATGCATTGTATAACCCTGTTAAATGAATTGTGAATTCATAATGTTCATTATCATTCATATTAAATTTAATTGTTGAGTGGTCACTGTAGATAATAACGTCAGCATTGTATTTACAGTAAGGTCTCCTATAGCCACAAAGGCAATAATAATGACCTTGTTGAGCATAAAATCGTTCACTATATTGTAATGTTTGACCGCACCAAGGACAGTTAATTAATTCCGCTGGGGCATGAGAATTAATATTTTTGTTGTTGTATTCTACTTTGTTAAACCCAAAATAGATTGGTTTTTTGTCACCAAATGGCTTAAAATCAACAACCATAGGATCATCTGCATTTAAAATTAACTGAAGGCCTTTATTTTTATCAATAGCATTTTGGATTTTCTTTGCAGTTGTACTTAGTTCTCCATATCGATCCAGTTGGTCTCTAAATAAATTTGTAACTACCAGATAATCAGAGTTTATAAAATTGTATAATTTGGATAAATATGCTTCATCAGATTCAAGTACTGCATAATCAAATCTTTTAAATGGGCGTATATTTAATGCAAAAGTATTTGCTATCCCTGATAGCATGTTTGCCCCTTTTACATTGTTTAGTACGGAGGCTCCAGAATCTTCTATTATGTGTGCCATTATTCCTGATGTTGTTGTTTTACCATTTGTTCCTGTAACTGTTATGATGTTCTTTGTTATATATTTTGATGCTTGACTGATAAAATCTGGACACATTTTTAATATTATTAGTCCTACAAATGATGTTCCTGATGATTTACCAAGTATTTTAATTATAGATGACATTATTTTTGCCAATATTAATAAAAATTGAAATTTTATATGTTTCATTAAATAGTACTCCGGATGTATTTGCAATCTGTTTAAACTACATTATAATCTAATGATAGTACAAAAAGGTAATTAGTAAAAATGTTTTTTTTAATAGGATTAATATTAATAGCTCAGATAATAATTATCGTGAACATTGTGGGTTATTCCATAAAATTCGATGTTCAAATAAATGCGTTCAGAAAAAATCTGATAGCATTAAATCCTGTTATTAAGAAAAAGGCTTCTTTTTTGAAAACTGTAACTTCTGATGTAAATAATACATTCCAAAATCTAGAAAATAATGTTAAACGAAAAAGAAATATATTAATGACAGTTAAATGTTTTGACCTGTTGGAATGGCTTTTATTATTAGTTGTTAAGCCCCAAGGAAAGAAGTTTATATTGGGTTATAAACTCTCAAAAGCGTTAGTAAGAGAGTTGTCAACTCCAAAAAATATGGTATAATTATTTAGAGGTATAAATTATGAGTAATGATAAATCATCAATTGGCTTTGGATTGGGCCTTATAGCAGGCGTTGTAGGTGGTATTTTTGCAGGTGTTATGTATGCTCCAAAATCTGGCGAAGAATCTCGCTCGAAATTAAAGGATACTGTTTGTGATATAGCTGAAAAACACTCACCTGAAGTGAATGATGCAAAGAAAAAGGCTTTTGAATCTATTGACCTTTTGAGATATAAGTTAGAACGACAATATAAAAAGTTCAACAATATGTTAAAATCAAGGAAAATGCAGAAAGCTAAAGAACTAGAAGACACAGAGTACGATTTTAACTAAGGAGAAATGAATGGATACAGCTAACTTGTATCATGGACTTACTTTTTTAGCTTGGACAAGCGTTATTTTTTTAATAATAATTGGTGCATTTTTAGTAAAGTTGTTATTTGATTTTTCAAAGCTACTTTCTACTTTAAATGGTACAGCTGATATCGTAAAAGATGCAGCAGAACCAATATTGTCAGATGTTAAAGAGTCTGTCAGTATAATAACCAAAATAGTAAAGAAAACAGAGAATCAAGTCGGCAAATTCGGAAATGTTTCAGGTAAAGTCGTTGATATTTTACTTAAAGTAGTTTCAAAAGCTTCTGTCTTGTCAGGAGTTATAGCCAAATCAGCCCTAAAAGGTTTTTGGACAGTTTTCAAAGCTTTTTGTACCCCATCTAAAAAATGATGATAAATTTTTGATAAAATGATAATTTTATAAAAGGAGAATAATTATGTCAGTAGGTAGATTTTTTGCCGGTTTTGCAATTGGCGCTACATTAGGTGCTTTAGCGGGAGTTCTTTTAGCTCCTCAATCTGGAGAAGAAACACGAGACGTTCTTGGTTCAGTAGCAAAAGATGTTGCAAAAAGGACGGATGATACGGTAAAAGATATTCAAGATCGTGCAGATTCAATAGTTTCTGATATGCAAGAAAAAGGTGATGAAATTATTGATAAAATTCAAGACTTGATAAATAAACAGAAAAAAGCAGAAGAAGTTACTGAATAGTTAAGTAACTTTTGTTTAATCATCATCATCTATATCTACAGAAGGTTTAGTATGATTCTTTTTTGCTTTTTCAATGGCATAAGCATAACTTCGCTCATACTCAGGGTATTTTGTATGTAATCTCGTTGGTAGTGTCATAAATGCTTTCCCTGGGCTAATTCTATATTTTGATATATTAGTTTTTATTCCAGTTACTTTTTCAATTGTAGGTTGCACTACGTATGGGTACCATTCGTGGTCATATAAATTACCATTATTCCCAGCATTAATAATGTCATTCATATATTGTTGTGTATATTTAGGAATTTTAGGATATAGTTTTAAAAAGTCTTTATGTGGTATATTGCCTCGTTCAAAGTTACTTCCTGCAGTGGTTAAGATGAAGTTTGAAGCTTCATTTTCTCCCCCAAGTGAATCTGGAAGAATGTGTTCGATTGAAGCTATTGAGCTACTTAATAGTCTTTCTCCAATTTCTCTTTCAGAACGGTCTGCATATTTTACAATAAAAGCGTTCACACTTGTATTTGAATTAGGCAGTTTATTGGCTAGATCTAATATTGGCGTATATTCATTAGGTTTGTTTAATGATTCAGGTATATATTTTACCTGCAACTGTTTAACCAAATCTACAGGGGTTAATCCATTTAAACCGGTATCGGGTTCTTTTGTTAAGAGTATATCTCTTGTTGCATCGAGTTCATCTAATACTTTTTGACGTTCTTCTTCTGGCAATCTTTTTGTTGCGCGACTAATATCTTTTAATATCCCAAATTGTTGATGTACTACTAGTTTATTAATGAACATTTTTCTTTTAAAATGGTGTATATCGTCATCGGGCAATAAAATTCTTTCTCTTGCTTCTTTAAGCTCTTCCATAACAAGAGCTTTATGTTTAGGGTACATATTTTGTGCGCTATTTTCGATAGAATCAAAAATAGTAGTTTGTTCTTTTATTAAGCCATTAAGTGCATTATCCTTGTGAACCATAAGAATACTTGAAAATGATGGAGGTCTTTTTGTATTTTGTAGGACATTACTGCCTACTCCAACTTGATTTTGGCTATTTCCTTTTAATTTAATTTTTAGATTATTTGGTTTTAGTAATCTTTTATAATATGACGAGATATCACTATCTTTTCTTGATTCTTTATTGAATCTAAGCATTTCATTAACAAATAATTTATAGATATTCTTTTCAACAGGTCGCATATTCTCTTCGTACTTTGAAAGTCGTAGGATCTTAGTTTGGGTATCTTGAATAAGGGGGACGGTTGCTTTATACTCTTCATATTCATTAGGCGTCAATATTTTTGCACCACTATATGGATCGGTTATATTTCGTAGAGATTTTAAAAACCTTCCTCTGCTTGTGTTTCCAAAATTGGGAGAATATGTATTATGTGTTGACTTTATAAAAGTGTCAACTGATAATGGTGTAGGCAACTTTAATCCCACCTTTCCAATATTTCCGTTATTGGATATCGGTGTAGAACTATATGCGGTGCCAACAAATTTATAATTGTTAGTACTACTTAAATTAGTATACAAATTCATACATTCCTTAAAATCTTTATTAGTATAACACATTATTTTAGGGGTTTTTGCTAGTTTATATACTAATGTTTACAATTGACAAAGCTTTGCTTAACATTGGATAGCAATCTTTATCCAATAGGTCTTTAAAAAGCATTGTTGTTTTTGGTGCAATAATTTTAATTTCATCTATATTAATATACAGCCCCTCAATGTATCTAGCAAAAAGTTCGGTTGGCTGTTCATAGTATTTATTAAGTTTATTCATTTTTCTTGAAATTGATGCTTGTTTTCTCTGGCAGGATTTTAACCTTAGGTAAGACATAAATTCCTTTGGCATATCAGGAAAATCTTTTTCAAGATTCATAACTGAGTATGTTTTATAGTTAAACCAATGAAGCACTCTAACTGCATCATGTTTTAATAAGTATTTGCAATCTGATTTTTTTGAGTACTTGTCAAAAGGCTTAAAACGTTCACTTCTTTTAAATGTAGGGTATACTTCTTTTATTATTGACTCATGATTCGACAAAAGATTTTGGATGTTTTTTTTCTGGTCAATAAATTTTTTCAATGTTGAGTTGTTATCAACAAAATTTGTTACTTCAATAAGTTCTGTGTATATTTCATCATCTTCTGTATTGAATATGGGTGTTAAATCCTTACACAAAGGGTTAATTTTATAAATTACGTAATGTGCAAATTCGTGCAATAGTATTGGAATTACTCTTTCTTCTTTAATATTTTTAGAAACATCAATTCTGTTGACGCGAAAAAATCCCTGGTGACCAAGTGCTTTTGTTGTTGTTTTAACTTCCAATCCCAAAGATTTATAATATTCTATTAATTCTTTTTCTATACTGTTTCGTGTGTAACCCATTTAAGATAATCTTCACTACAATTGATAATTGGAACTGCTATAACTTCAGGAACGCTGTATGGATGAATTTCATTGATAACTTCATTAATTTTTTCAAAGTTGTCTCGTGTTGTTTTAATCATCAAGAGCATTTCTTTTTCTTTGCAAAAATCTCCATCCCATGAAAATACTGATTCTATTTTATCAATCATATTTATACATGCTGCCAATTTATTTTTTACCAAAATTGTAGAAATGTCCCTAGCTGTTTTTCTATCTGGAACTGTACAATAAACAACAATGATATCCATACTTCTGTCTCCTCAAGAGTTACCGTCATTTTCTTATTCAAACTTATACGATTGAGTATATCATATATTCTTTATCGTGGCATGATATTTATAAATCTTAAAATATTTTATTAGGATTCAAAATATTTTTAGGATCAAATACTTGTTTCATCTTTTTCATATACTCTAAAGCAACACTATCAACTGCAAGTGGAAGGTATTCTTTCTTTTCAGCACCTATACCATGTTCCGCTGATAAAGTTCCACCTAGTGAAAGTGTTAGTTTATAAATTTTTTGTTTAGCGATTGTGTAATTTTTGAACTCCTCATCATTTTCAAGGTTTAGAGCCATTTGAGGATGAACATTACCATCTCCTACGTGCCCAACTATACATGTTTGGAGATTATGTTCCGCACAAATTTCATTAATTCCTTTAATTAATTCTGAAAGTTTTGAACGAGGAACTATAACGTCATCTGTTACGACGTCAGGTCTTAATTTGGCTGCAGCTGCAAAAGAAGAACGCCTTGCAACCCATATTTTTTCATTTTCTTCAATAGAGTGTGAAAGTCTTATATTTGAGGCATTTGATTTTAATAATACGTCTTTTAGTCTTTCCCCATCTCGTTCTACTGATTCTTTAGCTCCATCAATTTCAATAAGTAAGGCGGCTTCTTTATCCGTTAACAATCCAGCAGGATAAAACTTTTCAACTGTTTGTATAGAATTTTTATCCATAAAATCAATTGTTGATGGAAATATTTTTGAATCGATTATGTTATTTACTGAAAGTGTTGCTGATTCAATATCATCAAAATACGCTATTAAAATTCTTGATGTTTCAGGTTTTGGAATGAGTTTAACAGTTGCTTCTACTACAATTCCCAAAGTTCCTTCACTGCCTATAAATAATTGAGTCATTGGATAACCTGTTGCATTTTTGATTGTATTGCTTCCTGTAATCATAAGCCTACCATCTGCTAAAACAACTTTTAGGCCCAAAATATAATCTTTTGTTGTTCCGTATTTGAATGTTTTAGGACCGCCTGCTGATTGTGCAATTCCTCCGCCCATTGTTGAAACTTTTAAGTTTGAAGGGTCTGGAGGATAAAATAAGCCAAGTTTTTCAACCTCTTGAGCTAATTTACCAACAACTACACCAGGTTGGACAATCGCGGTCATATCGGTTTTATTAATGCTTATAATTTTATCCATTTTAGAGAAATTCATAACAATTCCTCCGCAATCAGGAAGGCACGCTCCTATAAGGTTTGTTCCTGCACCTCTTGCTGTTACTGGAATAGAATGTGCGTTAGCGAATTTGAGTATGCTTTGAACTTCCTCCGTAGACGTTGGGAATACAACAGTATCTGGAAGTTTCTCCGAAACTCTAGTATTTGTTCCGTCTTGAGCGTAAACATAACATTCTTCCATTGTTGATAATACATTGGATTTCGGTATAATACGTTCAAGTTCGTGTACTATTTTATTCTTCGTCAACATATGAGGTTAATCTTTCAATACTTTTGTTTAACTTAGCCAATTGTTTATCAACATTTGTTATTTTCTTAGTTATTTGTGAATTGTCATTGGCTGTTACAAGATCTGTAAGTTTATTCAATTTTTCTTCTAATATTTCAATTTTATCTTGTTGTGTGACAAACTTTTGTTCAATATTATCAAATACTGAATAGTCTATTGGGTTTGGTATTTCTATAGCTTTAATCATTGTTTTGATTTTATCTATATCATCAAGTTTTTCAACTTTATCACTCAATGTTGATAATGTCGTTCCTGCATAATCAACCCATTCCGCTATTGATAGCAATGATTGGTTAACTACGTTATTATAATTTGTATTTTCAATTACGCTTCTTTGTATTGTGCTGATTGATTTATGTATTGTACTTAATCCAAAGTCAGTAACAAGGTTTTTCGTACGTTCATCAACATCATTAATTACAAGTCTAAAACTGTCCATATTTTCTTTTAGCAAGTTTGAAGAAGTTTCTGAAGTAAGTAAAAGTTTGTTTGTTCTCGTACTAATGCTTACGATATCATTTTTAAGAGAATCAATAGTTTCAGTGACTCCATCAATCCCAGAGTTTGTCATTTGTTGTTTTACGCTGTCTATGATTACTGCTATATTATTTACTTTTTCGCTGATGATTGGTAGTGCTTCATCTTGAGATTGTTCTTGGATTTCTTTTAGTGCAATTCTAAGTTTTGCTATGTCTGACTCAATATCTTGCAAACTGTATGTATAATTTGCGCTACTGTCTCCAGATTGGATGGTTAATAAGTGTTTTTTTACTTCACTAAATTCTTTTTGCAAATCGTCATTGTTCGCAACTGTTTCTAGTTGTAATCTTACTTCATCAAGCTCTTTTTTAATCGTTCCATCTGCTACTGTATCAATTTTAAATTTAACTTCGTCGAATCCTTTTTGGATTTCATTTGAATTAGCAATCTTGTCTAATCTATCATAAATATTATAGAACCCATCATTTACGTCATTTTTTGAGGCTACTACATCTATGATATCACTATGGTTTTCAGCTACTGTTTTTAGTATGTTTTCTTTCCATTCTGTAATTAAATTCTTAACAGAATTAGATTCTTCTTGAATACAATCTACAATTTCTTCTTGCTCAACTTCAAAAGAAATTTGATTAAGAATTTTGATTGTTTGGCTAAGAATTTCCGATTTAAGGCTCTGCAACTGTTCTGTAATGATCCCTCTATCAGATTCATCTTCAATTTTTTTATTGAATGTTCCGATTATATCATTAGTTTCGCTTCTCAATGAGTTTTTGATGTCTTCAATGTTAGGAAGTGTGTTCAAATCATCCATTGTACACAATTTATCAAACATAGTATTTTGTTCTAGAACTAGTTGTTTTACCCCATCAATTTCTTCTGACAATGTGTTCTTAGAAATATCATCAACAGTAGAATCAATATTTTCTAATTTTTGTTCAATTGATTCAATGCCAGACATCATTAATTTATTAGCTTCTTCTGAATTTCTGCTTACTAAATCCATACTGTCCATTTTGTTGCCTAGATCTTCAAGTTTATTGATGCAGACATCTGTTTGTTCTTGAGAAGAATTTTCTTTTATTTCAGAGACAATTCTTTCTACATAGTTGCCTAAGTTATTTTCTATGGAACCTAATTGTGATTTGACTTCACTATTACGTTCAAATATTTTGTTTAAATTTTCAAATTCTGATTTTATCTCAGAGATGTTTGAAGAAAATCTACTTATTAACTCTGATTGTGTTGAGTTAATTTGATTCACCACATATTCAAATTTTTCTTGTGTTTCTGCAAACTGACTATTAGCAAGCTCTGTTATATTTTCAGTATTGGAGAATAGTGAATTAGAAATAGCAGCTAATTCATCTTTAATAATGGATAATTGTCTTGTTGCATCTTCATCCATATTTTCATCAAGTTGGTGTATCTCCTTTGATAAGTCTGCAATTTGATCCATTAGTGATTGAAGTTTTTCTCCGCCGGAAGTGTTTATTCCTGCTTCAATACCTTCAAGTTTAATTTTGATATTATCAGTATATGATGCAATATGGGTACTGTTTTTATTAGCGTATTCTTTAATAACTGTATTGACATTATCAAATTGGTCTAAAATCTCAGAAATCTGAGACTTAACTTCTTCGTTGTTATCGGAACTTACCAATGTTTTTATTTCATTGATGTTATCTACAATTTCTGATAGTGATGATGTATTGTTATCTAATTTATCATTAACGTTGTTTATTTCGTTCACTATATTTTGTTCATGAACTTTTGAATTGGAAGATACATAATCTTTAATTTCATCTAATTTAGAATAAGCATTATCAATGTGATTAATAATGTTTTGTTCATGAGTGTTGGTATTATCAGAGATAACTTCTTTAATTTCGTCTAATTTAGAATAAGCGTTATCAATATGACTGATGATATTTTGCTCGTGAGTGTTAGTGTTAGCAGAAATATCCTCTTTAATTTCATCTAATTTAGAATAAGTATTATTAATGTGGTTAATAATATTTTGTTCGTGAGTTTCTGAGTTAGTAGAAATAACTTCTTTAATTTCGTCTAATTTAGCATAAGCATTATTAATTTGGCCAATAATATTTTGTTCTTGGTCGTTATAGTTGTCGCTTAAGTTTTTGTAAGCACTGTTAAATTTGTCTGATAATAAACTAAATTCATCAACAATTGAGTTTTCTCTGCTACTAAATATTTCTCTTATAGAACCATTTAAAGAATCTAAATGTCTACTGGTTTCATTTATAATCATTTCGCTTTGTTGGTTCACATTATTTACTAATGATTCTTTTAAACTATTTTGAGCTTCAACTAAATTTTCTTTTATCAATTCAAAGTCACTTGAGATGTCAGGAATTTCAATATTATTGATATGGTGATTAATCTTATTGAATTCTTCTTGAATCCTTTCAAAGTTGCTATTTGAATTGGCACTTAAAGATTCATGGATGTCATCAAATTTAGATTTAAGACTATTGATATTAGATTCGATTATTGATATTTCGTTGCTACTTTCATCAGTAATACTTGTAGAAATGTTACTTAAATCTCCTAAAATATTTAATAGATTCCCTTCAATATCATTAAATCTTGATTCAGAATCATCTCTGTTTATTAATGAAGTTTTAAGGTTTTCAATGTTAGATATTAGAAATTCAAATTGAGAATTGTTATAGTTATCAATTTCGCCTAATTTTTCATTTAATAAATTAGGTAATTCATTAAATATTTTTAATGAATCATTTTTTAGTGTTTGAATTTCGCTTATAGATTCACTTATTTTTAAATCAGTATCTTCTGAAATGTTCTTGATGTTTTCAATAGATTCAATTAGTTGTTCATTTACGCCTGTTCTGTTTGATTCTTGCTTAGTTTCAATATTACTTACGATAGAATCTATTTTATTTATTTTAGAATTTACTAGGTCAATTATTTCAGCTTTATTATTTTCGCTATGGTCATAAATCCGTGACAAGTTAGTGCGAATCGTTTCAATTTCTGTTGTTATTTTATCAGTAACTGATGCTTCAGAATTGTTTATAATTTCAAAAACGTCATTTAGCTTATTGGTAACTGCATTTAATTTTTGATTATTTTCTCCAAATATGTCTTTTTGATTTTCATTATCTGATTCGCTTAGGTCAAGAACTGTTTGTTTAAGTTCTGCAAATAGCCTTGATAAGGTTTCACTCAAATTTATGTTTGAATTTGAATCAGCAAAATTTGAAATAAGAATAAGACTTTCTCTCAAATCATCAAATTTAGCATTTATATTGCCGTGTATTCCTTCATTATGTTCATTCAAGGAGTTTTTAATATCGGTTATGCTATAAATAACGTCAGTAACTTTACTTGCTAAAAGTTCTTTGTTTTCATCTGCTTTTTGAAGTAAAGTTTGTTCAGTTGTTTCTATCTTATGTGGAATATTTGAAACGCTTGTTTCAATATTTTTCAACATATCATCAAAATATGATTTATAATCGTCAAGGAGATTGTGTAATAAAGTTGAAGATGATTGAACTTCATTAATGATGTCATCTCTATTGTGTAAATTCGCTGACGTTAGAGCTGATGCCAAAATATCAAAGTTACCAATTATGTCTCTAAGATTATTTGTTATTTGAACAATTTCTTCTTTTGTCGAATCTATAACAGCATTGTTTGAGAATTCTATATTAGATTGGAATGTTGAAATTTCTTCTTTTATCTTGCCAATGATTTCATTTGTTTTTTCAGTATAAAGTTCATCCTTTTCAGAAAGAGCATTTATTACTGTATAGATATGGTTGATTACGTTATTAGTATTCGAGGTAATATAATCAGAGATAGTCTCTTTAATTGTACTTTCGGAGACGTTTAATAATTCTGATACTTTTGAAGTGTGATTTGTAACTTCATCAGATAATTTATCAAGAAGTGATGTTTCAATTTTTTCATCAATTGATTTTAAATCATATTTTAAAGATTCTATTTTGAAATTAATAGATTCAGTCTGTATTTGGCTTGAAATGTCATCTATTGATGAGTTTAATTGATCACTTAAGTTATTAATTTTCTGAGTTACTGTCGTATTAATCCCTTGAGTAGATTCATCTATTAAATCTCTTAAATTAGAAGTGTTATTATTCTCCGTATCAATAATTTCTGACTTCAAATTCTGAAGTGAGTTATTCATTGAACTTAATTTATTAGAATTAGATATTAAATTTTCGGAAATTTCTATACTTGAGTTTTTAACTGTTTCACTCACTGTATTAAGTTTATCGTCTATAACTCTGTGTTCATTAGTAAATTTTTCTGACAGGTCACTCTTTGCATAATTAATACTGTTATTAATCATGTCAAATTTGGCATTCTTTTCTGATTCGTCAACAGAAATTTGATTGATAAGTTCGCCAGTAACCCCTTTGATATCAGACGCAATAGAATCAAGTTTATCTGCAAGACTAACTGCGTTTGCTTGATCTTGTTCTGCTTTATTCAATTTTTCATTGATTACATTAATATCGTTTCTAACGTTATTTACTTCGTTTGATATTGTGTCTGTTGATTGATTTACAGATTCAACTATGTTGTTTCTAGTGTGGTCAATGTTAGCGTTTATACTCTCTCTATTTGCATCTTTAGCATCATTATCTTTTATAAAGTGATTTACAATATCTCCCGTAACAGTTTTGATATCAGAAGAAACTGTTTCTATTTTTTCTGATAATATATCAGCGTTAGTTATAACGTTTGAATTAATTAAGTCGGTCTTACTTTCAAGTCTATCATTGATGGTGCCTAAATTTTCGTTTATTTGTCCTGTTTTAGTGTTAATCGTATTAACGATTTCTGATTTATTATTTTGTCTATCATTATAATTATTTGTATTTGATTCATTTATCTTATCTAATAGTGCGTCACTCTTGCTAACAATATTGAAATTTATAGAATCGGTTTTTTCGTCCAAACTTTCTTTTACTTGAGAAAGTTTGCTACCAAGTTCAGTTTTAGATTCATTAGATTTACCAATAAATGTTTCCTGAATATTATTTGATTCTTGTGTAATATTTTGTTTGATATCCTCGAGTTTACCGTTTAATCCGGAATCGTTACTTATAAAATAATTGGCAAGTTTGTCTGTAACATTTTTAATATCATTTGAAACCCCACCAAGTTTTTCAGTTATTTCTGTTGTTTTATCGCTGACATCTATTGAAATTTCAGATAACATAGTTTTGAATTCAGAGCTTGAGGTATCAATCTTTAAAGAAATATTTTCTTCAAGTTCTTTTATTTCTGTATATAAGTCATCTTTGATTGTCGTTGCATTGTTTGAAATAGAATCCAATTTGCTTACTAATGCTTCATTGTTGTTAGTCCCAGTTGTATCAATATTAGAAACTAATGATTTGATTTCTGATGCAACAGAATTAATTCTATTATTAATTGTTTCTGTGTGATCAACAGATGCAGTCGCTTGCACCAATGATTTTATATCTGAAATTGTTCCTTCAAGTCCATCTAATTTTGAATCAAAATTAAATATGTCAGAATGTTTGTCATTGGAAATCCTGTCAGAGAGTTGTTTAAGTCCATTGTCAATTTCACTTAATTTTTCAGCTACATAATTATTGCTATCATTTAATGTCGCAGACAAATTGCTTATAACAAATTTGATGTCAGAATTAACAGCGTCTATTCTATCAAGTGTCATAGTTTGAAGTTCGCTATTATCTATTTTAGACTCAAGATTATCTAAGTAATGATTCGTTTGATCAAAACGATCTTGAAATGCTGATACAAAATCTCCAAGTTTCCCTGTAGTTTGGAAAAGTAATGCTGGAAGTTCGGTGTTTATTTCATTTAATTTTTCATAAATCCCACTTATATTAGATTTGAAATTTTCAGAATCGTTATTGTATATTGATTTTAAATCATCACCAATCGAGTTCATCTGAGTGTATATTTGCGAAACATTCATCAATACTTTTTCAGTATTTCTATCTGTACTTATTGTTAAGCCTGTTAGAATTTCCTTTAGTTGAGCATCTAGATTATCAACTCTCTCTGCTAGCATTTCAGGGAATTCAGTAGGAACTTTTCGGATTCCTTCATTTAATAATTCGACTGTGTTTGAAAGTTCAACAATGTTTGAAATAATTTTTTCTGAATTTGACTGTGCAGATACTTCTAATTGACTTTCTACTGTGTCAATTTTTTCAGAAACTAAATTGATACCTGAAATAATGTTATTAGCTTTTTCAGCGGAGTCATACATTAATTCTGTTTTTAATTCACTTGTTAATGAAAATATTCCCATTAATTTTGACATTAATTCTTCCAAATTGTTTTTTGAAATTTCTGTCAAAGAACCCTCTAAGGTAGTGAATTCTTGTTTTATTGAATTTAATGTTTCACTTATTATATCAATAGTTCTAACATTGCTGTTTTCAAGTTTTGTATTAAGCGTTTGAGTAAGTTCGGTTACTCTATTTACGTTATTTATAATGCTTGTTGTATTTGATAATTCTGAAGAAGAAGTTTCTTCTTTGAAAATATCCAACTTCGCAGATAATTCACTAACCTGATAATTTATATTGTCAATTATAGAATTTACTGAAGTTCTGTTTTCTTCAGAAACTCTGTCAGATATTGCTTTAACAGAATCTTTTACACTATCTTCTGATGTAACTATTGAATTGTTGATTTTTAAGAGGTTAGAATTAAAATCTGCAAGATTTACTGCTGATAAAAGATTTTTCAATTCATTATTAGTCTCAAGTAAGTCGTTACAGACAAGGTTAGTATCATTCCCAATATCATTTACCAGAGTCATTAAATCAATTTTGAATGTTTTAAAATCAAATTTTTCTGCTGTTTGAATAACTACATCTTCTAAATGTCTAAGTCTTTCTACAAATTCTTTAGCACGCTCGGTATTAGAATTCTCCAATCCTGTTTTTAAATCTCTTATTATATTTAATGACGAATTTACAGAGTTTGTTAAATCTTCAACTGAATCATTGTTTGCTAATGTCGAAATGGTTTGGCTTATATCATCATTTTTACTTACCAAATTAAGTATTATATCTTTTGTTTTGTTAAATTCGTTTGTTGTAAGAAGAGTTTCTAAGTCTTCATTTAATGATTCATTTTTTTTATCAATAACCTGAATTGCAGATAATATTGCATTTGAAGTTGAATAGATACTATCAATAGTATCCCCATATTGGTTGTCGATGTTGGAATCTGCTAATTTTTCAAAACTGTTAGATAATTCTTTGAAGTTGTTGTTTAAATTAAGAATTATACTGTCAAATCCATTGTTAACTCTTGAAATATCTGATTTTAGGGCAGATATATTTTTGATAATATCATTTTTTTGTGTGTCATCTGTTCTGAGTGATTCAAGTCTAAGAGTGATTTCAGTAAGGGAATCTTTTTGGGCTATCACTTCTCTTGAAAATACACCTAAGTTGGTCGCAATAACATCAAATAATTTTTTAATTTCGGTTGATTGTAAGGAATTTGCATTGTTTTGTACAAGATCATTTATCGATGTTTCAATTTCTGAAAACTTTGAAACTACGAAGTTGTGGCGGTCTTCAAGGTTGTTTTTTACTTGACCAATTAATATTTTTATTAAGTCTGAGTTTTCTTCGACATTGAGTCCGTCGAGCTTGTCATTGATAGTATTTAGTACTTTATCAACTCCAGAAAAGCTTAGAATACCTTGAGCTCTCAATGTATTAATTAGTTCTGTGATTTCATTGAAATTAGATTTAATTTCTTCAATATTACTGATTTCTGCCATTTTTTAGTCCCGTCAAATATATAAAAATTCCCATATAAATTTTAGCATAAACATGCCAATATTAGAAAACATTACAGCTTTTAGGCGTGTGCCAATGTAATATTTCTTAATTTATCTATGGTTATTTCAGACGATTAAAATATTTAAATCAGTTTATTTCGGATAATCACTTCAATACTTTTTGAGGCTGTACCATCTCCATATGGATTCTGAGCCTTCAATCTTGTTTCTGATTTATTTTTAGACAATATATTTTCGCTGTATTCAATAATCTTTTCATAGTCAGCACCAACAAGGATTGATACACCAGCATCGATGCCTTCTTTACGTTCTGTTTCATATCTCATGACAAGAGTAGGACAACTAAATGAAGGTGCTTCTTCTTGAATACCGCCTGAATCTGTAAGGATTAATTTTGCGTGTTTCATCAAGTATACAAGATATGGATAATCCAGTGGTTTTAATAATTTAACATTGTTAAATATTCCCAACCGTTCGTGTATCTTATTTTTAACATTAGGGTTTGGATGTACAGGAATCACAAATGTATGATCTGCGTATTTTGTTGCCAAATATGAAATAGCTTCAATAATTCTATCAATACGTTCCCCATGGTTTTCACGTCTGTGTGCTGTAATTAGCACAAGTTTATCGTCAATTGTAATCCCATTTTCATCGTAAAATTTTTGTGATTGTTCAATAACTGCATCTGACAAACAGAATAAAGCATCAATAACAGTATTCCCAACGGTATGAATTTTATCCTCATCTATATTTTCTTTTAGCAATGCTTCTTTGTTTTTATCCGTAGGAGCAAAGTGAACATCTGCAACCCTGCTCGTCATTTGTCTCATAACTTCTTCAGGAAATGGTTCATATATATCATAAGAGCGTAAACCTGCTTCTACATGATAAACTGGGATTTTATGATAAAAACTTGTTAAGGCTCCGCAAAGTACAGTCATTGTGTCACCTTGGACTATTGTCGCATCAATTGTATGCTTATTAAAAACATTATCAAGTGATGTTAAAATCTTTGTTTGAACCCCAGCAAGAGACTGGTTTTCTCTCATACAGTCAAGATTTATATCTGCCTTTAATCCAAAATAAGCTAATGTTTGGTTTGATAATTCTTTTTGTTGTTCTGTATTACAAATTAGTACATTGTAATCATTTGGATATTTCTTTAATTCCAAGATTACAGGTGCTAGTTTAATGATTTCAGGTCTTGTCCCGAATATAAATATTATTGTTTTCATAATAATATATTATAGAATAAAAAAAAATTAATGCTATTGAGGATACGGAAAAACTCCAAAATCTACAATTTTGAGAGTTTTTGAATTCGACTTAGCGGATGCAAAAAGCAAGAATAGCCTAGGTAAAAGGCTAATTTACTTTTTACTGGACTTCGGAGCTGCGAGAAAATTTTTTAATTTTCCCACACGCTCATTTACAATCTAAAGGCAGTATGCTGAAAAATTAAAATCCTCCTTGTGTTTATTGAGAATTTGAAATACAAATTTGGTTGTGATATCTTAAAAAAATGAAAGAGAAAATAATTGTTAGTGATTTTGATGGGACAATCACCAAACAAGATACTTTGTACACGTTTTTAAAAACACATGCACAAGATGAATGGTTAGACGTAGAAAATGAATGGCTAAGGGGAGATATTGGTTCTGGTGAGTGTCTACAAAGACAGTTTGCCTTAGTTCCAAATTTGTCTGATAAGTTATTGGATGATTTTATACAGACCGTTGAAATTGATGATTATTTTTGTGTGTTTAACGAACTAAGATTGCGAAATAATGTCGACTTTATAATAGTAAGTGATGGGTTGGATTATTTTATAAACAGAATACTTGATAAGCATGGAATAAAAGATGTTAAAATCGTTACAAACCACGCTGAGTTTAAAAATGGGGAGTTTGTGATGAATTTCCCAAATAAATCTAAGTTTTGTAAACATAATGCTGGAACATGTAAGTGTCAGGTGGTTTCAGCTCTCAGACCAGATTACAGAGATATATATTATATTGGAGATGGTACTTCAGATAATTGCGTCGCCGATAAAGTAGATTTTTTATTTGCAAAATCAGGTCTTTTGAACTATTGTAAAAATACACATATAAATTGTATCGAATATAGTACTTATAATGAGGTAATAAACTATGATAGACTTGGATTTAGTTTCAGATGAAGAGATTAAAAAATTAGATAGCGAATATGATTCTTATGGGGATACAGTTCATTATTCCCCAGACCCTAAAGTTTTTAGAGGGTGTGAAGGTTCATACATGTATGACTCAAAAGATGTTCCTTATTTAGATTTACAGATGATGTATTCTGCTTGTAATTTTGGCTATAGAAATAAAAGAATTAATGATGCAATATTAGATCAAATGAACACAATGCCTCAATTGTGTCCTAAATATTTGTATGATTACAAACCGATGTTAGCCAAGAAAATGGCTGATATGAATTATAAGAGATTTGGCGAAAAAGGTAGAATTCATTTTAACGTTGGTGGTGCTCAAGTTAACGAAGATGCACTAAAAGTCATTAGAAATTATACCGGTAGAAATGCGGTTTTTGCATTCCAAGGTGGCTACCACGGAAGAACAATGGCTACAACTTGCATGACTTCAAGTTTTAGATATAGAGAAAAATATGGACACTTTGGAGACAGAGCTCAATTTATTCCTTTCCCTTATTGTTATAGATGCCCTTATGGTATGAAGTGTGATTCTTGTAATCATTTCTGTGTACAACAAGTAGCTAAAATGTTCGAAAGTGAATACAATTCTTACTATGATCCTAAAACAGGAGAGGCTGAATATAAGGCTTTCTATTGTGAACCAATTTTAGGTACCGGTGGTTATATTAATCCGCCAAAATGGTATTTTAAAGAACTAAAACAAATTTTAGATGAACACAACATTATGTTCTGTGTAGATGAAGTTCAAATGGGGATGTTCAGAACAGGTAAATTGTGGGCCATTGAAAATTATGATGTTGTTCCTGATACTATGTCTTTTGCAAAATCCATTACAAATGGTATGAATCCTTTAGGTGGGTTCTGGGCAAAAGAAAAGTTCCTTGCGCCTGACGTATTTACGCCTGGTAGTGCTCATTCTACTTATTGCTCGAATCCTTTAGGAGTGCGTGCAGCATATGAAGTTATGTCAATTGTCGAAGAAGATGAAAAACAATTAGAACGTGACATCCCTATCAAGAGTGAAAGATTTATGAATGGTCTAAACTATTTAAAATCTAAATATAAAAGTGTTGGGGATGTAGATGGTATTGGTTTCGCACTAAGAATGGAACTTACTCAAGACGACGGATATACTCCAAACCGTGAATTGTGTGATGCAATGCAAGAAGAAGGTTTGAAGGGTGATTTGTCATATAATGGTAAAAAATGTGGTTTAGTTCTTAATAATGGTGGTTTCTATAAGAATATTATCACGTTGGTTCCTCAGTTATACATTTCTAACGAAGAAATAGATATGTCTATTGATTTGTTAGATCAGATACTTGGTAGGTTAACAAAATAGTGACTCTAAATTTTGAATTGATACATGAAGATAATAAATGTAAGCGAGCTGTTTTGCTTTTTCATGGCATGACTGGTAGTCCTTTTGAGTTGAAAAAATACGGTCAGTATTTATATTCATTAGGGTATGATGTTTTTGCTGATTGCTTACCAGGACATGGCGACAATGTAAGTGATATATATACTGTAAAGTATACTGATTGGGTTGATTTTTCATGTTCTAAGTTTAAAGAGTTGAAATCTCAGTATCAAGAAGTATATGTTTCAGGCCTGTGTCTTGGAGCGGTTCTTGCACTTGCTGTTGCTGAAAGATATCCAGAAGAAGTAGATGGAATAATTGCTCTTTCCACTACACTGTTTTTAGATGGTTGGAGATTACCCTGGTATAATTTCTTGATGCCTATAGGCCTTTCTACTTTAATCCGTTTTTACTACAGTTATCCTGAATGCGATCCTCATGGAATTAAGAATGTAAGAACTAGAAATGTTATTAAACGTCTTCTAGAAAAAGGTGATGTGGGGATGAATGATTTTCCTATGGCATCTATTTATGAATTACTTAAACTTTCAAGTTTTGTAAGACAATCTTTGAAAAATGTTGTTGCACCAATTTTGTTAATTCACTCTGAAGAGGATGATTTAACTAGTCCTAAGAGTGCTAAAATAGTTTATAACAATGTTTCTTCAACGGATAAAGATATGATAATTCTTAACGATAGTTATCATATGGTTTTATATGATAATGAAAAAGATTTGGTATTTTCTAAGGCTAGTGAATTTTTAACTGCGCATTCTACAGTTCAATTCATGGAGGCTGTGGCATGCTAAAAATTTTATTTGTTGTGGTTGCAATGTTACTTTCTTTGTCAATCATTCTTGGTAAGTTACATTTTTTTAAAATGAAAGATGCAGCGTGGATATCTGATTACGTTGCTGTTATTGCTGGAGCTATAGGGATATACTCGATTTTGAGTTTGGTACTTATGTTTCGTTCTCCTTTAGTTCAGACTAAATCAATAATGTTGTTTTTTGCCGCATCTCCTTTCTTATTGGGAAGTTTGGCTACATACAAATTAGAGAAATTTTTTACAATCTGTCAAATTTTATTAGTATGGGCTAGTATTGTCTTTGTAGTTTTGTACGTTTAGGTTTTTTGTGGAAAATATAATTACAATTTTTTCTGATTTTGATGGTGTCTTATTTGATACCCTTAAGGAAGCTTTTGTCTTGTGCAGAAAAGTTTTATGTGATGTTGATTTTTTTGAGCCAATAGATGAAATTTTATATTCAAAATTTTATAGATATAAATATTTAGTATTTAATTCTTGGCAGTATTTTTATTTTATGAAAACGCTTTTAGAATTTAAAAATGGTTCTGATAATGAATTTATTCAAGAATATAATAAGAAATTAAAGAGCAGAGATTTGAAAAATGAAGAATTTTTTGAGAGTGAGTTTTTAAGAAGTAGGAAGTACTTATTAGAACAATATCCTGATTTTGTTGATTCTCTTGAATCAAAATTTGTTTTTTTTGATAAATTCGTGTCTTTAAGGAATAATCCAAAGTATGACATAATTATTGTTTCAAGAAAAAACAATTTTGCGATTCAAAAACGACTTTTGAATAATGGAGTAGAAGGTATTAAGATTATTGGAAAAGAAGAGTTGTCTCCATTTATACATAAATCAGAGTTTATCTCAGAGTATATGAATAAAAACAATATAAATAAAGCTTTTTTCATTGATGACAATTCCCATAACTTACTCCCTTGTGAAAACATTCCTCACTTAACCTGTTTTTTAGCTGGTTGGGGAAATATAGGAATTGATGAAAAGGGCCTAAGCGGGGAAGAAATTTTCAATAAAATTCTAAATATATAAAAAAGACTGATAAATAAATTTACCAGTCTTTTTTGTTATATGTTTAAAAACTTATATTAACTAAAAGCTTTTTCTACAGCAACAGCAACAGCAACAGTAGCACCAACCATAGGGTTGTTACCCATACCGATTACACCCATCATTTCTACGTGAGCAGGAACTGATGAAGAACCAGCGAATTGTGCGTCTGAGTGCATTCTACCCATTGTGTCAGTCATACCGTATGATGCAGGACCTGCAGCAACGTTATCTGGGTGAAGTGTTCTACCTGTACCACCACCTGAAGCTACTGAGAAGTATTTTCGTCCGTTTTCTACACACCATTTCTTGTATGTACCAGCAACTGGATGTTGGAAACGAGTTGGGTTAGTTGAGTTACCAGTAATTGATACATCAACACCTTCTTTAATAAGAATAGCTACGCCTTCTGATACATCATCAGCACCATAGCATCTTACTTGTGCTCTTTCCCCATCTGAGAAAGCTATTTCTTTAACGATTTTTAATTCGCCTGTTTTGTAATCATATTCAGTTTCAACAGAAGTAAATCCGTTAATTCTTGAAATTACATAAGCAGCATCTTTACCAAGACCATTTAAGATAACTCTTAAAGGTTCTTTTCTTACTTTGTTAGCGTTTCTTGCGATACCGATAGCACCTTCAGCAGCTGCGAATGATTCGTGACCAGCTAAGAAACAGAAACATTTTGTTTCTTCTCTTAATAACATAGCTGCCAAGTTACCGTGACCGATACCAACTTTTCTTGTATCACCAACTGAACCAGGAACTGCAAAAGCTTGCAAGCCAAGCCCAATTGCTTCTGCTGCATCAGCTGCATTTTTAATTCCTCGTTTGATTGCTATTGCGCAACCTAGTGTATATGCCCATGAAGCATTATCAAATGCTATAGGTTGAATACCTTTAACGATTTCATCTACGTTAATTCCCTTTGATAAACAAAGTTCATTAGCTTCATCTAGGGATGTAAAACCGTATTCAGGTAAAACTTTAGCCAAAGTTGCTTCACGTCTTTCTTGTCCTTCAAATTTTGCCATTTTATTTTCCTCTACTAATTTATGTTGTAACTTTTTATTTGTCTACTAGAACTACATTTTTCTAGGGTCAATAGTTTTAGCTGCATCAGCAAATCTGCCATAAGTTCCGATATTCTTTTCGTAAGCTTCTTTAGCATCAGTACCTTTTTTAATTGCATCCATGACTTTGCCTAAATTTACGAATTTGTAACCAATAACTTCGCCATTCTTGTCTAATCCTAGTTCAAGAATATATCCTTCAGCTAATTCCAAGTATCTTACACCTTTTTGTTTTGTAGAATGTATTGTACCTGTTTGAGAACGAAGGCCTTTACCTAAATCTTCAAGTCCAGCCCCAATTGGTAACCCATTTTCAGAGAATGCTGTTTGAGTACGACCATAAACGATTTGCAAGAAAAGTTCTCTCATTGCAACGTTTATAGCATCACAAACTAAATCAGTATTTAGAGCTTCAAGCAATGTTTTGCCGGGTAAGATTTCTCCAGCCATAGCCGCTGAGTGAGTCATTCCAGAACATCCTAAAGTTTCTATTAAAGCTTCTTGTATGATACCGTCTTTAACGTTTAATGTTAATTTACATGCACCTTGTTGAGGAGCACAAGTTCCGCAACCGTGGGTTAATCCGGAAATGTCTTTGATTTCTTTAGCTTTTGTCCATAGACCTTCTTGAGGAATTGGAGCTGGAGAACCTTTTACACCGCGAGCTACGCAGCATTTTTCTTCAATTTCCGTTGTAAGTTGAATATGATCCATTTGACCTCCTTTATATTGTCCTTATTACAATAGAACTATTCTTATATCAAACTATTTTTCGCTATCCTCGTGTTTTAAGTTGAAAATAATAACAACCACACATGTATATTCTACATTAAACATGAATTTTGTTGTATAATTTATTTATGCTTAATCTGGTTTGTATTTTTTTAGGCGGAGCATTAGGATCAGTCCTTAGAGTGTTGGTAACAAAGGCGTTGGTGCCTGTGTTCTTCTCTTTTGGCACATTCGTTGTAAATATTGTTGGATGTTTTTTATTAGGAATGTTTTCTGTTTTATCTCAAAAAAGAGGAAAGTATATTCCTAAACACTATAGATTAGCTCTTACAAGTGGTTTATGTGGTGGGCTAACTACTTTCAGCACATTTTCCTATGAAGTAATTTTTTATTTTCAAAATGGTATGGCTTTAAAGGCTATAAGTTATCTTTCCCTAAGTTTAGTACTTGGCGTTTTAGCTGTATATTTTGGAATTGAAACCTGCAGAGTCTTGTTAAAACTCCACATAGATATGAAACGAGCTAAACTGAGACAAGAATTTTTGGAGGGGGAATGATGTTGTCACTAGTTGCTGTTTTTGTAGGTGGTGGTGCAGGTTCTTGTTGTCGCTATTTATTATCGAAGGTTATAAATGAAAAATGCGTTCCTTTGGGCACTTTTGTCGTAAATGTATTGGGTTGTTTTATATTTGGGGTCCTTGTTTCTATGTTTTTACACCATTCTATAACCCAGACCTCAAAGCTACTATTATTATCAGGATTTTGTGGTGGTTTTACAACTTTTAGTACATTTTGCAGTGAAACGGGTTATCTATTAGATGGTAATGGCAAAAATATTATTTATGGCTTTATTTATCCGACTTTGAGTATTGTTGTTGGAATTATTTCAATGTATATAGGATTGCGAATTCCTACTGTCTTCTCATAAGATCAGATAACTTTATATCTTTACTCTTTATGGAAATTTCGTTGTCATCTACTTCTGGTTTAGAAGGAGTTTTAAATTGTGATAGTCCGACGCTGATAGGAGCAGCTTCTTTTATCATTAATATATCTTTTAAAAATGTGATTAATTCGTTCATTAGAGTCTCCTTCAATTATTATAAATGCAAACCTTTATACTTTATCATTCATTAAACCTATTTTTATTTATTTTTTCATCGTGTATTATGCTATAATTATTTGATATCAGAAGGAAATAGAAAATTTGAACTCAGGGTATGAATCAGATTTGTATACAAATTTTGAAAAGGCTTTGAATCTTTGTAATGAGGTTCATTCTCAAGATGATTTGTTTGAGATGTTAACAGATGGAAATTTTGTTGAAAAACAGTTTGCCGCACTTGAAATTAATGAAGTAAAAAACCTAGATGAAGCTTCTATTTTTATTTCGAACTTAGTTGGTTGTGATGGTAAAATTCGTGAGGCAATTGCCTATAAGTTTCAATTGCTCGTTCAGGATAAAAATCAAGCTTTGTATTTTCTTGAATTCCCTGAAACTTTTGCTAAATCTACAATCGATATTAATGCTAATATATGCCGCATGGTTATTGATGGGCTTAAATATCTAAAGGATGATGAACCTTTTGGAAGTGCTTATACTAGAGAGATTTTATCATTTACTGAGGATGCATTATCGGAATTGGATAAGTTCATTTTTAGGGATAAAAAATATATGATAAATAAACAGTTATTTAAACTGTATTGGTGTTTGGAAGCTCTGACTTATTTTCATGAATATGTGGAAATTGATAAATTATCAGATATTCTTACAAAATGTTCTAAAGTAGAAGAATATACTATAAGAGAAAAAGTTGCTCAGATTTTAAAAAATGATATTAAATCTGAAGTCATGGATAATATGAGAGACCAACTCAAAAATGATTCTAATTACTATGTTAAGAACATTTAGTCCTTAATTTGAATCCGTACTTTAACTGGTTCATTGCTCTTTATCGGTTTAAATTTTATTTTTTTTACAGTATCAGTCTCACCTTCAACCATACAGTCTTCTTTTTGGTAGTTTATTAAATATCTCATAAATGATTCACTAAACATACACAACTCCTTATAGAATTCCTTATAATTTTAATAAGATTTATATGCTCAAAAAATTGCTATTTTCTGCTATAATGTTTACAATGATTAATATCAAGAGGTTTAAAAAATGAAAATTATAAATTTAGATTTAGATGATGAATTTATAAATAGATTATTTGCGCTTACGTCTTCGTCTGTTCCTGAAGTGATAACGTTAGTTGAATTAAAAGAGCAAATAATTAATATAAAAGAAACGATGCATAAGCTAAAGAAAGCAGTAGATTATGGGCCTGATCGTAAAGATATGCCTCAAGAGCCTGTCGAATTAGGTGGAACAGATCAGGTTTTAGTTGTTGACAACCTGGGTGTCATAACCTATCAAGTTCAGAAAATTTTATCTAAACTGGGATTTGCTATTACTACTGCGAAAGATGTCTATACCGCATTATCTCATATCGATGATAAAGAGTTTGATTTTATAATAATGGATTTGTTTATCCCAACTGAAAGAGAAGGATTTATTCTTCTCAATGAGGTTCAAAAGAATTTAAAGAGAAAAAGTTTAAAAACTATAGTTGGTCTTATGTCTGTAGCCGGAAAGAAAGAGTATAAATCTAGAGCTCTTGAAGAAGGTGCAGATTTTTATCTTGAAAAATCATATAACTGGCAGAAACAATTGCATGATATTGTTAGTGACTATATGGGGAATAAGGGATAGAAAATGAAAAGCAAAGGATTGTTTGATGTTATTTCTCCCATTATGATCGGTCCATCAAGTTCGCATACAGCTGGAGCTATAAGACTTGGGCTTATGGCAAGAAGAATTTATAGTAGTGAAATTAAAAAAGTTGTATTTACTCTTTATAATTCTTTTGCTCAAACAGGAAAAGGTCACGGAACTGATAAAGGGTTGCTAGCAGGAATTATGGGTTATCCTGTTGATGAGACAAAAACAAAAAATATATTTTCCATAGTAAATATTGATTATACATTCAAATTTGCAGAGGATTTGAGCCGTCATCCTAATTCTGTTGATATAGTCATCAATGATGAAATGTTTATTTCAGGCGAATCCATTGGTGCTGGTGAAATAAAAATTACTTCTATTAACGGTTTTTCTGTTAATCTTTCAGGAAAGTATCATACGATATTGTTAATGTATAAGGATAAACCAGGCATGATATCTGAAGTCAGTAAATTGATTCAGGACAAAAATATTAATATCGCCTCACTCCATTGTGATAGAAACGAAAAAGGCGGAACGGCTTCTATGTATATAGCATTAGATGTTCCCGGATGTGATGATATTGTTGAAAAAATAAAAAAAATAGATGATGTACATTTTGTGACAAAGATTGGGAAGTTGGATTAATGGAGATAGTTACATTTGACGTTTTAAAAAGAGAATGCTTAGAAAATAATAAAACAATATATGAGCTTATTGCCGAAAATGAAGCTCAAAATTTGGATTCAACTGTTGAAAAAATTAGAGATAAAGTTAAACTCCATATTGATACGATGAAATCAACTATAAAAGTCGGAATGCAATCATCTGAAAAAACAATAAGTGATTGGTGTGGTGATGATTGTATTAAGTTGCAAAATCGTTATACAAATAAACATTCTTTGTTTGGTAAATTATTCGAAAAAATTATTACGTATTCTCTTGCTACAGTTGAAGAAAATTTAAGAATGGGTAAGGTAGTTGCTTGTCCAACCGCAGGTTCTTGTGGAATTGTCCCATCGGTTTTGATAGCAGTTTCAGAAGAAAATAATATTGATGAAGAAATTCAGATTGACGCTTTAATAACAGCGGGTGCTATAGGTGCAATTATTTCCAGTAAAGTTCAACTTGCAGGTGCAGTTGCAGGTTGCCAAGCTGAATGTGGAGTCGCTGCTGCTATGTGTGCAGGGGCTTTGACTCAAATGCTTGGTGGGGATATTAATCAAATATTTAATGCGATTGCTCTTGCGATGAAAAATTTATTGGGACTTACTTGTGATCCTGTGTGTGGTTTGGTTGAAGTTCCTTGTGTTAAGCGAAATCCTATTTTAGCTATTCACGCTGTGACCTCAGCAGAACTTGCTCTTGCGGGTGTCGAAAGTAAAATACCTGTGGATGAAGTGATTGATGCGGTTAGACAAACAGGTCAATTAATGTCGCCAATGTTGAAAGAAAGTTCCCAAGCTGGACTTGCAACTACAAAAACAGCTGTTAGTTTAAAAACAAAAATATTTGGTTAAATTATGGAAAATAAAAAATTGAATATTTTAGGCGTGTTGCCTGTAAGTATTGGCGGAAGACTCACTACATCAAGTATATTGGATGGGTTTAGGCAATTGGGTCACAATGTTTCTGTGTTTGATGAATTATCTGGCGAAAACTTTTGTGCATTTTATGCTCATTTAGACGAAAAGCAGGATTTGATTGTTGGGTATGATTTTTCACCTATTGAATTAAAGCATAATTATGAACTCTCAATGAAGTGTGTTTCATATTTTTCAGATGAAATCAGGAGCAGGGCTTCTGGTCCTAATTGGGAAGATGATTTGAAATATTTGAATGAAGAAGATATTTATATTTTCTATTGGGATAGAGAACTTGTAAAACAAGAAAATTTTAAAAACATTTTTTACTTGCCACACTTTGTGAATACTGAAATTTATAAGAACTTAAATCTTGAATTTGAAATTGATGTTATGTTTGCTGGCCGTTTAGATTCTGGTTACAGACTTGATACGTTTGTTAGTCTTGTAGAGTCACTTCCTGATGTTAAATTTGGATGGTACGCAATAGAAAAACATTATAATGACGCTTTATCAAGGGTTTCAAATAAAGATACTATTAAAAAAGTATATCGAGGATTTATTGATAACGAAGAGGATATGGCACGAGAAATTAATAAATCAAAGATAGTTATTAATATGAATTCTCAAGGAATTTCGTCACTTAATTATAGAACGATGCAGACTATTGCCTGTGGAAAATTGCTTATAAGTGATGAGAGGGCTGAATTAGACTTGTTTGATAAAAAAATCCCGACTTATAACAGTGTAGAAGAATTAAGACAGTTAATAAGGTATTATCTTGATAACTTAGAGGAATATGAGAATGTAGCCTCATATTGTTTAAAAGTTTGTAGAACGAATTATTCATCTATTAATGGTATTAGATGTATATTATCAAAGCTTGAGGCGTAACGATTTTGTATTTAACCATAGACAAAAATTTTTTATGGTGTAAAATTGTACCTGTAGCAAAAGAAGGATTTTAAAATGGATCAAATTGTAAAAGTTGCATGGGAATTGAATGACAATACTACTAATAGATACCAATTGGTATATGAAATTGCAGAATTGGCTAAAAAATTGGTAGATGAAACACAAATGAAAAAAAGTCGTGAAGATTTTGGCTTCGAAGAATATGCAGAACCTTCTTATAAAAAAGAAAATCCTGTAGAACACGCTATTATGGTTAAAGCTTCTGAAGCTGACGATAATAGACTTGTTGGTTAGAATATTTATTAGTTAATAGGGCGGTCGATGTGCTGCCCTATTTTCTTGTGTTTTGTGTGTATAAGGGGAAATGATGGATAAGACTATCAACTTTATTAATGAGAAAATAAATGGTTTTAAACCTGAAATTGCTATTGTTTTAGGTTCAGGTCTAGGTGATATTGCAGATGAATATTGTGATATCTCTATCCCATATTCAGAAATTCCTGGTTTCCCTGTTTCTACCGTTCAAGGTCACAAGGGCAGACTCGTGTTTGCTATAATTAACAATAAGAAAGTTATGATGATGCAAGGAAGATTTCATTTTTATGAAGGTCATTCTATGCAGACTGTAACTTATCCTATTAAAGTAATGAAAAAATTAGGGATTAAAACGGTTATTCTTACAAATGCTGCGGGTGGTGTTAATGTTTATTTTAAACCTTCGGATCTTATGTTGATAACCGATCATATAAATCTAATGGGAACTAACCCCTTAATAGGACCTAATGATGATTCATTAGGAACGAGATTCCCAGATATGAGTGAAGTTTATACTAAGAAATTGCGTGAACTTGCACGTACTTGTAGTAGAAAACTAAGAATTGAATTGCAAGAAGGTGTTTATGCCGCGTTGACTGGACCTACTTATGAAACTCCTTCAGAAGTAAAAATGGTTCGTTTGATAGGTGCTGATGCAGTGGGAATGTCTACTGTTCCTGAAGCAATTGTCGCAAGTTATTGTAAAATGGATGTGCTTGGGATTAGTTGTATTTGTAATTCTGCCGCTGGAATAAGCACTGTTGGTCTTTCTCATGAGGAAGTTCTTGAGGCTGCTAATAAAGCAAAATCAAAGTTCAAAAAATTGATATTAGAAATTATAAAAGATATGTAGGTGGTTAAAATGTTGAAAGGTCCTTTTTTAGACAGAAATTGGATGGGGCAAAACCCTGATTATGATTCTTCTGATATTGTTATGTTAGGATTACCTTTTGATGGTACCGTTTCTTATAGATCTGGCTCAAGATTTGCCCCAGAAAGAATAAGACTCGCAAGTTGGGGATTGGAAGAATATTCACCTATATTTGATAGAGAATTAGTGGATTGTAATTTTCACGATGTAGGAGATTTAGAATTTCCTCTTGGAAATACTAAAAAATCTTTGGACTTGATAGAAGATAATGTTCGTCAAATTTATAAAGATGGTAAAAAAGTTTTTGGGATAGGTGGAGAACATCTTGTTACGTATCCTGAAATAAAAGTAGTTTCAGAGTTTTATGATGATTTAGCAATAATTCATTTTGATGCTCATACAGATTTGAGAAAAGAATATCTGGGTGAAGAACTTTCTCATTCCACGGTTATAAGATTATCAACAAAATATGTTAAACCTGAGAATCTAAAACAAATTGGAATTCGTTCAGGAATGAAAGAAGAGTTTGATTTTATGAAAGAGCATAATACTTTAATCACTTCTTATGAAGGATTGGATTACATAAAAGATAAACCTATTTTTGTAACTGTTGATTTAGATGTATTAGATCCTTCTGTTATGCCTGGAACAGGAACTCCTGAGGCTGGCGGGTTCCAATTTAAGGAACTTGAAGGTTGGTTTAGATATCTTAAAGGTTTTAATATTGTAGGTGCTGATGTTGTTGAACTCGCTCCGGACTATGATGCTAGTGGTTCTTCCACAGCTATCGCAACAAAGGTTATCAGAGAATTATTAATGGCTATGTAGCTTGGGGTTTAGATGGAAAAGGTTATCGATAGAGTTAAATTTTTAAGGGATGAAATCAATAAACATAATCATAATTACTATGTTTTAGATAACCCTACAATTAGTGATTTTGAATTTGATACTCTTTTTGCTGAATTAAAAGATATAGAATCTCAGAATCCTGAACTTGTCACTCCTGACAGCCCTACTCATCGTGTGGGTTCTATAAGTTCAAAGTTTGAAGAATACAGACATGAACATAGATTATACAGTCTGGATAACACATATAATGCTGAAGAACTCAACAAATGGTATGAAAGAGTTACAAAAGAATTTGGTAGAGAGTTAGAGCTTGTATGTGAACTAAAAATTGATGGGTTAGCTATTGCTTTAAATTATAAAAATGGTTTGTTTGCTACTGGGGTTACACGTGGAAATGGTATCGTCGGTGAAAATATTACTCAGAATTTAAAGACTGTAAAAGCTATTCCTTTAAGATTGTTTGAGGATGATGACATTGATGTAAGAGGCGAAATTTATATGCCAAAATCTTCATTTAATAAATTGAATGAAGAAAATCTTAAAAGTGGTGAAAAAATATTTGCTAATCCTCGTAATGCGGCTGCTGGTTCTCTAAGACAATTGGATAGTACAATTACGGCTAAGAGAGATTTATCAATGTTTACTTATACAGTTATTTTACCTAGAGAAAATGACAGTATAAAAACTCATTGGGATAGTATTCAGTATATTAAAAAACTCGGATTTAAAGTGAATCCTAATATAAGGCTGGTAAAAAATATTCAAGAAGCAATAGATTATTGTAATGAATGGGATACAAAGAGATTTGATTTGGATTATGCCACCGATGGAGTTGTCATTAAAGTTAATGATATATCTGCTCAAAAAGAACTCGGATTTACTTCTCGAGCTCCTAAGTGGGCGACGGCATTCAAATTCCCGCCTGAAGAAATTTCCACAAAATTGAATGATATTATAATTGGTGTTGGGAAGACTGGTGCAGTCACTCCCGTTGCAATTCTTGAACCTGTAAATTTAGCAGGAAGTGTTGTGGGGAGAGCAAGTCTTCATAACTTTGATGAGATTAAACGTCTTGATGTTCGTGTTGGTGACACAGTATTTATTAAAAAAGCGGCTGAAATAATTCCAAAGGTTGTTAAGGTTGTTGATTCAGAAGAACATTATAAATTACCTCTATATGAGCCACCGACTGAGTGTCCAGATTGTCTTAGCAAGCTTGAACCTCGAGAAGGAGAAGTAAATTTATATTGTTCAAACCCTCAGTGTTCAGCAATATTAAAGGCAAAATTAGAATATTGGGTATCTAGAGAGGCTATGGATATTGATTCTCTTGGCCCATCTATAATTGAACAGTTATACGATAAAAAAATGGTTAAAACTCCTGCGGATTTTTATAAATTAACTATGCAGGATTTAACTCAATTGGATTTAGTTAAAGAAAAATCGGCTTACAATATTTTTACTGCAATCCAAGAAAGTAAAATCAGGCCGCTTGCTAAATTTATTACGGCATTGTCTATCAGGCATGTTGGCAAAGAAACAGCTGATCTGATTGCAAGTGAATTGGCTTCATTAGCCAATATTCGTATAGCATCAGTTGAACAACTTTCAAATATTGAGGGTATTGGGGGGAAAATAGCTCAAAGCATTTTTGAATATTTTAGTACAAAAGAAAATTCGGACATGCTCGATGAATTGTTGGCTCAAGGCGTTTCGCCTCAAGAGAATACTGAAGAAAAATCTGATAAGCTTCAAGGGGCAACTTTTGTATTAACTGGAACTTTACAAAGCATGACAAGAGAAGAAGCAAGTGCTAAAATTAAATTGCTAGGTGGGAAAACATCATCTTCTGTTTCAAAGAAAACATCGTATGTAGTGGCCGGTGAAAACTCTGGTTCGAAATTTGACAAAGCTACTGCTTTAGGTGTTACAATATTGAGTGAGGATGACTTTTTAGAATTACTAAATAGTGATTAGAGAAATGGACATATATGCGTAAGAATGTAAAGATAATACAAATAAATGGTTTTAAAGGCGTAATTTTGGCATTGGCAATTATTGCATGCCTGTCTGCAGGATTTATAGCTTTCCCAGGATTTTTAGTGATGCAAATCTGGAATTATATATCTGTAAAATTGGCAATGATTCCTTCAATTGGGATAATCCAAGGAGCACTTTTGTGGGGAATAGCAGTTGTTTCGTATATGATTATTAGAAACAAGCATTTTATGGTTTCCTTTAAAACTCCTACTGAATTATCAGAAGACGAATTGGATGAAGTCATGAGTAGGATAAAGATGGATACAACCCCTGAAATGATGTCCAGTGTTATTGCTGCATCAAAGAAGCCTGTGATTAAAGACATAAACCCGAAAGACGCTAGCGCAGAGGATGTCACGAACAAAAATCTTGACAATTAGTTATGTCCTTAATACAATAATACTGTTGCCGATGTGGCTCAACGGTAGAGCAACGGTTTTGTAAACCGTAGGTTGTAGGTTCGATTCCTATCATCGGCATTTTTGACACATAGATATCCATGCCCTTGTGGCTCAGGGGTAGAGCACTCCCTTGGTAAGGGAGAGGCCACGAGTTCAATTCTCGTCAAGGGCATTTTTGAACTCACAGAACATTTTAATTAAAAATATCATCAAGCTATGCTTGGCACCATGAAAATAAATTGAAAACTAAATATGGGTAGATGCCCGAGTGGCTAAAGGGAGCAGACTGTAAATCTGCCGTCGCGAGACTACGGTGGTTCGAATCCACCTCTGCCCACCATAATAAAAATGGGGATAACGAAAGTTATCCCCATTTTTATTGCAGTGACAGAGACATTTCTCACCACCGCGGTGGTTCTTCACTTCCTCCATTGGCTTAAGTTTTTTTGCATAAATTTAAATTTTAGTCTAACGAAAAACAATACTCAATTGTTTTTCTGCTCGCCAACGGAGTCCTTACCTCTGCCCCTGACGACTAACTTTATAATGATATTTTATTTTATTGTGCTTCCAAATGTATTATAACTGCTTGAAATGTAAACATTTTTTAATACATATATTAATAACGTGCAATTTTATTGGTTCATAGGACTTAATTGCAATGACAATATATTGTTATAGGTAGTAGTGTGTTATTAACCCCAAATTTATTGAATTTTAATAATAAATTTTCATTCATTCAAGCTAATAGACAAAGTGTAGAATGGAAGAGTAATGCTTTGGTCAATTCTCCTGCAATAGATTCGTTTTCGTATTCTAAGGGCATGACAAATAATTTGACGTTTAAGGGATTAAATAAAACCTCTAGGATTCAGCAAGAAGAACACGAAAATAATAAATTTGATTTGAATTTATCAACTAAAGAATTAGATTTAAGAACTGCTGATAAATCCGTTTTTACAATTAACCTTCTTACTCCAAAGAGTCCTGAGTATACAAATCTTGCAAAAGGTGATAAAAAGGCTCTTGCTCATTTGACAAAGGCAGCATATATTCTTGAAGACGTATTTCTTAAACAAGATCATCCGGATAACATTGCTTTTAGAAATTATTTAGCCCAGGAAATGGCTAATGGAAATGCTGATGCTCAAAAAACACTAACTCTTTTTAATGGGCAAAAAGGTGTTATTGGTACAGATTTTAAAGAAGATGACGTAGTTCTAATGAAGGGTGCAAAAACCTATGATGGTGCAGGATTCTTTGATAGGGATATATCTAAAGATGAGTTCAAAACTAAAGTAAAACAAATGCTTGTAGATGGTGAGGATAAGGAAGTATCAGCTCTACTCAACCAGCGTTCTGTTGTAATAAGACAGGGTGATAAACTTGTAGCAGTTGATTTTACGCAAGCATATAAAAAAGAATTTCAAATCGCTGCTAAACATATTGAGATGGCCGCAAAATATTCTACAAATAAAGACTTTAATGAGTACCTAATATTACAAGCTAAGGCATTAAGAAAAAATGATCCAATGCTTGATGCTGCAGCTGATCTAAAATGGGCTTCCTTGCAGGATACTCCTTTAGAATTTACTATTTCTCGAGACAATTATGCGGAATCTATTACTGAATCGGTAAATGATGATGCAGAATTAGCAAAAATGCTTGAATATAGGGGAATTAGACCAATTACAAAAGATACTATTGGCGTTAGAGTTGGTATCGTTAATAAAAAAGGAACAGAAGCAATTGTTGGGATTAAAAAACATTTAAAAAAGATGGCTGATAATATGCCATTTAATAGTGAATATGAACAAAAAATATTTTCTACTGAAACTAAAGGTGCAAAACAAGCAATGATTGATGCTGATATAGTTGCGGTAACAGGGGATCTGGGATGTTATAGAGGTGGAATTGTATTAGCTGAAAATCTTCCGAATGAGGATAAGCTTTCCCTTCAATTAGGAGGTGGAAAGAGAAATGTATTCCATAGACAAATGAGGTTTAGTGTTAATCCTAGGCGTACTCCCGAACGTATGAATAAATTTATGGCTCCAGATATTAAGCAGTATTATGATGAAGATGCGATTCATAAATTCACTAATGGACATGAAAATCTGCATATTCTTGGACCTAAGCAAATAACTTCAAAAATTGATAAAAATACAGCAGGTATTTTAGAAGAGGAGAAGGCTGATGCCGGATCTCTTTCTAACCTTGATTTGCTTGAAAAAGAAGGTTTCTATACAGAAAAAGAGAAAAAACAAATTTATACTTCATTTACGATGAATAGGTTGACTTCTTTAGAGGCGATGCCTAAGGAAACTGATATTCATAAAGTTCGTTCAGTTATGGAGTTGAATCAATTTATTGAGGATGGTGCAATAAGAATTGAAAAGAAAGGTTTTATAAATTCAAAACCTGTCGTTCATATCGATTTTGATAAAATGGGTACTTCTTCAAGAAAACTTTTAGAAAATGTTGTGAGAATTCAGATAGATGATAATCCTGAGGCCGCTGGGAATTTTGTTAATCATCTTTTTAAATGGAGTGATGGTTTAGAACTTTTTGCAAAACAAGCTAAGGAAGATAGTCCAACATTAAATGGTACCCTTAAAGCACCTCTAGCGGAAATGTTTTTGAATAAAGTGAAATAATTTTTTTATTATTTTTTATTAAATCTCGTGTTATTTATTTTTAGTAGTTGTACTGATTATCAATAACTTTAAACGTAACTTTTTGTCGTGAAACGCAAGGAATACTTTCAAGTTTACCATTAACTGCAACTATTTCAGGGCTATCTTCCATTATATGGTAAAAAGTTTTTTTTGCTTTCGGATTTATTTCGTTTATAGCTGACAGACTATCGTTGAAAGTATTAGTTGTATTTACGTGGTCTCCTGCCATTAGGTTTGCTTTTGTAAATCTAGGAAATTGTTCATTAATCAAATTCTTAATGCTATTTTTGTTTGTTCTAAATAGAATGTGATACAAGAATTGTTCACCAGTATCTTCATTAACTAAATTTAAGAGTGAACAATCATGCAACTCATTTGTGGATAACGGAGTATTTATCCTTCCTTTTAACCACTCTCCTCCATACTCAGGTTCGGTAGAAAATCCATCTTTGGGGTTAAGGGTGCCTTTATATGGCTCTATTGCTTTTGATATTTTGGGAACTCTGTATCCAAACCCCGTATATTCTAGTCTGATACTATTTCTAATATTAGCATATGCTCTTGTAGCGATAGAGTATTCTGTAGGAATAATACTTTTTTTAGAAAAATGCTCGGATTCTTCACCTAAGTTATTATAGAGTGCTTTAGGTATTTTTTTGTATGACGTGCCACTAAAACTTATTTGGTTATTTTTTGTTTGTACATTTATCATATGTCAATAAAAAATCGTAAAAATAAAAATTGCGTTTAATATTAAATTTTATTATCATGTTTATTATTTTTTATCTCAGAATTCAGAAATATATAAACGTAAATAGAGTTTATAGAGGATAAATTTATAATAGATTAGTTATATTATTAACGAGGAGAGGAGACAATATATGAGTTCAATAAGTTCAATTGGTTCTGATAGTACTATGCAACAACTGATGGCACAAATGTACAAACAAATGTCAAAAGCTGACACAGACGGTACTTCCGGACTTTCAAAAGATGAATTGTCGTCTATAGATACTAGTAGTGATGCTGGTGGGGGTGCCTTTCTTCAATCATTGAATGATCAATTTAGCACTCTTGATTCAGATCAAGATGGCCAACTTTCATCTGATGAGATATCAGAGGCAAAACCAGTTCAATCTCAGAATGCTCCAATGGGGCCACCTCCTGGGATGTCTTTGGATTCAGCTGACAGTAGTGACACAACTTCAACAAGTTCATCCTCAGGTTCTAATTCGTTTTCATCGATGTTAGAATCTTTGGCAAAAAGTGTGATGAATAGTTTAGATTCAAATCAAGACGGTAAGGTGTCTCAAGAAGAGATTCAAAAGGTTCTAAAATCTTCTGATTCATCTTCAACAGCTGATTCTAGTTCTGCAACCGATACTGATTCGAAAACGGCTTCAGCGGATACATCATCTGCTACATCTTCGAATGGTTCAAAAACTGATTTCGGTGAAGAATTGAAGAATTTATCAGCTAATTTTCTACAAAAACTGATTAGTTCTTACAATAATACAAGTGGCAGTGGTCTTTCTTCTGCTATAAGTTCACTGGTATAGTTCAATAGTAAAGGTCTTGTTTATTTTAGCAGGGCCTTTTTTAAATTATATCAAGTATTAATTTTAAATCTTTTTCTTCAATAATTATATTAGCGGCTTTTTTTAAAATAGGTTTTGCACAGAATGCGACTCTTTTTGATGCATATTGAAACATACTCAAATCATTTGCGCCATCACCGACTGCTATGGTATTTTCTGGTGTAATGCCGAGGAGTTTTTGTAGCTTGACGAGTATTTCTCCCTTGCTTGTCCCAAACATCATTTCTCCGCCGACTAATCCTGTTAGAACTCCGTCTTTGGAGTGAAGTATATTGGAAAATTCTGTATCTATTCCAAATTTTTCACAAAAAGGAACTGTTGCATTTTTAAATCCGCCAGAAAAACAAATTACTTTGTAGCCTTTTTCTTTAAGCCCTTCAATTGTTTCTTTAGCTCCTGGTGTAATCGGTAAATTTTGACATATTTCATCAACTTTGCTTACAGATAATCCTTTAAGTAGAGAAACTCTTTCAGTCAGACTTTCAAAAAAATCTATTTCTCCATTCATTGCTTTATCTGTAATTTCTTTTACTTTTTTTTCTAACCCAAATTCTTTAGCTAAAAACTCTATGGTTTCTCCAGCCATCAAAGTCGAATCAAAGTCAAAAACAGCTAATTTCATAATGTTTCCTGTCTAAATTATGCACTAAGATTTACGTATTTAGGATCCTGAACCCCATCTATTTTTGATATTTTAGAAATAGTTGTATCATTTACCTCAGAATCAACGTTAATAACCATGATTGATTCTGTTGCGTGTTTATCATTTTTTTGTACAACGTTCATTGATTCAATGTTGATGTTGTCTTCACCGATAACACTTGCAACCTGTGCAATCATTGAAGGTTTATTGACGTGTGGTACAAGCAACATATGTTTTTGTGGTCTGATACTTGTTTCATAGTCATTTATTTTTACAATTCTTGGGATATCTTTTGCAACAAGAGCTCCTGCAACAACTGTTTCTTCTTCATCAGTTTTTAATTTAATAGTTAAAAGTCCAGCAAAATTACATTTTACTTTTGAACGTGTAGAGATTATATCAATGCCTCGTTTCTTTGCAAGAACTGGTGCATTAACATAGTTTACGCTTTCCAATCTTGATGACAAAATGCCTTTTAGAACAGCAACTTCAAGTGGTTGGATATCTAAATCTGCAAGGTCTCCTTGAGCTGTAATTTCTATAGAATTAATCTTCCCTTTAGTTACTTGCATTGCAAGTTCTCCTGAATTTTCGGCAATTTGCATATAGTCTTTGACTGGTTCAAGTTTTTCTGCCTTAAGCGATGGAATATTAACTGCCGATGAAGCAGACCCACCAGAAAGAACTTCTTTTATTTGCTGAGCAACATCTACTGCCACGTTAATTTGTGCTTCTTGCGTGCTAGCCCCCAAGTGAGGTGTTAGTACAATGTTGCCATCACAATGGATAAGTGGACAGGTTTCTATGTGCGGTTCATTTTCATAAACATCAATTGCTGCTGAAGCTACTTGACCGTTTTCTATGGCATCTTTTAGGTCTTGTTCATTTATAATTCCGCCTCTTGCGCAGTTTACAAGTCTTACTCCTTTTTTCATTTTTGCAATAGTATCTTTATTAATCAGATTAAGTGTTTCTTTTGTTTTCGGAACGTGTACGGTTATAAAATCACATTTATTCCAAAATTCATCAAGGTTTTGTATATATTCTCCACCCATTTTTTCAACAATTTCTTTTGATGCATAAGGGTCAAACACAATAACTTTCATTCCAAGTGAGAGAGCTACTTCTGCAACGTGTGAACCTATTTTACCAAGCCCTATAACTCCTAAAATTTTGTTGAAAAGTTCACATCCTGTAAATTTTGAACGTTCCCATTTGCCTGCTTTTGTCGAAGTCGCAGCGGGTACGATATTTCTTGACATTGCAAGCATTAATGCAATTGTGTGTTCTGCTGCAGCCATTGTGTTTCCATCAGGAGAGTTTACAACAATTATACCTTTTTGTGTGGCACTATCTAAGTCAATATTATCAACTCCAACGCCAGCTCTACCAATTATTTTCATTTTTGATGCTGCTTCAATTATTTTAGGTGTAACCTTAGTTTGGCTTCTGACCATTAAGGCATCGTACTGAGGAATAATTTTTACAAGTTCATCTTCTGTCATTGTAGGAAGAAAATCTACTTCTGCTACATCTGATATAATATTCCCTGCTGTTTCATTTATTTTATCTGTAACTAATACTTTCATAATCTATATTTACCCCTTTACCCCTATCCCTATTTATTTAATTCTGTAATTAACGTTTTTAAACCATCACCTAAATTAAATTTGTGACCAAGTTTGCTTAGAGTGGCTTCTAATGAGCCAACAGCGGAGATTAGGTCTCTATCGCAGACAAAACCAAGAGTTCCCATTCTGAAAATCTTATCCTTAAGCTCGTTTTGGCCATTAGCGACTATGATGTCATAGCTTTCTTTCATTATTTTTCTAATATCAGGTATCGATATCCCTTCTGGGGGTAATATGGAAGTAATAGAATGACTCGCATTTTCATCATTAGGAACAAGGAGTTTTAGATTTATTGCTCTTAATGCTCCTCTTAAAGCCATTGCATGACGTTTGTGTCTTGCATTCATATTGTCTAATCCTTCAGCTTTAATCATTTCTAAAGCCTTATCAAGACCTGCGATTAAGTTAACTGCAGGTGTAAACGGTGTTGAATTAGCTTCTGTAGATTTTTTGTACGCCGCCCAATCAAAGTAAAAACTTGGGTGCTTGCATTCTTCATAAACTTTCCATGCTCTATCATTTGCAACAAGGAAAGATAAACCCGGTGGAACCATAAATCCTTTTTGCGAACCTGATACAAGAACGTCAATTCCCCATTCATCAGGCTTACAAGGCATTGCACAAACTGAAGTTACACCATCCACAACAGATAAAGCACCGTGTTCTCGTATAATTGAACAAAGCGTTTTTATATCATTTGCCGCTCCTGTAGATGTTTCGCTATGAGTAAGTGTGACAATTTTTATTTTCTTTTCTGTATCTTCATCAAGTCTCTTTTTTAAAACTTCTGGAGATATAACTTCACCTGGCTCAACTTGTATTTTTTCAACGATAGCACCTCTTGAAGCTGCGATTTTAGCCCAGCGTTCCCCAAAATTTCCTAACACTAGAGATAGAACATTATCACCTTCATTTATAAGGTTTTCAAGTGCTGCGCACATAGCGCCTGTTCCACTCGCAGTGAATAAAAATACATTATTTTGTGTTTGGAATACATATTTAAGGTTAGAGTAAACATTTTCAAGGATGGAGGAGAATTCGGAACTTCTGTGCCCAATAGGGTGTTTTGCAATTTCCATCATAACTGATTCGGGAACAGGTGTTGGCCCTGGTATCATTAAAAATGTTTTGTCCTTCATAGATTCTTCTCCTTCTTAAAACTACTCGTTATCTATTTTTACATATTTCTATAAATATTGATAGTTTTTTATAAAAATTAATACAATGGAGCTATTTATTTGATAATATATCTTCATTTTTATTTAGAAGTGTAGGTTTATTGATATAAACAAGAATAGTTTAATAAAGCTTTTGCATGGGCCTATTTGATAAACGATAAAACTGTGCTAGACTCATAGTAACACATTCTGTATTTGTTTAGAATTCAAATTATACTTTTATTCCATTACTGTGGAATTGACATTCTTGGATTGATAATACATGTTAAAACTGTTATTAAATCCGCATTATTTAAATGCGGGAAAGATGTCTATATGAAAATTGCACTAATATCTCCTATTGCTTGGAGAACGCCACCAATTCACTATGGTCCGTGGGAAAATGTCGCATCATTATTGTGCGAAGGTTTAGTTAAAAGAGGGATTGATGTTACGTTATTTGCCACTAAAAATTCAAAAACAGAGGCAAAACTTTGTGCAGTTTGTCCTAGAGGATATGCAGAAGATAAATCTATTGACCCCAAGGTATGGGAATGTCTTCATATTTGTGAAGTTTTTGAGAGAGCAGATGAATTCGATTTGATTCATAATAATTTTGATTTTCTACCTCTCACATATAGTTGTTTGGTGAACACTCCAGTTTTAACAACTATACATGGTTTTTCATCTCCTGCGATTTTGCCAGTTTATGAAAAATATAATAACAAAAACTATTACGTCTCAATAAGTAATTCTGACCGTGCGGATAAACTCAGTTATATAGCAACTGTTTACCATGGAATTAATCTTGAGCAGTTTACCTTTAAAAAAGAAATGGTAGGCGATTATTTATTGTTCTTTGGACGTATGCATCCAGATAAAGGTCCTAAAGAAGCAATTCAAATTGCCAAAAAGTTTGGTAAAAAATTAATAATGGCAGGTATTATTCAAGATCAAAAATATTTTGATGAAGAAATTGAACCTAATTTTGGTAAAGATATTGTTTATGTTGGGAATGTTGGTCCTGAAGAAAGAGATAAACTTCTCGGTGGAGCTTATGCATTATTACATCCAATATTCTTTGCAGAACCGTTTGGACTTTCTGTTGTTGAATCGATGGCTTGCGGGACTCCGGTTGTTGCTTTTAACAAGGGTAGCATGCCTGAACTGATCAATTCAGGGAAAGATGGCTTTATTGTTGAAAATGTAGATGAGGCCGTTGAAGCTCTTGGAAAAATCCCTGAAATTGATAGACAATGTTGCAGGGATACTGTCGAAAAAAGATTTAGCGTAGAGAGAATGGTTGATGACTATATCAAAGTTTATCAACAAATTATTTACGAAAATAACAACAAAAAGGTTGGAGTAAGTTTTAATGAAAAAAAATAAAAAACCAATAGTCACAAGGTACAAAAAAAATCCTATTCTGACACAAAATGATGTACCATACCAAGTAGCAACAGTTCATAATGCTGGTGTGACTAAATATAAAAATAAATATATAATGTTATTCAGATCACATTTGCAAAATGGTCGTTCAATTATTGGGATTGCTGAAAGTATCGACGGATATAACTTTAAGGTTGGTCCGGAACCATTTTTAAGCCCATCATCGGACGGTGTTTTTGGTGAATATGAGGAATATGGAGTAGAAGATGTTAGAATTAGCCAAGTTGAAGACGAATTTTTACTCACTTATAGTGCTTATTCAAGACATGGTGTCCGTATTGGTCTTGCAAAAACAAAAGATTTTAAAACTGTAGAAAGAATCTCGTTGATTACTCAATCTGATTTGCGAAATGTTGTAATCTTCCCTGAAAAAATTAATGGTCTATATGTGAGATTAGACAGACCTCATTCTGAAATCTCAAAGTGGTCTGTTTGGATATCATATTCCCCGGATTTAGTTTATTGGGGTAATTCAAAAGTAATAATAAAACCTGAAACGTACCATTGGGATGAAATGAAAATAGGTCCTGGTGCTACACCTATAAAAACAGATAAAGGCTGGTTAAATATTTATCACGGAGTTTTTGAAACTATGTCAGGAGTTGTTTATAGATTGGGTGTTGCCTTACATTGTTTGAGTGATCCATCAATTATTTTGGGGGTTTCGGATGACTGGATTTTACAACCTGAAGACCCTTGGGAAATAAGCGGATACGTTCCAAATGTAGTTTTTACTTGCGGAGCAGTTCCTGAATCTGATGGAAGTGTAAAAATATATTGGGGCGGTGCTGATAGTGTTATGTGTGTGGGAACTGCAAAAATAGATGAATTAGTCGAACTATGTATTAAGAACCCGCGGAAGCCATTATAAGAATAGATTGATTATGGGAGATGGAGGAAGAATTAATGTTAAATATTAGAAGAATAGATAAAAAATTTAAACCTGATTGTTCACGTGTGATTATAAAACCGCATGTTCCTAAAGGTGACAACCGTATAAAAAGTATTATAATGAGAGTTTTGAATCTTCCTGAAGAAGAGGTAGAACATATTTTAGAAAGAGTAATAACAAATTTTTCTAGTAGACATAAAAATATTTGGGATGCTTTTGACAAGAATTATAATGAAATAAAAAGATTTGTTCCTGAAACTATGCAATTGAGCAATAACAGGAAGGCGCTTCTTGGTGCTTATTTCTCTTCGGAATATTCTATTGAAGCTGCTGCTTTCTTTAATCCTTCAATTGTTCCTCATCCTGACCAAAGTGGTTTAGATGAAGGCTGTTTACGCTTTATTTTGAGCTTTAGATCTGTCGGGGAAGGGCATATTTCCTCAATAGAATTTAGAAGTGGAGTTGTTGATAAAAACTTAAACTTTAGCTTTGAGGATGTTAGCCGATACGCTGAAAGAGCTAATATTGTTAGTAATCCAATTTATGATAAAGCTACATTCTTTATGAAATTAGCAGAAAAACAAAACTGTGAAAATGCTGTTTCTAAGCAAGTATATTCTTTGCTAAATGATAAGTTTCATCTTTCAGAATTGAGAGAAGTATTACAGCTTGTTATTGATTCTGCTCACAAAGATATTGGTGAAAATATAATGTGGCTTGCTGAATCTAATTATGAATTACAGTTCAGACCTGATCAAGAATTATCTGAAAAAATAATTTTTCCTGCATCTAAAAATGACAGTAATGGGATAGAAGATGCTAGATTTGTTCGTTTTGTTGATGATGATGGTAGTGTTACTTATTATGCAACATACACTGCTTATAATGGACATAATATTTTGCCACAAATTATTGAAACTAAAGATTTTGTTACTTTTAAAATGGTCACATTAAATGGAGAGTTTTCTAAAAACAAAGGAATGGCATTATTCCCTAGAAAAATTAATGGCAAGTATATGATGATATCAAGAGTTGATGGTGAAAATTTGTATTTAATGTCATCATACAATATTCACTTCTGGGGAAATGCAGAACTTATAAAAGGCCCTGAAAATTCATGGGAATTTGTGCAAATAGGAAATTGTGGTTCTCCTATAGAAACAGATAAAGGGTGGATTTTAATTACCCACGGAGTTGGACCAATGAGAGAATACTCCATGGGGGTTACCCTACTAGACCTTGAAAATCCCAACCGAATCATTGGTAATATGAGTGTGCCATTACTTCTTTGTAATCAAGAAGAACGCGAGGGGTATGTACCAAATGTGGTTTATTCCTGTGGTTCAATAATACATAATGATAATTTAATTATACCATATGCTATGTCAGACACGTGTTCTGGAATTATAACGGTATCCTTACCTGAATTATTCGATAACATGCAAAAATGGAAGGAAACAAAAAATTATGTCAAATATACGTAAATTTAGAGATGTCGGTAAAATTGCCGTAGTAGGTAATTATTCTCCACGGCAATGCGGTATAGCTACTTTTACGACGGATTTAAGTCAATCATTAGCAAAAGAATTGTCGAATGAAGATAATTTGATAAATGTTGCAATGGATGATATTCCAGAAGGTTATAATTATCCGCCTCAAGTTAAATTCAGGGTTAGGCAAGATGTTCAGTCAGATTATTTTTGGGCGGCTGATTACTTAAATGCTAATCAATATAATGCAGTTATTGTTCAACATGAATATGGAATTTATGGTGGCGAAGATGGTTCTCATATTTTACAATTGATTCAAAATTTAAAAATGCCTGTTATTACAAACCTGCACACAGTTCTTGAAAATCCAACTGAGGGTCAGCGTAAAGTAATGAAAGGTTTAGCTAAATATTCAGACAGATTGCTTGTGATGAGTAAAAAAGCATTTGATATTTTAATTAAAGTATATGGAATTGATAAAAAAATGATTGCTTTTATCCCTCACGGAATTCCTGATGCTACATTTAAAGCTCAAGGAACTTATAATAAAAGTTTGGGACTTGAAAATAAAGATATCATTCTTACGTTTGGACTCCTTGGTCCTGATAAAGGTTTGAAAACGATGATAAATGCTATGCCTGCGATAGTAAAAGAACATCCAAATGCTGTTTATTTGATTTTGGGGCAAACGCACCCACATATTCTCGAATCGACTGGGGATGCTTACAGACTTGAATTGCAAGATCTAGTAACCGAACTTGGCTTAGAGGATAATGTTGTATTCCATAACCAATTTGTTCACCTGGAAATGCTTGTTCAATATCTCCAAACTTCAAAGATTTATGCAATTCCTTATTTGAAAAAAGATCAAATTACTTCTGGAACTCTTTCTTACGCATTGGGCGTAGGAGCTGCAGTCGTGTCTACTCCGTTCTGGCATGCAGAAGAATTATTGGCAAATGGAAGAGGGAAATTAGTTCCTTTTAGTGATTCTGCTGCGATGGCAAAAGAAATAAATAATTTATTATCAAACGATAATGAGAGAGAGATGATGAGATTCAAAGCTTATCAATATGCTCGTTCAATGGTTTGGAGAGAAGTTTCTAAAATGCATATAAATTTGATTTCCAAAATTGAAGAGAGAAAACCTCTTGAAACTTATAAAAAAAGTGACATTAAAAATAATAAAATATTTGGGGAACTTCCTGAAATAAATTTATCTCACCTGAAAACTATGACTGATGATACAGGATTATTGCAACATGCAAAATATATGACTCCTAATTTTAACCATGGTTATTGTGTGGATGACAATGCGCGTGGGCTTATTGCAGTTGCCGAGTACTATTCTCTACAAAAAGATAGTGGAGTTTTACCATTAATTCAAAAATATTTAGCATTTTTGTTTTATGCCTTTAATCAAGATAATGGCAGATTTCGTAATTTTATGTCATACGACAGAAGATGGATGGAACTTGCTGGTAGCGAAGATTCACATGCAAGAGCTATATGGGGACTTGGTGTAGCGATAAAAGAAGCTCCTGATAGTTCTATTAGAAATATGGCAATGCGTTTATTCCTTGAGTCTTTACCTGCTGTCGAAAATTTTACGTCCCCAAGAGCATTTGGATTTGCAGTTCTAGGTTTGCAGGCTTATTTGTCAGTATATGAAGGTGATATTTCTGCTCGAAAAGTCCGTAATAATTTAGCTCTGAAAATATATGAACTATTTAAAAATAATATCACAGAGGATTGGCATTGGTGTGAAGGTACAGCTACGTATGCAAATGCTGTTTTGCCACATGTGTTGATTGTAGCTGGAAAAGCTATGTCTAATAAAGAAATGTATAATACAGGTATAAAATCATTAAAATGGTTACTAAAAGTTCAAACTGCACCTGATGGACATCTTTCCGTAATTGGCAATAATGGATGGTTAGATAAAGGTGGTAGTCGCTCAATGTTTGACCAACAGCCAATTGAAGTAAAAAGTTTAATTAGTGCTTGTTTGGCTACTTATGTTGAAACAAGTGATAAAAAATGGCTTGATGAAAGTGAACGTTGTTTAAGTTGGTTTCTTGGTCAAAATGATCTTGGAATCCCAATGTGCGATTATAAAACAGGTGGGTGCTCTGATGGACTTGAATGTCAAGGCGTTAATGGCAATCAAGGTGCAGAATCAACACTTGCTTGGATAATCTCTTTAATTAGTATGCACAAGGCAAGAAAGTTTAAACCATCTCTAAAAGAGAATGCAAAACAATAAATTGGATACTGAAAACTCTTAAACTTGTAGATTTTGGGACATTTCTGTACCCTCTATCTTCTTGAAATTAATTTCGCCATAATAGAAGGAGCTTTTTCTGCCCAAACACTAAGGATGTTTATTATATTTTCTGTACATTTTTTCATATCATCAATAGGTAGAAATTCTGTTCTTGAGTGGAAATTTCTACCACCAGCGCCAAGATTTGGTGTCAAAAGACCTCTAAGTGAAAGTTCTGAACCATCTGTTCCTCCCCTTACGCCAACTACTTTCGGACTTATTCCACTTCTTTTTACTCCAAGTTTCGCGAAATTTACAACCTCAGGAAATTGTTTTATAGATTCTTCCATATTTTTGTATTTTTCATTTGGGTCGACTTGTATCGAACAGCCAGGATATTTAACTTGGATTTTAGCCGCTGTCTCTTTTAAGTATTCAATTCTTTTTTGAGCCTTTTCATAATCAAAATCTCTGACTAACATACTAATATTTGTGCCTTCTTCTGTGCCATTTATATTGGCGACGTGGTAGTACCCTTGTGTCCCTTTTGTTGTTGTAGGCGTTTGTTTTTTAGGAAGGCTATTTATAAAACTATTTGCTACTTCAATAGAATTTATCATCTTGTTGTATGCATATCCTGGGTGGGTGTTGTGTCCTTTAATAATAATCTCAGGATTGAATGCATTAAAAGTTTTGCTTTCTATTAAATTAGGTTTGTCTCCATCGATTGTGTATGCAACATCTGCTCCGAATTTTTTAATATCAAAACTATCAACGCCAGTCCCAGTTTCTTCATCAGGGGTAAAAGCGATTCTGATTGTTGGATGTTTAAGTTCAGGATGTTCTTTATAAATATTCATTGCTTCAAGGATTTCTGCGATTCCTGCTTTATCATCAGCGCCAAGTAAAGTTTTACCATCGGATGTTATAACCTTACTTCCAACACAATCTTTTAAGTCTTCTGCTGGAATAATTGCGTCCTCAGCGAGTTTTATATCTCCACCTTTATAGTCGTGAATTTTTGGTTGAACATTTTTGTTTGGGGCATCAGGACTTGTATCCATATGAGCGATTAATCCTATAACAGGAGAATTTTCTCCAATATTTCCATTAAGAGTTGCGGTAAGAATAGAGTGTTCGTCAAGTTTAATATCACTAAGCCCCATTTTATTAAGTTGTTTTTCTAATTGTTTTGCAAATTTTGTTTGTCCTGGAGTACTTGGAGTTCGTTTTTCTGCAAGTTCTTCATTTGAGCCAGTGTCAACTTTTGCCATATTAACAAAAGAATCCACCATTCTATCTGTATTGATAAAATTTGCAGGGCTTATGTTTTGAGCCTTTTTCGTCCCTTGAAAATTTATTTTATTATTTTGTACTGTATTAAAATGATTTGTGTTTAGGTACATAATTATTCCTTCTTGTTTATCTGTGTATAAATAAGTCAACTAGAGAGTCTCTATCAACATTATTAGGTGCAATTAATTCTTGTTTTATGTCTGCATTTACTTTCGTTGTTCCATTAATATAGGTTTTTTCTGTAATAGCTACTTTAAGTTTTGGATATTCTGATAAATCAAGCTTTTTGGTGCGAACTGTTGCATAACCATATCCAAGTTTTTCAACTTCTTTCGTTGAGTATATAGAATTAGTTTCATCTGAGATAACAGAAGCGTAGCTACCTTGAGTAGGTCGGCTAATTTCTGCTCTTATATTTTTTGACGGGTTAAACCATTTTTCAATTTTACCTTTTTTGTCGAACATTTCTATTATTTCTTCGCCTCGTTTGTTGTTTACAACAGCGATAAGCGGTTTGGGACCGATTGGTTTCATTCGAAATCTCCACTATTATATTTCAGTTCTTATAAAGCTGCTGATAATTATTTTTTGTTATAATCCAGTATTGGTGTGAAGTTTTATTAAAGGGGTAAAGATAAAAATTTCAAATACTTGAGATATTAAATAAGCCACCTTTTAATCTTGTCAAATGAGGTTTATTTTTGTTGTTCAGTAATTAAATGTAGATTTTTAAACGACGAGTTCATCAGAAGAAGTTAAGTTGGACATATATTATTTGTATTTCGCGATGAGTTGTTTTGAAAAGAAGTCAGCTAGATTTTCTAATGGATTGGTAGTCGTCGCTGAAATTGTGTTAGAATCAAGTTTGAATTCATTAATGGAAACTAATCCATCTTTGTTTGTATCCATTGTAGTAAATGCTTTTTCTACTTCATCCATGTTGGTTACCCCTAGACTTCCATTGTTAAGAGTTGTTGAATACTTTGTTGCGACTTCATTGAGCTGGAAATTCAATGAAGAAACGAAAGGAGCTTCGTTGAGAGTACTGCTTTTTTCTATTGCTGTGAATTCATCTTTGGATAATCCTGAAGTGCCGTCATTACCATCCTCAGAAAAATAATCTTCTATAGTCATTCCAGAAGGTAAACCCATTTGCTGATTTAAAAGTTTAGGGCAATTCATCTCCGCAGCCGAGAGTTCTCCGTTATTATCAGCATCAATGGTGTTAAAATTTTTGACGAGTGAGTCTAAAAAACTTGAACCAAGTTTGTCTGTTCCTGTATCAATTGATGATAATTCGCTTTTTGATAAACCTTTTGTTCCATCAGTGTCTGCAGATTTCATTTTTTGAATCATTTGATTGATTAAGTTTTGCGTAATTCCAGATGCGCAAGAATCGCTAATCTCAGATGTCATAAAAACCTCTTTTTATTTCTCTCCACTTTATAAGTGTAGTTTTAATTGAAAAAGTTGTATCCTCTATAAACATTAATTTGTGTTAACTTTGACATTTGAGGATCAGTTGCAGAAAGAATTATAAAAAAATCCCACTATATTGAAAAAACAGTGGGATTTTTTTATAGTTTTTGTATTTATAAATTTGTTTCTGATTTGTTAAGCGACTGCAAGTTTTTAAAAGAGCTGGCATTGATTTGTTCCAAACAAAAGACCTCCGCATTCTGCTCTCTCGCGTTGTCTTGCTACGCTCGAGATAAACGGCTCCGTTCGCCATCAAATCGAAAAGCGTCGTTTTCGCTTTAATGGCTCAACTCCACAAAATGCTTTGCATTTCGCTTGCATTTCGCTTGCATTTCGCTTGCATTTCGCTTGCATTTCGCTTGCATTTCGCTTGCATTTCGCTTGCATTTCGCTTGCCTTCGCTCGCCTTCGCTCGCTTGCGCTGTCTTGGATTATTGGCGGCTCAAAACCTTAGGATTTCATTTCACAAATTTTAAAAATTTGTTCCATTTCACAAGGTTTTATCGCGGGACGTGACTAGGTTGCTACGCAACCGTCGCACTTGCCAAAATCCGCTCGAACCCCTGCAATGTTTCACATTGTGTTGGCTTCTTCGCCTATTCATACCCTTATATTTTAAATTAGAGTAAAAGCTCAATTTAAAATATGGAGGAGAAGAGGACTCTGCCGAGCGAAATGATTGAGTATCATTTTGTGAGAGGTAAGAACCCGATAATCTTTGATTATCGCGTGAGAATCCCCTTTTCTTAAAATGTATAATTTTAATTTTAAATGGAGGAGAAGAGGG
>Ga0302271_10000153_pt1 | contig 61692 bp, 43 predicted proteins | sample III_Bog_N1_1_FD_198767 | JGI IMG/M metagenome (GOLD analysis project Ga0302271, IMG submission 198767) | Peat permafrost microbial communities from Stordalen Mire near Abisko, Sweden - III_Bog_N1_1 | ecosystem: Environmental > Terrestrial > Soil > Wetlands > Peat | place: Sweden: Abisko...
GTTGATGAAAATATTTGATTTCATTTTGACGATATTGTCTGCAGCAGCTCAAGTTATCCCCCCCCCCCCCCCTCTGCAAACCTTTCATTTCATTTCTAAAATATCAAAATATAAAAATATATTCCTACATTTCACGCACAATCAATTGGACACTAAATTGTTTCATCTTTTATATATAATAAGACTCTTTATCGATCCTAATAAGGACATGAGGCAAATTCATAACACAATTTACTTTTCTACTATCAAATAATTTTGTTTTTTTCAGTCAAAATTATTCAATCCAAAAAACATTCCCGCATATTTTTCTTTTAAAACAAAAAATGCTTGAATAATCATTAAGATTCTTTAGAACAATCTGAATATCCAGTGAAAATCGATGTGTTTTTTGCTTCAGTTCTTTAAATGGAATGCACATTGCTTGTAATGATTTATTTCTTTGACTGTTCATAATTACCCCAAGCCAAATCAACCAATTGAAAGAAGGGCTTCTTTAAGTGAAATGGGAAAGAGTTAATGAGTTTCCAAAACTAAAAAAAAAGACAAATATTATTACATTCTTTGATTATTTGTGTGGTTACTAAGTATTGAGAGAAGAAAAATTTTAAAAAATAAAGATTGAGAAAGAGAATCTAAGAAAAATAAGAATAAAAAATAACCCTCTCCATATTGAATATTTTTCATTGTTTTCTTGTTTGTTGATGAGCCAAAGTTAATTTTTAAGGAGACAACTGATACTTTTCTTGGATTATCATAACAAACCTTTATTCTTTCTTATTAAAAAATGTGATTAATCATTTAAAAAAGACCATGAATTGTGTCAATACTTTGAATTTTAGAATAATTAATAAATGACAAACTGTTGATGATACATTTTAATAAATTTTTATCAGCAAAGCTCCCCACTGATCTGAATAAGAGTTCATCCCTCTTTTTGAGCATTCCCATTTTTTTAACTTAAAACTGCTTCATTCTTATTTTCGATATTACAATAAGGAATTCAAATGTAATAAAAGAAAGGGAAGCAAATACTTAAAGACAAAGGAGTTCTATTTTTATTGGCACTATTACATTAATTGTTAAATAAACATTTCTTGATGTTTTAATAAATAACATAAACCACTGACTCAATGAAAAGTCCAGAAAACATCTTAATACAAAAACTCAGGTAGGTATTTTCTCTGAGATTTTCGAGATATTAAAAAAGTTCAAACAACTCTATTTTATCTAAAAATACATGCAACTACAAGTAGTTCTTTTCCAAGAAAACTCCTTGTATTTCCTCCTCCTGTTTTCTAATCCCCATTCTCCTTTACGTTAACTAAATAATTAAGTGAACGAGAGAGACTAATAATACATTTGAACTTCTACTGAGTTTAATCTAATTTACATTTTTCTGACTTGATCATACATTCACTAGAACCGTAAAAAAATTATTAAATATCTTTTTCATCTTAACTCTCAGAAGATGTCAACAGCACTAAATCTACAAACTCATCTCATTCATCATTCGCATTCATAAATCACATGGACTTATTTTGAATAATTCATGATTCTCTTTTATTCTTAAAAATAATAATAAATAATAACTAATGAAACATTTTTCATAGATTGCAACCCTTTTCAGTTTTGTGAGACCAATGAATATGAATCCCCCCCCCCCCCCCCCTCCCCCTCCATCTCAATGACGGAAGTTTAGCTTTGGCATGCAGTTTTAGCTGAAAAAAATCCTGCCTCAAATTAAGTAGTCAAATTTGTAGCTGATGCATTCATAGTTTTGCAAAGTTAAAAAGTTGTTATTTAATTATTGCAGGATGTATCACACTTGCAGAATCATCAATCGTTGTTGCTAGTTTAGTATCACATGTTGGTTTCTTTGCGACTTCAGTATTATTTTTATTTATGTTACCATCCTCAGAGGAATAGATATCCTCTATCCCCTTTACAAAGATATAATGGTCTAGTTACATTGACAAATACATTTTAGCAAACAGTTAATAAGTCTAGATTATGTATTTAAATGGAGCTTGGAGTGTATTCAAGTTTTAAGATAAATTGAATTAGTTTTTAACATATCATTAATCATTCTATCTCCCTTGGATTATCTTTCTTCGAAGGACAAAAGAATCTTCCAGGAGAAATAATAAAAATCAAAAAATCCTTTTTTTTTTCTTAGAAACAATTTTCTTATCATTATTTCCCCTTCAAAAAAAAAAGCTAAACACAAGACAAAAGAATGCGCTGCTTTGTTCAAAGAGCCATGCGACTCTCAGCTATCGCTGATTCACAAAGAGTCTCAAGTCAACTTCTGTAGTTTAAGTTCTCCTCTAAAGTAGCTGCTGTAAAAGTAGATAAAAAGACAAAAACTCATGTTGTCGTTGCTAATACTACAGATAAAGTTCAATCTCAAACAAGTGTTCCAGATAACGCTACAATTACTAGCTCTGAAAACCAAAAGAAAACTAAAAAAACTAAAGAAACCAAGCCAGAATTCGTCATCGATCGTTTGAACTTAACCCCTCATCAGTTCTGGCTTAGCCAAGGCAAAGGCATGGAAAGACCATACACAGGTGATAAATGGTTTGAGAAAGATGTTGGATACTATCATTGCGCAGTGTGTGCCACTTAGTTATTCACTTGGGATCATAAATTCCAAGACAAAACAGGTATGGCATCATTTTGGCATCACGAGAAAGATGCGATTAAGCTGAACGATAAAACAGATGATGTTGAGACATCCTTTAACAACGTGAACGTGAACCTTCTGGAATCTCAATAACTCTCACCATCAGTGGAATTCTAGCAAGTATCCTGCAGTAACTGTGGCAGTCATTTAGGATTAGCATTCTAAGATGGTCCACCACCAACTTTCAAGAGATATTCCATCAACTCTGAATCCTTGAATTTCATCAAAAAAGAGTAATTCGAAAATCCTCATTTTGTCCATAAAAAGAGAAAACAAGCAAAGCTCACTCCCTAATAGGAACAACTCAGAAAGAGATCAGTGCTGAGTGTGTAACAAGTTGAAGAAACTGGGAAGACATAGGAAAGAAATCAAGAGAATAAAGTTGCTTTGTGAGAGAGATATTTTAACAAGTATTGAAGGCATGTTAAGGATTAGGAATTATGTTTTAAGACCATATTCAATTTCTCTCTTTTGTTTTCTTGTTTTCATGTATTGCATATCCATGAGAAATGTAGTAAGATAATTCAAAATCAGTGAGATAATATGGGTAAGTTTTTTATCGATTTATTGGCAAAGTGGAAGAAGAACTCTTTTTTGACTTACTTACTCATCCCTCATAACCGCGATGATCTTTATCTCTGGAAGTACTTGATTTTGGTAGTTACCCATGGACTGAATTTAACTCTGACAGCTCTGAATAACTCGCAGACTGAAGTCGCTTATTCTGAATTGTTTATTTGGTAGTTTGATTATCTAATAATCGATCTGTTCATTCTGGATGCAGTCCTCCTCTACACAGCATCTAAGAAATCATTTTTCAAATATATCTAATTGTTTGCCATCAAAGCTGCTCCCAATCACTGAGAGAGAGAGAGAGAAATAGCCAATAAACCAATAAAACTAAAGACAGAAGCTCAATGATTATTTTGGTTGTTTGTTGTGAGAGATGTGTATATTTTGATAAGTGAGTGATAAAGTCACAAGAGAAGGCATAAGCATATCGAAAGAGAGAATCAGAGAGGGAAAACATTAGTTAAATTGATAATCAAACATCAAATTTTATCTAAAGACTATTAAAGACTAAACTAACAAGAAAAGATAAATAAGATGAGCTCAGTGTTTCTTTGGGGTGCGTTCTTTGGGTTGCTTACCAGAGCTTCCGCATGCAGAGCAAGCATGATTCCATTTACTACAAGTAACATATTAGATGATAATATGTAGTTACTGCATTGTTGCAGCTGAGATTTGCAGGCTTAAATCAAAAAAATTGTGAATGCATCTCAGCAGCTAATTTATCTATCAGTCTAATCCATTGTTTTTGATTGGTTTCTTCTTCTACGTTAGGTGCTTGGAAATATCCTAAATACATGCTGATTGGCGGTGTTGTCTTCCACTATGCTGTACGACTCCAAATATACTTTTTTATGCAAACTGCAATATTCTTGCGTAATTTGAGTTTATTTCTCTCTTTTCATTAAACAGGATTGGTACAGAAGACTTTGTCTGGAATAGCTTTGCGTTAATGAAGAGAAACAGCATAGATACTGTAAGCGAAGAATGTTGCTCGTTTACTGTTAGATTTTCATAGTTAACTTGTTTTGGTTTGTTCATTTCGCAGAAATCAGAGCACAGCTTCAACAGCTCAAGGTTGGTGAAGAACTCACCGATGCATTTAAAGATGCCTTTTACGAGCACACCGTTCTTAAGAACACAATCTGATTGGGCTGGAATACTCAAACGACTTTAAAAAAATGAATATTTTCCAATGATTCAGCCAGTTGCAAAAAATGTGTGTGAATAAAATGAGATATCTTATTTGTTGTAGTAGTGCTACTATCACCTTGAACATAGATATATAACTAAAATATGCGTGTTAGTCTATTCTCTTTGAATGAGTCATGGAAACACTTTATTCAATGGAAATCCAGGGAGATGCATCAAAATGATTGTATTTATTTTAAAATAAGATTCTCTTCTTATTGGTATTGATGGATGGTATTTATTCTTCTTTGGGATTGAGAGTGTTTCAATTAAGACAAAATAATCAAAATATTAGCCAATAAAAGAATAATTCTTAAATCATGAGCACAACAGTCTAGAGCTTCTAAGCGATTCTGATCCTGCTCCTAATCGTATCTTCAGCCCATTCTCTCGATGAAAGAACAACTCGTTCCTATGGAAATCTCATTGGAGAGTTGACTGTAAAGGCTGGAAGTAACTAACTCAAAGCCAATCTAGCAAGCAGATTCATTGATGATTCTCTTTCTTCTTCCTCTTCTTATCTTGGAGAACCCATCTAATCTAATAATCAGAAGTGCATTGGCTGCAAAGCCTTTTTTGAATTGCTAGAAGGAGCCGATCAATCTCTTCTGAAGGTTGTGGAATCCTTTCTTGTGGATGTAGCTACACAAATGTGCATCAAATAATACGGATACAATACCGCTGTATGCACAAATCTGTCTTAGTAAATGATCCCTTTCATTGTAGAGTCCATCCAAGAGCACTTCTTTGACCCTAACTACGCATGTCCTCTGATTAAAAGTAGAAATGAATTTTAATTATGAAAAACTTAAATAAAAACTAGTTATTTTCAGTATGTCCTTAGGTGTATGAAACCATCGACATAGATGCTCTCATTGCGAATATTCTCGCGTACAAGCCGAATAATACGACAAAATCAGGCAAAGTATCAGAATCTTATGCTTAGATTTCTAAGAAGATACTTCATTTAACTGATGTTCATGTCGATTTGAGCTATTTAGCTGACACCCCTGTTTCATGCAACTATCCTATTTGCTGCAGAAATAACACTCAAAGCAATGAAACAGATACATTTTCATACAATTAGTAGTATTCAGCGTAGCTAAGTGGATACTGGGGTACTTCTGGTTCTTGCGACTTACCTATGAGAACCTTCGATGAGTTCATCAGCTTTGTGGAGGATAACCTCACCGATGAGATTGAGTTGATTCTTTGGACGGGAGATAACAGTTCTCACGATGAAGAGAATTCCAGTCTCAGCCGAAACTTCAATACAACTCAGATACTCTCATAAAAAGTAAACAAACCTATCATTTTCAGTTAAGTAGTTGTTTAACTTCATTAGATGCAAGAGAGGTTGAATGTTACTGTGGTCGGATCAATGGGCAACAACGATTCAGGACCAGATTACATTTATGATTTCCAAGGTAATCTCGACACTAATCTCTAAAGCTAAACGGCTGATCTATGGAAACAATGGATGGATGAATAAGCCTACACAATGCTCAAGAGTAAAGGCTACTATGCAACACATGTCAAAGCATTGTAGAATCTAAAGGTGATCAGTTTAAACACATTCGCTTGCTCTGAGAAAAACTATGTTCTTCTCCGTAACTCCACAGATCCTGGCCAACAGTTACGTATGCAGTTATCATCTAAGCAGTTCAAAACAACAACAACAACAACAACAACTCTTTTACATAACGTAATCTTATTTTTGGTTTATGTTAGAATGGTTACGAGCTGAGCTAGCTGACAGTGAAGCCATCTCAGAGTCTGTTTATATCATAGGCCATATCCCAATAGCATTCTGCAGTGAAACATGGGGTAGAGTTTACTAAGCGATTTCGGAGAGATTCTAGAACACCATTCGAGGTTAGTTTTTCGGACATACACACTCAGATTAGTTTATTTTGTTATCATCTGCAACTGAGCCAACCACGACAATTGGCGCATAGCTCATCACACCATCGTTAACACCGAATGGAGGAAGAAATCCTTCATTCCGTGTGTATGAAATCGATGCAAATTCCTACTCCATCATTGATTATCAGCAATATAGACTGAATCTTTAAACAGCCAACAACCAAGGTGAAGCAGCTTCTCCTTTGAATTGGGAAGTTGCTTATGAATTTAGAAGCACTTATAACTTGACGGATGTTTCAATTAGTAGCTTGGTTACTTTAGCAGGGAATTTATCGACTAAAAATGAGATCTACGATATCTTTACAATGAACTATTAGACATAATATTCTGCTCCTTCTGGATATTCTAAATCCTTGTTTTGCACAACGACTGCAGCACTAGTAGAAGAAATCGCAGCTTGCTAAGGCACTGATCCTTATCCCTCTACTGTGACAAAGGTTGTCCATGGAATAGAGTAGACATGGACCAATAAAATACCAAAATGAGAAATTAAATAAATAGTATTCAATAAATATATCACTCATTTTTTTTCATAACAAAAAAATCAATACATTTTCATTGCAAAAATGAAATCTCATTAAGAAAAGATTAAGCCAAATTAATGAGTTTTATTGTCTCATAATATATCATGGATTAATTCATATTGGATACCTGTTTATGCAGAATCAATAGTCCTACGAGAAATTGATACCCTCTTGGAATTAATTGCTCCTGATGAAACCAAAAAGATATAAATTTAAGAAGCAAAAAGAAAGAAGAACTCTCCCCAAAACAATCCGATCAATCTTAGAACATTTTTGGTCTTTCCTTCTTGAATTAATATCCCCATTCATTACTTAATAATTGTGCTATTTACAAGGATACAAGACAACACCACTTTAATATGTCATTTACAATTTCAGAAGTCAACGGGGTTAAGATTTACAATCTCTCCGCTGGAAAGACTCTCCCACAGTTCTTAGAAGAAGCTAAGAAAAAGAATGCCTCCTTGAAGTACAACTAGGATTATCGCAGACGCATTGAAGTCATCTAAGATTTTGATTTCCCTGTAGCATGCAATTAAGTTGAAGTCTCCAACGACGGCAAGTACATCGTTGCCACGGGTGTGTACCCTCCTACAATTAAGATCTTCGAGACAGAGGAGCTGTCCATGAAGTGTCTGCGTGGTGTCGATTCCGAAATAGTTAGATTTACTTTCTTAGACGATGACTACACGAAATTAGCATTTGCCTCCAGCGACAGAAACATCGAGTTTCATGCGCAATATGGCAAGCACTACAAGACGAGAATTCCAAAGTTTCCGAGAGATATCACTTACAATCCATACACTTGCGATCTTCTAGTGAGTGCTTCTTCAAACGAAATCTACAGGTAGCTAACAATATTATTAAGTTAATTTGAATCAATAATCATGATTATTTGCGGAATAGAATATCATTAGAAGAAGGATAGTTTTTAAAAAGCTTTGAGAGTGTATCTAGCGAGGTGAATACTCTCCACTTTAACAGGCAGTTGAATGTGTTGACATCTGGAGGACAGCAAGGAGTCTTAGAGATGTGGGATTACAGATCTCGTACAAAAGCTAGCAGTAAGATTGTCAACAATGGACAGAACTTGACGACAATTAACTTCGACTCTTCTGGTCTTATCATGGGAGTTGGCAGTGATAAAGGTCTTGTAAGACTCTACGATGTCCGCTATGACACACCATGTAATACAATATTATCAGAAGATGTATTAATTGATTTTGTATTGTTTGAAGTGATTGAGATTAAGCACCATTACAAATTGCCGATAAATACCATTAAGTTCCACGAGAAGACCAGAAATATCCTCAGCAGCAGTGAGCGCATCATCAAAATCAACAATAAAGATTCAGGAAAGGTCTTCACATCAGTAGAGCCTTCCTCTGGGATTAATAGATTCACTATTGTACCTGAAACTGGACTGATACTTGTCGCTGCAGAGGAACCTAGAATAGGCACATATTTCATTCCTTAGCTTGATAATGCACCTAACTGGTGCAGTTTCCTGCAGAATGTCACAGAAGAACTTGAAGAAACTTAAAATAATCTAGTCTACGATGAATTCAAGTTACTAAGTTATGAAGATCTGGAGACACTGAAGGCAACTAATTTACTTGGAACTCCTATGCTTAAGCCTCATCTGCATGGTTACCTCATGCATATGAAGCTGTACAACAAGCTAAAAGCAAAGACTGAAGTATTTAATTATTAGGAATATCAGAAGGAACAAGTTCAGAAGAAACTAGATGATTCCACTAAATCGCGGATTTCACTTCAGAAAAGCAAGAAAGTTGCTGTCAATCAAGAACTATTCGAAGAAATGAAAAAGAAGAGCGAAAAGACAGGCACGAATACCAAGACTAAGGTAGAATCTGATCCATTTTTCACCCTCGTTGAAGACGATAGATTCAAGGGTTTCTTCAACAATCCTGGGTTTGCAGTTGATAAGAATAGTGAAGCATATATTCGGGCACATCCAAGTGAAAAAGGAAAGTTCGTTAAGTAGAAAATGGCCGAAGAAGTAGAGGAAGCAAAGGAGTAGAAGAATGAAAGCAAACTCAAATAACAAGAAGTAGATGAAGACTCTAAATCTAAGAAATACGAATAAAAATAGAAGAAAATTTAAGAAAAATAAAAAAAACTTGATAAATTAGAGAAAGTTAAGGCCATCCGAAAAACCAAGCAAAACAAAGAAACATTTGAGAATAAGCTTTAAAAGAAGTAGTTCAAATCATCTATCCCCTCCTTCAAGTAGAGCGGCTCAGGAAATGCTAAAAACTATTCAAAGAACCATGGTAGTGACAAAAAGCAATTCAAGCGCTGAGAGGGGGATAATATGAACATTGCATTGTATTTCTCGAAATACGAGATAAGTTGGCAAGGAATCAATTGATTGTATATTTTTATTAATTTTTCTATTTGATTAGCCAAAATTATTGTGCTGCTCGATTTCGTGGATGGTTCTACAGGATTCGTTAGAAGAAAAAATTATTGAAAAGGAGGGAGTCATTAATTAAATTGGAAGCTTACATCAAGCGCAATATTTCCCAAAATAATTCATTTTGATCGGATTTGCTTATTTAACACAAATAAACTTGATTTCTCATTGTTTATTCTTTCTAAAATATATATATTCATTCATTTATTTTAGAGATTATTTTACAGAATTCTATCACTAAATAAGCGAGAAACAACATCTTGGGTTCATTATTTAAGTATGATTTTTCTTTTCAGAAGTATTTTAACCAAGAAATGTGTAATGAGTATGCTGGATTCGAGATACACCTTTCTATTTATTTCGTCTAACTTTAAAGTCAAATTAAATTCGAAGAATCCTCTCTTTCTTTCCTCTAAATTCGGATGACAGCAAATCCATCTCAGCAGAATCTCGTATGAAAGCTAGTGAAATAAAAATTAGGTCTTAGTCACCACAAAATTATTAGAAACAATAACAAATATTTATTTCGTTGACTTAATCATTTTCAGCCTGAAATAATCTGCCCTAGAACCCCACATAATGTCTAAGTTCTTTAACTTCCTTCGAGTCTACCTTATGGTTGGCTGCTTGTTTGACATTGCCCTTGCTGTTGGGTGTATTATTGCTGGAGTCTTCCTCAGTGATTTAGACAACGACCTGATTCCTGTAGATGGTGCTGCATCAGTGAAGAAATACGTTGCAATCGGGTTCTATGTGCTCGGTGGAATCTGCATTGTCTGTGGAGTCATAGGGATGTTTGCTTTCTGGAAGAAATGGAAGTGTTTCTAGACACTGTTTATCCTTGTGAATCTCTTCTTCCTCATAATTTTTGCAGTGCTCTTGGCTGCCTTGATATTTGCTTAGACATACATCAGTAAATTTAAAAATGACGCATGCAATACGATTTCATACTTGCAAGATGCTGACAATACATTTGCCACACTGAAGAACTTCTGGTGTAACGCATCCAGCGTTGGATCTGGCTGTGAATGTCTGATTCCAACTGCTAATCTCTCCAAATGGACAGCTGCTTAACAACTCTAAATAACCTCCTCTCCGCTAACGGGCATCTCCACAATCGACAAATGCACTCAATCCAGCATTTCTTCAACTTTATCTAATAATAAAGTAGCAGTCCAATTACTAACAGCCGTCGAAAAACAATGGAGTTGTTCTGGAATCTGCACTGGATAGTTTTTGTTTTTCTTCAACGACGTGTCCTAAGGTCCTCCTGATCATTTAGATGGCTGCTTTGGCTAACTGAAAGATCTGCTGGTTAGTTTGTCGACAGGAGTGTTGATTTTTGATATTATTGCGACTATTTTCACATTCCTGAATGTATTTATAGGTAATATTTTCATAAAATAATAAACATAATTTGTGTTATTTTAACATAAAAGAAATGATTAACATTTGTATTTTTGCTAATAGGATTCATCAACTGCTGTTGTTCACCAAAAGAGCACAAGGAAATCAACAATAACAACAACAACAAACAAAATGATTAGGAGTTATCTATGTAAAAGCCCAACATGCTCAATAACTCCAGTACTCCTTTTAATAACGTAAACCCTTAGCAATGGAATAACAATCAATACAATAATAATGTCCCACTGTAGTAGAATCACATGTACTGAAATAGCTGTCAATATCATTCATAAATTACTATTCTAAATTGCTTGGATTTATTATTATTATTTTTATTCAATGAGTTCAATTATTAATCTAATTCTTGTGTTTTGTAAACCTTGTTATTTTTCATAAAAAGTATTCAAAAAATAGTAATATCTAATTTTTCAACTGTTTGACTTAATTCTAACTTCTTTTTCTGTGATGCCATTTAACTTGCCTTCATATTTAACATTAACGCATTATTTCGATGATCAAACATTTTACACACTCTTCTTGTTCTTGTTCTCTTTGCTTTGGATCTTATCTTCACCAAATTCACAGGGAAAAAGCAGCTCTCAATGGTTTAATTCACTGCACTGAAACAATAAAAACTAGTTCCAGCAAATATTTAAATATTCCTCCTCTCTTTTTCCAATCCAATACTTTTTTAATATCACCAAATTTTGTATTCTCAAATATAGATAAAATAATTATCTTTTTATCTATCTATTCCTTGCATCCTCTATCCTTACGATCCTTCTTAGCCTTCCATTACAGAGAAGTCTCATTTCATCATAGTTATATTCCTGTGCTATTATCAACTCTTCTTAAATCCACCCACAACCTTGATTTCATGGCTAACAATCCTTAAATCCAACATTAATACACTTTGTTATGGTGCATTCTCGGTATAATTTTAGGAATTGCCATGATTATCGTAGCTTTCTTTAACTCAGATTTCCCTGAGGAGATATTCATTTCGAGTGAGTATTAGAACTACAAGGATTATTTTTACTTATCCTTAATGATCCAAGGTTCTCTATTAATTACTGTGTCTCTGCTCGCAATCATATGCTTTTTCTGCAATTGCAGATTCTGGAAGATAGCTTCTATTATCATTAACTTTCTGTTTTTTATAAGTTTCGTGGTAATTCTAGCGACTTCAGTAGAAGGGAAGAAACTTTTGAATTCGTAAACGAGCGATGACCAATGCTCTTAAGGTCAGTTCAAAGATATCAATGAAGCATTCATTGAGTTCGGTAGAATATGGTGTAGAACTCCATGTCCCTGCAAGATTAGCAATTAACTTTAATGGGATTCAGATCAGCAAGAAGATCTATAGAATCTGTTCTTATTTCCTTCAATTTCTTCTTCTGGTACAGAGACTCTCTAAGAATGTCCATATTTCAAGTAGTAATTTAGTTCTGAGAAATACAAAGGATATGTGGAGTTCTTTAGTGCGCTCGAGTAGAACTTAGAATGCACTGGGGTCTGCCAAGGGGATTTAGTGTATTATTTCACAGGGATAAACGATGGTCATCCAATTTCTGATGAAGGTTGTTTGCATTCTCTCAAAGAGAAAACAGAGAGCTGGTTGAACTTAATCTTTGTGAGTTCTCTTGTGGCTGTGATTATTTGCTTCGTCAATATTCTCATAAGTAAGAAACAAACTAGATTTATTTTAGGATTTGATTTGAAACAAGATGAATGGTCATTTTATGAGTGAATTAATCGATTTATTGTGATGTCTTTTTGAAGTAATCTCAAGTGCACTGCTGCCGAAGAAACGAAAGCAAAAAACAAAGGCTGAAATTCAATAATCAGAATGAGAGAAAAGACTATCAATCTCAGATAGCGGTTATTTTTGTAAATTGTTTATGTTCAGTCATTTCAAAACAAAAAAAAGCAAAAATAATAGTCTTTTTATTATTTTTTTCCTAAAAAGCTATGTTATTAAAGAGTGTCTTATTCACTTTGAAAATTATTAATTTTAAGATTATTTTTCTCTTTTCTCTTTTTGTTTGGTCTTGTAAGCAAGCTTACAAAGGATATTTCAAAATAGGGAAAATAATAATAGCTGAGGGTATCTAAACAAAACCTAGAGCAGTCCCCGAATGACTGCAAAGAACCACTCCAAATCAAAATAAACTCCTACATAAATAATATTCTCCTTTAGAATGAATCAATCCAACGTATCGCGTATCCCCCAAAGTAAAAAGAGTAAAGTAGAAATCAAAATAATGATTAATATTTTTAAAAATATAATATCTATTTCTTTCTTTCAGATTGCTGAAAATTCAAGCAGAAACTTTAAAATCACTTGATTACAAAACAACCTTACTGTTATTCAGGTTGTTGCTCAAATATTGGAGACTTTTAATTGGAATATTAATTCTTTTTAAGAATAATTCATCCAAAGTAAGTGAATTCCGAGGAAGCTTTTGACTTCTCTAGTGAGAAATCATACTTTCCTCTGCGATGGTTTGAGTTCTAGAACTGATTCAAATAACCTTTAAGCATATTATTTGATTGTCTGTTTGTTCTGTTTTCTATTAGATGCGAAAGTCATTTTCTACTTTAATTTCAGGCGAGAAATTCACTCTTTTGAGTGAAGAGTTTTAAATTAGAAGTTCTTTCGAATTTAATTCAGGCGTTGCGTGCAATCTTCAACGCATCTCTCAAACTTTCCCTCGAATTATTCAACTCTAAGTGACGCTTAAAAAGAGCACACGGAGATAATAACACAGAGGAAAAATATAAACTAAACAGTTTTAATAAGAATACAGACAAGCTTTCTTTCAAAAGCAACCATGAAAACATCGCATTTCATAGTCAAACTCTACTTATTTTTAGGCTCTATCTTCGATGTGCTGATCGGAATAGGATGCATGATAGTAGCCAGCGAAGTCAACAGTCTTAACAACAAGCTTCTCGTTGTTGACGTCGTGAAGAACATTCAGAATACCGTTGTCATAGTGATTTACATTGTAGGAGCGGTCACTATTGTCACAGGTGTCTTTGGGTTTATTGGGGTCTTAAAGAAAATCAGGCTCTTGAAGATTCTCTTTATCGTTCTCAATCTACTCTACTTCATTATCTTCGGTGCTATCTTCGCTGCCAATATCTATGGGAGAAAATACATTGACGACAACCTCCCTGCTGGAGATTGTACAACTGGACCTCTGAAATCAGCTAATGATCTGTTTAAAAATGCCAAATAACTCTGGTGCAGAACAACTACTATCTCAGGAACTACTGTTGGATGCCAATGCACTATCCCAGACTAATCCAAATGGTCAGTAACGCAATAAGCATAGTTGTTGACCTATACAAACATATCGCCTACAGCTGGTACGAAGACTATCCAGACTTGCTCAGACTTTCTCACTTACTTTGGAAACTCCAAAGCAAGTGAAATGGATCTGCTTGGTGTAGTTGAGAGCTATTTCGGATGCACTGGTATCTGTGAAGGTGATATCATCAATTATTTCTCAGATGTCTCATCAGGACCACCTTCTACTAGTATTGGCTGCTACCCTCAAATCAGACAAAAGATCTACGATTGGCTTGATTTACTTTACATCTATTGCTTGATTTCATCTATTGTTTGCTTGATCAACCTTATTGCAGGTAACATATGCATTCAATCTATGATACTTTTAGGATGCAGCTTAATTATTTTAAAAAAAAAGGATTCTAATTTTATAATCGTTTTGTTTCGTTTTAATAAAAGCAATCGTCCATGGGTGCTTCAAAGACGAAAAGATAGAACCGACGACAAAAGGCAGCTCAAATAAGGAAGAAGTAGATGTGGAGAAGAACAAACTTATTTGATTTTACTAAATATTATTTTTAAATTTCCTGGTTATTGAATTAAAGTACTAATGAAAAAATGTTTCCAGGGATTTTTCCATTTTATGTATGTTTAGAACAATTGTGATTATGTTATGTTTTTTGTAAAACTTCGAAATCACCTTGATTTGAATTGATTGCTTAACTCCCCTCCAAAACAATACAATTCATATGGATTATAAATCAAAGTAGTTTATTTCTCGAATCATTTGAACGAAACAAATAAATCTTTCACTTTTACTGTGAACTTAGCAGCGATATTAGTCGCAATATCTTCGCTAAATACAATCAAAATAAATAAAATTTAAAATTTTAAGAGTTGGAGTACAAATAGGACAAGGTCTGAGAATCAAAAAATAGATTTGAAATATTTCCAAGTAACCAAAAAATAAAAATGACATTATTGCATTTCATTCAACTCTGATTATTTTAATGAGTCATGCCTCCAAAGCTTCATTAGAAATCGATTAAGACAGTGATGGGCTAATAATCACAATAATAATATTTTTGCCTCATGAAAGTTCAATCAATCAGACCACCAATGTTTTCAGCGAGAATTTACTTTTTGGTGTGTGAGTGAATTTGTTATTTTCTGTGAGAATTTATCCTTCAGAAGAGAAATAAGATAAATCAATCTCTCTCTTTTTGAAATGGATCCTAAGTTTGCTCACTACTCTGAAGAATTAGGACACCATTTGTTCTTAGTGTAGATCCTTTCGAATGGCGTATCAGTATTTGGAAGTCTCTTTATCGTGCTCATGCATGCATTCTTCAAAGATCTGAGGTCGTTTGCATATAAGTTAGTCATGCTGCTTGCAATAGCAGATATTGTCTTTGGGGTTGGAAGGATGTTTACATTTGAGGATTATTTCTAAAATGGGAATAATCCTGAGACAGATTACGCTTGTTATATCTAGGCCTACCTTACTACATTCGGTGGGTTATCTACGATTATTGCAACAATGGCCATTAGTTGGAGCTTAGCTTAAAGTGTAATCTATGGTGTTACAGATCTTAATGCATACAGTAAATGGTACTATTTCGCTATCTTTGTGATTCCAGCTCTTCTCTCTATTATTCCAGGCGTATCCGGGGTCTACGGTGTATCTGGTTTTTCATGTTGGATCGAAGACGATGGAAGTCGATCTTAGATCACAGTTTTCCTGTGGATGCTATGCTTTTTCTACATTCCCCTTTGGATTTCAATCATGTATAATTTCGTGAATTACATCCGCATCTGGAAGTTTGTGAAGGATATTTTCTTGGAAGAAGGGCACAAAGATGATGAAACTACTTAGAAATAGCTTCCGATCATTAGAAAACTCACTCTTTATCCTCTGATCATGGTGGTCTGTTACCTGTTCGCTACGATCAACATAATTTACTAAATCTTTGACAAAAACTTGATTCCTGCTTTGTGCTATCTCTAAGTTGCCTTCTCAGGTATCCAAGGGATCTTAAACTCCGTTGTCTATGGATTTAACAAGTAAGTCAAAAAGAAGATCTTTTCTTTTTGTATATGCTGTAAAGACGAAGAGAATTCTAAGAATCCCAATGAACTCGCTCAACAAATAAAACAAAAGTTTAACTTCCAAGGTTAAGAAAGTAGAGAGCTTCCATCAAGGAATGAATCGTCTTCTTCTAGCATCGAAAGCAGCATAACAAATGAAAACTCAGAGGAATTGACTGAGTAATAGAAGCAGATGAGAGAAAGACTGGGATAAGATCTGTTTTTGAATTACAATTCACGCACAAGGGAACAAATCTTTGAAGCCAAAATGAACACGTTAAACAGGAACTCATAGTTAAGTGAGTATCCTTAGTCTCGAACAGAAACAGAGAACAAGAATCAGCTCCATGACATCAATTGAAGAAGAATCAAGGAGCACAAAAGCGAAACTAATCAAATGATTTTCAACCAGAGCAAGCTTTTTCCAAATCAAGATTTTCGAGGTTCTTATGGTTTAACTTCAATATACAATATTACAGATAACAAATGCAATACAACTGAAGAATTTTCAGCTCACTGAGCGAAAGCAATCCAAATTATCTTAAATGCTATTCAAGCTGCTGTCGATACTTTATTCTAATAATCTTTCTTATATATAATTACCCTGAGACTATTTAACCAATTTGTAGCCTTTTTATTGATTTTTGCAAGGTCAAAAATGTGTAGTTTCAGTACTATGTTAAACAAAATTGAAAATGCTCTTTTCTTTTTTTAAATATGGCAATAACAATAACTAAGGCTAACTGTGAAAAATGTCTCCAAAAATATTACCCAGGATTGATTGTTGTTAAGAGGAATCTTTAACATTACTCTAAGTTTTTTATTTGTTTTATGGCATTCCTTTGAGAGATAATAATAACTTTGAAGAGGAAAAAATGGATAAGAGAGAGAGAATTGAAAAGTAGACCCTATCATTCACATGGATGGGATGAATTTAAAGGTACTCATTAATGAAATAAAATACAAAAAATGCAATAATGAAGGTTTGGAAATATCTAAATATGTATTCAATCGACGCCTTCCATGGCGTTGTTAGAAGCCTCTTTGGTGTCAGCATTGACCTGAGAAAGAAAGCAAGATTAGAAAACGAATAAGGATATTATTAAGAATGATTTACAGAAAGACTTGGAACTAATTCTTCTTCGATTTTCTCTTCTTCTAGTTGAAGGCCAAGCTTAATCATTCTGTGGATACGAGCAGCAAAGGAGCTGGGTTCTTCGAGGGAGAAACCGGAAGTCAAGAAGAAGTGTCGAAAAGGAACCAGATGAGATCCTTCACGGTCTTATCGGTCTTATCCTTGTCAGAACGAGCCTTGAGTTCCTAGACGATGGAGTGATTTGGGTTGATTTCCATGGTCTTCTTGGAGATCATGTAAGTGGACATGGAACCATCACGAAGAGCTTGAGCCTTCATGATTCCTTTCATACTGGCGGACCAACCGAATTCTCGGGTTACGAGTACACAAGGAGACTCATCGAGAAGTTATCCAACAACAACTTTCTCGACCTTGTCACCAAGGACTTCCTTGATCTATTTGCAAAGCGGTTCGAAGGAAGCCTTCTTTTCTTCGAATTCCTTCTTCTCTTTGTCGGTTTGCTCGAGTTCAAGTCCCTCCTTAGAGCAGTTCTTAAGCTTTTTGCCATCGAATTCCTTAAGTTATTGGATGACTTACTCATCGATGGGGTCAACCATGTAGAGGACTTCATAATCACGCTTGCGGAGAGACTCAACGAAAGGAGAGGCAGAGACGGCAGCTCTGGACTCTCCAGTGATGAAGTAAATATTATTTTGGCCTTCTTTCATACGAGCAACGTAGTCCTTGAGGGTAGTGAGTTCCTCACCAGACTTGGAAGTGTGGTATCTGAGGAAGGAAGAGAGCTTTTCACGGTTAGCAGAGTCTTTGTAGATTCCGAGCTTGAGGTTCTTTCCGAATTGCTCGTAGAACTTCTTGAAGTCTTCTTCGTTGTCAGCAATCTCTTGGAGGAGTTCAAGGCACTTCTTGACGATGTTCTTCTTGATGACCTTGAGGATCTTGCTGTGTTAGAGGAATTCTCTGGAAATGTTAAGAGGGAGATCCTCAGAGTCGACGACACCCTTGACGAAATTGAGATACTCGGGGATGAGATCTTCACAGTCGTCCATGATGAAGACTCTACGGACGTAGAGCTTGATGTTATTTTTCTTCTTCTTGGTTTCGAAGAGATCGAAGGGAGCATGCTTGGGGATGAAGAGAATAGCTCTGAACTCGAGTTGACCTTCAACTTGGAATTGTTTGACAGCGAGATGCTCTTCCCAGTCATTGGTGAGGGACTTGTAGAAGTTGACGTACTCTTCCTTGATGATGTCTTCAGGCTTGCGCATCCAGAGAGGTTTATTCTTGTTTTGCTCTTCGAATTCGGTGTGCACTTCCTTGACTTTCTTTTTCTTCTTGTCCTCTTTCTCCTCCTTTATTTCGACGTCGTCTTTCTTATCTTTTTTTTCAGTCTCCTTATCGTTATCATAATCATAGGTGACTTCCTTCTCTTCAGTCTTCTCAACCTAAAGTTCAATGGGGAAAGTGATAAACTAAGAGTGCTTCTTGATGAGGTCCTTGATTCTGCACTCCTCAAGGAATTCAAGGTTGTCGTTCTTCATGTGGAGGATGATCTTAGTACCACGAGTAATTTTCTCTGGATTTTCGTTGTCGTTAGTGACTGCGAAAGTACAACCAGCAGAGGATTCCCATCTCCATTAGATGTCTTCATCGTTGGACTTGGATATAACTTCGACTTTCTCAGCTACGAGATAAGTGGAGTAGAAACCGACACCGAATTGACCAATCATAGAAATATCAGCTCCTCTAGAGAGTGCCTCCATGAATGCCTTGGTTTCAGACTTAGCGATAGTTCCGAGATTGTTGATGAGTTCCTTCTTGGTCATACCAATACCAGAGTCCCAAATGGTGAGTGTGTTGTTGGTTTTATCAGGGATGATTCTGATTCTGAAATTAGGCTCGACATCGAGCTTGGCCTTCTCAGCATCGGTGATGGAGGCGTAACGGATCTTGTCGAGGGCATCAGAAGCGTTGGAGATGATTTCTCTAAGGAAGATTTCCTTATTGGAGTAGAAGGTATTGATGATGAGTCCGATCAATTGCTAGAAATCGGCTTCGAAAGCAAAGTGCTCAGTCATTGCTGTTCTTGATATTTTTCCTTTAAAATATTATATTATTTATGTTTAATATTTTTTAAAATTTAACTTGTTTTTAAGTTTTACCCCAAGCCCAGCTTCTTCAATAGCTCAATTCTCTCCTGGGTTCCAAATATTTTAGAACTATCTCGTTTCTTTCCTTTTTTTATTTAAAGTTCTATTTTTCGAAATCGAAACTCCACAGTTTAAACTCACTCCCTTCCTCCCTGTCTTAAACATAATCTATTAATTATGTTTATCTCAACTTTCTTTTTTCTATTTTTCTTCGTTCTATCTTTCTCTTTATTTTCCCAAGATTTAAATATCAAACAAGTATTCTTCCTCTTTGCAAATTCTAACATTTCTCACTCCATTCTCATTTTGTTTTATTGTATTTTCTTCAATTCCCATCTTAAACCTATCCGATCCCTCTTGTCTTTGGCCATCTAGCTCCCCATCACATCTCATAAACATTTAGTATGCTCGTATTCTTTATAAATTGCTATTTATTTATCTCAAAAGTTGTTGGTTGAGTTCAAAGTTATTATTATTTGAAGACTATTGAAACTTAATCATTTTATTCTCCTCAGCATTGCTCATTGATGCTATCGCAAGCTCAAGATATTTCAATAAATTCGTTTATTGCTTTATTTTACCTCATTTTTTTGAACTTTTTACGATTTTTGCAAATTTCTTTAAACAATTTTAGCCTGAAAGGACAAAAAAGAGAAAATTTAAAGAAAGAGAATATCGAAAAATAGAAGGTTGAATTTCTGATAGTTCTTTTTTTTTGAAATTATCTCAACTCTCGCCCCTCACCCTCTTAAATCTAATCAGTAAGATTTATTGATACACTTCTAGCTGCTAAACCTTTACATTTTAGTTTAAAATCAATGAAAGCAAATCAAGATTTCTCTCGTTGATCAACAGATTTCAAATCTTAATGAAAAATATGAGAATCTAAGCAATTAAATCAACTTAATTGCGCGAATACTACATTTGTGAGGATTAGTGTAGAACTTTAATGAAATCCAGATTATGATAATAAAGGAGATCAAGAAACTAAACTAAAAAATAATTCTTTTCTCTGGATTCGATCACTTTGACAATCAAAGGAAAGAGGCTTATTAACACAATTAGCGCAACTAAACAGATTCTAGGAATTGAAAAGAGGCAATCTCTCTTAGAGTCTATGCAAAAGAATAACAAGGGATAGATAAAAATCTTAGATAAGAAGTATTATGTTGATCTATCTAAAGTGTTAGGCTCGGGTGCTTGTGGATCAGTGTATTTTGGCTGGATGACTGATGAGGTGTATCTAGCCATCAAGTCGATTCCAATCAACGCAAAATTCGAGATATCAGATTCTATTCTGATGGAGATCAATCTTCTTAGGAAGCTTGATCATCCGAATATTGTGAAATTCATCGACGCAAAGAAGACCAAAGACTACATGTATTTAATTACTGAGTTCTGCAATGAAGGCACAATTGAAGATCTCGTTTTGAAATAGAACATCTCAGAGAATGAAGTGTTAGGTAATAACTCAGCAAACAAATAAAGGTATTTGGTTACATATAGCTAAGTAATTTTGCTATGAATAGACTATTTTCGATAGATATGTAAGGCGTTTAAGGTGCTTCATGAGAACAATATTCTCCATGGTGATGTGAAACCTAGTAATATACTCTTGCATAATTCGCAGTGTAAATTAGCAGACTTCGGTGTCAGTAAATCAATCGATCGAAACCATGAAAATACTACCATGAGAGGGACGCCAGTGTACATGGCTCCACAGATTCTCAGCGACAAGCCATATACAACAAAAAGTGACATCTGGTCGCTAGGAATTACATTGTTTTACATGCTGTTTAAGACCCTCCCTTGGAATGACGAAATCAAAAATAACTCGCTTAAACTTCGGTAGTTCATATTAAATGAATACGATCCTCAGAAGTTCTTCACGAATTGCACTTCCAGGTAAGAACAAATACATTATAATAGCTCTAACTTGATAATTTAAGAGAATTTGCCTTGTTTTTTGGGAATTCCAGCATATCTGAATTCACTCTGAACCTCTTGAAGAAAATGATAGTTGTGAAGGAAGAGAATAGAATATCTTGGGAGGAGTTATTCGAATTGGTCATTGGGAAAGAAGAAATGGAAAGAGATGAGCTTGCAATGAAGGAAAAATAGAAGAAAAAAGCAGAAGCAGCGTACAAAGCAGGTCTGGCTAGTAATCATGAGTATCTTATTACAAGATAGACTCTCGATTTAAGGAGACAAGAAGCGGAAGAAGGGAATGGCATTATTGGCTCAGAGTCAGATGAGAATATCTATTAGAATGTCGATCTCATGATGGAGAAGTACTACTACAAAAATGAGCAGACTCTGAAAGCCAAAGAAGCCAGAAACTAGCTTGAAAATGAGATCCAAAAAGCGAAGTTCTTCGATCGAGTAAGAAAGAAAGCAAACTGCAAATGCTCATAACTTAACGATGACTTTGATATTAGGTTGCTAGGCTGGTTGAAGATTAACGCGAAGAGATTCCAAATATCCCTGGGGGTTTGTATGAGCAGTGCATATTCCTTCTTCGGAAGCGCAGTCTAATTTCGTTTAAGAATCTTTCCCAGATGATTACTTTCTCCGATCACAACAAAAGTGGGAATATCGAAATAAATGAAGAGCTTTGGAAGGCCTTCCACACTCAAGAAGGCTGGAAGCAAGAGCTAGATAGATTTAACAACCTCATAATCTAGAAATTCACAGAGCTAAAGAAATGTAAAGGGCAGTTTTCGCTGATAAGTTTTGAAGTGAATCTGATTAATTTGTTTGTTTGCCCAATTGTTTGCAGTATTTTAAAGCAGCAAAGATAGCATGATAGATGCCTACTATAACTTAGTCGATTTCAGGCGGAAGGAACGAGGAGATGCATACAACGCTGAAGTTCTGGAAGAAAATGAGTAGCTAATTTTAGCATTTAATGACACGATGATTTGTCTGTTTTAAAATCTCTGTGATCGAGTTTTCGAGTTCAAGAGAAACACCACAACAAATAAGATCTCACGACAGTTGATTGAGTAAGGGACGAAAGTGAAGCTGAATCTAGTCTATGATCTGATTGCAATTATTGTCTTCCGCACATTTATCTCTGGCGAAGAACCCACTGTGAAATTATCACTTTATTAAGAATAAAAGCAAAACTGTGAAACGGATGAGCTGCTTTATCGCATTGAGCTCGCATATGCTGAATGGATTACTAATAAGAAATTCCCCCAAGACTGACTGACAATTCAATGTACTTAGTCTTAATTTTCTTTGTACTTCTGTATTATGAATTTGATTTTAAGAGCTAATATCCTAATCGATAACTGGATAATCTTCACATTCCAAAGATAACTTGACATATTTAAACCCTAAAATACTCAAACTGTTTTTAAATCTATAAGTTTTTTCATAAATTTCTTAGCATTGACAAATTTGTGTGTGTGTGTGTGTCCTTAAACTCTTCAGTTCATAAAATTGCAGAGTGGGACACACTTTCTAAAATGATAATATATTAATTCGTAGCTCCACAAAACAAATCCCTTATTCTTTTTTCTACTTTTTGTTGATAAATAATGGCAGTAGAATTAAACAATCCTTCGTACATTTAAATCGACTATTACCAAATCGACAAAAACAAGATCCTGGGCACGGGAGGGTTCGCCACAGTGTATCTTGGGTACTTCGCTAAAGGAAAATGGTCAGTAGAAAAAGAAAAGAACAAGCTGTTTGCAATCAAAGAAATATCCATCAATAGCGAGTTCGAAATCACTAGTTCTCTAGTTCGTGAGATCAATATGCTGCGGCATCTCAAGAATCGACACATCATTTAGTTCATCGACGCCAAAAAGACTGAACACCATTTCTACCTAATCATGGAATACTGTTCTGAAGGATCTATGGAAGAATACATCTAAACCAACACCCCCACTGAGCGTCTCATCCTCCTTTTCTTCTATTAAATCGTAAATGCACTGCAGTACCTCCATTCCAAAAAAATCTTCCATCGAGACATCAAGCCAAAGAACATCCTCCTTCACTAAGGAGAGGTGAAATTAGTTGACTTCGGATTAAGCAAAATCCTAGCCGATTCTAATATCAACGCTACAATGGGCTAGAACACTTGCGTTGGAACACCGCAATATATGGCTCCTGAAATGCTTCGAGGAAAAGGATGGGAGGAGAAGAGTGACATCTGGTCGCTAGGATTGACACTTTATTTCATGATCTTCAAGGAGCTGCCTTGGGATGGAAACTCCAACAGCAGTTTGATGATCTTGGAATAAATCGAAAAGAAGTTTACTTTACCGCAAGAAGCATGGCGGGAGAAAGAAAATCAGGGAAATCTAGCCAAAAATCAAGGAGATGCAAGCGGGGAGAAAATACCTGATGAAACTGTGAATAATAACAACAGTGGAACTATCAATGATGGGAATCAATTAGCTTCCTCGTAATCAGGCAAAAAGACTAATAATAACATGAGTTCAAATGAAGCCCTTGGAATCAATGTGAGTTTTAAAGGAGAAATAGACATTGAACCCAAGCTCAGTGGTGGAGAAACAGATTTAACCATCACTTCCATAGGGGAAGAGTTCATTGAAGAAGTCCTTGATGTACATGCTGAGAATAAGCGAGTCAAGTCTCTCGAAGACCTAAAGTATCTTCTTCCTGAAGGAAAGACACTCCAGAATTATCAGAAGATCTCTGTAAACACCCTGCGGTTAATCGATTCAATGTTGCAGATTGATGTAAAGCATCGCCTTGGTTGGAATCAACTCTTTGAATCTCCGTTGATATTGCAGTTCCACAAGAGCTCAATCAAAGATGCCACTAAAACACGCATTTCTAAGAAATCTTCTCAATAAATAGATGAGGTCACTCCCGAATCGCTTATCGTCACATAAGATGTAGCCATCAGATATGTTATGTTTATCAGCATGCCAAATCATTTCGAAATATGTTGTCCTGCAAACATAGGAATCTGGTGGGAATCAAGAGGAATTGAGAAAGCACGGAGCGTTGTGGGATCATCATCTGGAGGAGATGAAGAAACAGAAGAGCATGGCACAGTAAGCAAAGATTCACATTGAATTCGAGATGCAAAAAGCGAAATTCTTCGATAAAACATCAATTATGTTAAAAGAACAGTATATCTCTGATATTTCACTCATTCCCAAAGATCTCTACGTGAAATGTTAGTTCCTATTGTACAAGCGAGCCAATATCATCCTCAGCGACCTCTCCAAGATGATGGCTTTCAGGCTGAACTCTTCTGGGAACATTCAAATCGACGAGCAGCTCTGGAAAGCATTCACTAATAATTGGGTAGACAAAATAAGCAAATATCATAAATTATTTCATTTATTTTCTATTTATTTGGTGCTATTTTGCTATTTTGGATTCTCTTTGTTCATTTCAATTTGTTTCTCGAAAGGACTAAGTCTTATGCGAGAATATCGTCAAAGAGAATACACACTATGAAAAGAAATTCTCTATCTACTAGATTGAACTCAATCAAGTCTACAAAAAGTCCGAGAACTTCGAAATGATCCTCAGAGGAGATGCATTCACACAATCTCTCGATGAAAACGAGAATCTTATCCAAGCCTACAATGATAATTTCTTGCAGCTCTTCCAAATTCTCGCTGAAAAGGCATTCATTCTCAGAAAAGAAGACAGACTATTGGGAAAGACTAATGCAGAAGTAACAAAGGTAGAGAGATATTGGTTAAAATAAATTTTTTGTTTGGTTGTTTAGATTGCGAGCGAGTTGAGACTTAACATCATGTTCATCTATTTCCTGATGATAATCCTCTCCTTCCGTAACGTGTTTACCAGTCCAGAGCGGAATATGCAGCTGTTTTACGAAAACTGCTAGAAAGTAGGATGCATAGAGCTGCTCACGAGGATCGAGCAAGCTTACAAACTATGGCACCCTATGTAATACGAATGATAAACAGAGAAGAAAGGAAATTGGGATGAAGAGGAGGACAAATATGTAAAAATGCTTGTTCATTGTAGCTCTAATCACAATATCAAATCTCAATATTTTTCGTACTTCAATTTTGTCATTTTTCACTTGAGTATGTGCGTGGCGCTACAGATTCAGCAATAAGATTGCCATATTCTTTGAATAGTAGAGATTACCAACTTATATTTTTCCAATATTATTATTTAGTAGGTTGAGGGATAAATTGGATAGATGAAAGGAATTGTAGAGATTATGTTTTCATCAAGCCAATTTAATAGGAAAAGAGGTCGAGAGATAGGATTTACAGATTAATCAGATTGGCATTAGAAGATGATAGCAATCATGCCCCAGAATCTCCAATCGAGGCTTGGAGCACTTTTAAAACCCAGGCACAACAGTTTTAACAGGAGGTAGATTATCACTAGTTTAGGGTTTTGTTAATTTCTTAAAAATACAAAAGCAAACATAAGGGTATTTTGAGAGCAAATCCTTTAATGGCGTTCTTTATTCAGAACAAACAGCTCAGGAGTTTCTGAGCTACTCTAGAATTGTCTGATCTTGTATCAATCTAAGCCTATCTGCAAATGGTGATGCTTTTTGCAATTCTCTTCGCAAGTTCATTATTATCGTTGTTTCTTGTTCCATAAGGCAAAGTAATTCTATTTTTGATTCAAATAATAAGAACAACACTCTGCAATGTTAATTCTCGCATACATATTTTCAAACTTCAACGCATAATCAACTCCTCCCCAAACCAAATATCTCAGAGTTGAAGATAATTTTGATTGAATTAAACCCTCAATTATTGGTTCCATATTTTATTTCTAAATGATGGATATTGAATATATTGATAAGATTTTATAGAGTTGCTTAAAAGTATCATATTCTCTCTCATTCATGCTTCAATTCATAATGCAGATAACATTTCGGACTGTGTTTCTAAAGGTAAACGAATCAATGCAAGATTAAGTATCAAAGATTCAGTTAGTTCAATTGTGCCCTTATTTTAAAGAGTTGTCATCTGGCAAAGTGCTTCAAAGCTAAAGGCAAGAAAATCAGATAAATTAGCATATTAGCACTTATTTGCACAAGAATATTTGCTGTTTTTCTTAGAAAACAAACAATAAAAGTACATCTTTATGCAGTCTGTCACTAGAAGAAACATATGAATTAGTATCCTTTATTATTTCCAGTCTAGAGGAATTCGTTAAGTTTTCCAAGAAATCTAAGATCTTCAGAGTAGGTAAGTACTTTTCGAGATAAGGCTATCAGACATTCAGACTCTACGCTAGGATATGAAGAAATAACTAGAAATTAATATTAGATTTGCTAAATAATTAAAAATAAATAGCATTTTGTAATAAATACTCTTCAGAAACTCACAGAAGGCATTAGATTATCTTGTCTGGTTCTGATCCAGCAGCCTTGGGGAGATCAGCGTTAATTCGAAAATGAACCATACAAAACTAGGACTATTCGCAAATCGATGACGCTAATAAATAATTTAAGTTCTTTTGCAGTTTCAATATCACAGGAATAACTTAATTTCCAATTCCCAAAGATTTGTTTTTCTAGATAAGTGACGTCGCACCACAAGAGATTGGGCAAATATTGGCTGCTCGCTTTCACCAAGTATAAATCTTTTGGGCCTTGCTACCAGATCTACATAATAATTGATTCAAAAGAGAACAAATTCAACAGAGTTTTATTATTAATATTAGCTTAATATCGTTGCTTTACAGCAAACTAACAGACAAATCATCAAAGCATCTCATTCTCTCTCATACTTTCCCATATGTTGCGCACATTCATCAAGTACGGATTTACCAAGCGAGCTGTTTCCAATGCTCCTATTTCCCTGTCCTATGCCCACGGTGTTTCCAGCCTTCCCTTGGCGTATATCACAATCGGAGAGAAGCTCAGAGACTAAGCATATAAATTCTCTGATAACCCTGCTGTGATATCCTAGCATTAGAATGTTCAGTTGTCCTACTCAGAGCTCTATCGTAAGTGCGAGGTCATTGCTGCAGGTTTACTCTCTCTAGGGCTCAAGAAAGGAGACAGAATAGGCATTTACTCTCCTAACAACTTCGAGTGGATCCTTGTGCAATACGCTGCATCGATGGCTGATTTGATCCTTGTCAACATCAACCCAGCTTACCAAGAGCATGAATTAGAATACTGTCTCAAGAAAGGTAAATTGTGTTAAATGCATTGAGTCTCATAATTTATTTTATGATCTTCTTTAGTCGGTGTCAAGACGATTGTGATGGCTGCTCATCACAGAAAGAGCGACTACATAGCATTTATTAATAATCTCGTCCCTGAACTCAAGACCTCTACAGTAGGAAACCTGAAGAGTGCAAGACTTCCCGATTTGAAGCATGTCATCAGAATCGACAACGAACAGACACCAGGAATGATGAATTTCCCTAGTTTATTCTAAATCCCAACAAACAAGGATTTCTCTAAGCTGCACTCGATAATGCGCAGCACTGAGCCTGACGATGCTACAAATATTTAGTTTACTTCAGGCACCACTGGAAACCCAAAGGGAGCTACCCTTACTCACTTTAACATCCTCAATAACGGCAGACTTCTAAGTAAATTAAACAGTGATTGTGCGCTATTAATTAAACTAAATCCCAAATATTTTCTTAGGTCATAGGTTAGGACTGAATAAAGATGACAAAATATGCTTATGTGTGCCTTTGTATCACTGTTTTGGAATGGTCATGGGCAACTTAGCAGCCATGAATACAGGAGCAACGATTGTCCTTCCAAGCGATTCATTCAATGCAAAATTAGCAATGGAAGCTACAACAAAACATAAGATCACAACCATGTATGGAGTACCTACTATGTTCTATGAGATCGTCAAAGAATACGAAGCAAATCCTACTCAATACGATAAAAGCACTCTTAAAAAAGGAATCATGGCTGGTGCACTCTGTCCTGAATCTCTCATGACTAAGCTCATCCATGACTGGGGCATGACTGATCTACAAATTGCTTATGGAATGACTGAAACATCGCCTATTTCGTTTTAGACTGAAAGCTCCGACAGCATGATAGACAAATGTACAACGGTTGGAAAGATTTACCCACACACTGAAGTCAAGATCATTAACAGTCACAGCAAGGTTGTGGAAAGAGGTCAAACTGGAGAACTTTGTGTGAGAGGATACTCGGTTATGGAGAAGTATTGGGCTGACAGAAAGAACACCTCAAAGACAATCGATCAAGATCAATGGCTGAGATCAGGAGATCTTGCGACAATGGATGAGCGAGGGTATGTTAAGATCGTAGGAAGAATCAAAGAAATGATCATCAGAGGAGGAGAAAACATCTATCCTAAGTAAGTTACTTTTTCATTTACCCTCTTTTCCTAATAGCTATTCATTAAATTAGGGAAATCGAAGAATTCTTGAGGACTCATCCTAGCATTATGGATGTGTAGGTTGTCAGCGTGCCGAATGAGAAATATGGTGAAGAAACATTTGCTCTAATTAGACTCAAAGAAGGAAAAGAGCTTAAACCTTAGGAGGTATTAACTTTCTGCAAGGGATAAATTGCACATTTCAAGGTGCCTAAGTACGTGAAGTTCGTGGATTCATTCCCAATGACGATCACAGGCAAACCACAGAAATTCAAAATGGTGGAGACCATTAAGACAGAGACTGGTTTTGACGTTGAGAAACTGCTGCCTTACCAAATCAGAACTTACTGAAAATCAAAGCATCTAACTTTGCATGTTGATATCAATATATTTATATTTTAGTTGGCACTTTTACTCTTTATTTCGCGAAGCTATTCTAAGACAATTAATCAATAGTTTTCAATTAAATAACTGCTTTGTTGAATGCTCTTGTTCAAATTTGATTCGCTTTTATATCTAGATTGCCTTCATTCAATTCAAAATATTCTAAAGGTCAAAAGGTCAAAAGAAAGAGACTATTTTCATTATTGGATTTATTGATGATTAATAAGCGTTTTAATTTCAAACATTATTGCAAAAACAATTTCTTTTTTTTGCTGGGAAATAAAATCACAATCAGCTCTACTGAAATTATCCAAAGATAGATAAACTAAAGAATACCAAACAGCTTTAAATCATCAACTGTTCAACTAAGGTAGCAGTCAAATATCGCTAGTTTAGTCATTCTTCTCTTTTAAGTAAATAGCCTCCAACAAAAATAATTACTATTACAAGCTATTGTGGAGCTAAACAAAGCATTAAATTGTCGTAATCATCTGTCAAAATGGAGACGATTGGTGATGGATAAGATATATAAATTGAACTGATTGGTGAGAGCAAGGAGATCGATCAAGATGAAGATAAAATTGATAAAAAGTCTAAGAAAACTGTTGGATTCGCAGAAACAGAAGACAAACCGAATCAAGAAGCAAGCAGCTAAAGTATTAGTAGAAGTGGCAGTGAAGATGAAGATGATGAGGAATAGGATTAAAGATTGTCTGTGAATCAAGGATAAAATAATAACATTGCTCCAGAGCTGCCTGTCAAGCCTAAAGTGAGCATCTAAGACGAGATTTCCAATGTTGTGAAGCAAATTGAGAAAAAGAATTCTGTAAAACGGCCTTCTGCTTTTTTTCATTCCAAATTCACAGAAAAACCAACTTAAAATGATTAAGATCAGGAACATTCTAATACTGAAGATGATCAAAGATAGATGCTTAAAGATGAATAGAATGAACAAACAAATCAGGAACAGATAATTCAAGAACAAATTAAACTACCAGAACGACCACGATTCGGTGTGCAAGAAGAGATTCAGAGTGTAGTTAGGGGTATCGATAAGAAACGCTCCATTAAACGGTAATCTACTTTCTCGTAGATAGCAAGATAAGCATAGACAGAGCATGAGCAAGATAACAATGAGGAATAACAATCAGAGTTGAATATGGAATAGATTAATTAAGAGTAAAAGGATCAGGAGGATGATAAAACTGGAAATAATGAGAAAACCAAGGTAAAGTATGAAGATGAACTTCCAGAAAGGCCTAAAGTAAGTGTACAAGAAGAAATCATAAATGTTGTAAGAAGTATAGAGAAAAAGCGTTCAGTTAAGCGTTAATCGACGTTCTCTTTAGCGGCGAAATCAGGAAAAGATGATTTGAATGATAATAATGGACTGGCAGAAGTAGCTGAGAGTTCAGAAGAGATAGACTAAAATTCAGTAAGAGAATAATAGCAGTTACCAATAAGACCGTAGTTTGGTGTGCAAGAGGAAATCAAAAGTGTAGTTCAAGATATTGAGAAAAAGCGATCAGTCAAGCGGTAATCTACATTTTCAATTGCTAAATATGAGAAAGAAGATGAAGAAGAAATAGAAGAAAATCTAAAAGAAGTAGAAGAACAGCTTAAAAATAATAATAACGGGTAAGAACAACTCGTAAACACTGCTCTTGCTGAGGTAGTTGAGATTTCAGAAGAAGACAACCAACTCCATGAGTTACCTAACACAGAGGTAGGCGATTCATTGAAGAACAACTCTCACATAGGTTAAAACGAATCAGAGAATGGTAAAGCAGATCAACATGAAGAATCAGGAGAAACTTATTAATAAAAGAGCTTGCCATAACGACCTTAATTTGGGGTTTAAGACGAAATCAATAGTGTAATACGCGATATTGAGAAAAAGCGTTCTATCAAGCGTTAATCTACGTTCTCAACAATTGCCAAAAAGTTAGAATAAACTAACGAAGAAGACAGAAGCTTAGATGTTATTGCTGAGGATGAGGCTAAGAAATCATAGGAAAATGAAGAAGCATCTGATGCTGTTAACAACGCGTAAAAACTGGGTAGTATTGATCCAAAGAAGCCTAATGCCTTGCAAGAAGTTATTGAACTCACAGGTCGAATCGAGCAGAAGAAAGAAACAAGGAGGAAATCTAACTTCGCACTTCCAAGTCAGCCTCACTTTGAAGCAGACACTGAAAGCTAGCTCTCTGAAGCACAGTAGCTTGAGAAACTCTCAAAAGAACAGACGACTGCTCGAGCAAACCACCTGCGACAATAATAGGATTTAGTGATAGAAACAGTTTTAGAAGGTAATCACCAAGATCACTAGCATCCATCAGAAGAAGCTGTCTTACAAAGGCAAAAAAAGAAGAAGAATATCATGGATTACAAGGAGGTAAGAAATATTCGAGTTGATTTATTATAAGGAATGTTTTGCTTTTATTTATGAATTTAGGAGGCAATCATGGAAAATACACAGAAGAAATAAGAACATTAGCAACATTACCAGCAACAACAAATTCACTAAGATAGGAAAATGATTTTCTTCAAGGATTCAACAGCTAAACACAATAAAAAAGTCATTCATCCAACTAAATCTCAACCTGAAGCTCATCAGGATACCAACTCCCTCAAAAGCGGACAGAAAACCACTCCAATATCCATTCAAAATAGTTCCCCTGAAAAAGAGATACCAATTTTGGAAGATCACTCAAAAGTAAAAGATGAACATACTGAGATCATATCAACGAAGCAGAACAACAATGATCACAGAGATGTAAACTAATTATTCACTTAGATTTCATAATCTTATATTGATGAATACCTGCTGTTATTATTATTTTTAATTTATTGTTATTTTGGTAATTTGGTAGAGATTGACATTGCAAAGAAAGTTAGAGAATTTGACAGCGAAACAAGCTAAAAGTGAAGTCATTCTAAAGCGAGATGCTGTCTCCTACAATAAGTTGGCAGAGGCTCAATTAGCCAAGGAAATCAAAGCAAAGGAGGCGAACAAGAAGAAAAGAGAACTTGAAGCCATGCTTGTCTAGTTGAATCAAGAAATAGAGTTCGTGAAATCAGCCGATCCTGACTAGGAGTCTTTGAGCTAACTAAAATAGGAACAAGAGAGACTCAGAGATGAAACCAAAGCAGGATATATGAGTTTGATAATGAAATCATCAAGACACTCATCGTCATCATCGTTCGATGGTATCAAACAGTCCAGCTAACTAGCTACACCAGATCTCAAGGGCAAGCTAATAAATAATTAAATTCTGCCTTAGCTGAAGATTAGCTATCCGTTTAAAGAAATAACTACCAAACTCTTTGAGAAAAACAACTCGGGAAAACACTATGAGCAGACAAGTTCATTCATTCAGTAAATCAGGCGAAATAAAGAAAGCAAAAGGACAAAGAGAATCGAAGAATCAACGAATTCCTTGGTTTCATAAGAAGATCACATCCAAAAAGAGTAAGAACACAATTAAAGTAGCTTGATTTCAGTCTTATGATGCTTAACCCAGCTATTCTACCTATCTCATTACATCTTTGACAAACCAGGATTGTATTTCGAAGAGTTCAGAACGAAAATCTTCATGACAAATGGATGCATGAGAAACAACAACAAATGCTACAGAAAAAGCTAAAATATGAATCAACGTAGTATTTTGCACATGGCAAATCAATGATGGCTTCTAAGAATTAGGGCAATACACTGTTAGGCACAGGCAGTCCTTTGAAGACTAACATAAATTCGATAGGGTAGTAGAAACAGTAGGTTGGAGAATAACAAAGTGTATTGAGCCCTTCTTATTTGACTCCAGAGTTGGACGCTCATAAGCAAGGATTGAAAGAACTGCGTAAGCTCAACAAAGGAGATTTCTATACTGGTAGTGCATATATTCTCACAAGTAGCAAAGGAACAAAAGATAACTCCAATCTCAAGAAACTCTTAGAAGAAAATCAAATCAACAGGGACAGAGAACTTCAGCTTATGCAGAATAGAAATGATTTTTATCTAAGGTAAGGATGTTTGATATTAGAGAGGGAAAATGAGTTAGATTGATTGTTAGTATTAAAAATGTTGTCTAAAACTATTTTTTTCCTTAAATAAAAACATTAGAAATTCAAAGTTAAAAGGCTCAAAAAGTATCCTCCCTCAACAACAGCATTATCAGCAGTAGCCTCAATAAAATCAGCAAGAAGGACAGAAGCTAGAAATAAGTTCAAGTCTTTTGTTTCAGCCGTCTCAAGAATACCAATTTAAAGCTCATTCTACCAACAATCACTAGCCTTTCGAAACCAACAAACAAGCCACTATCCATAAACACACACCAACTCAAGGAGAAAAATAAATAGAGTAAGAATAATAGTTCCAAGGAGAGCAAAATGATACTGCAAATAACCAAGCCAGCCAAAATACTCAGACATTACAAGGAGAAGACATGAAAGGACTATCAAACTCAAAGATGTGGGCCATCAAGCACAAGCACAACTGAGTGTCTCATATGCCAGAAACAACAAATCGAAGGTTCGCTAACTTTGAATAGGAAGTTGATTAGTTAGCAATCCCTTGTGTTTCCAAATGAAATTTCGCAATTAGTTGTTGACGAATTAATTGCTTCTTATTTCTGTGGTCTCTTCAGTATTGATAGTAATCTTTTGCCCTGTGAACCTCTAATTTGATATTTTTTCACAACAAAATGAATTAATGTTTGTTAAATATTTGTAAGCTTAGAAACAATTTAAAATTGAATTCATTCTCTGCTTGTTACTTGAGGATTTCGAGAAGTTTACTTGAGTTATTTCACCATAAAGCTCCGATTCTTCGATGACTAAAATAAGACAATTAACAACAATACTATTAAATAACATGATTACTTCTCTTAGGCCTGTATCTGTAGAGGTCTTTAGGGTTTTAAGGTCGGAACTAAGTTTCTGAAGTTCGACTCGATCTGCTTGAAGAATTTCTTCTTTCCATCAAAAACGGTCTTTCGTTTACTCCTCCTCCCTGCTAAATTGCTTGAAGCTGGTTGACTCTCCTGTAAAGAGCAGGATTGATCCCTCCTTTAAATATCGGCTGCTCTGACTAATCAATATTTATAGACTGAGCTAAAACATCTATTTCGCTGTTGATTTTATCCACCCGCTTTTCGAACTTATCTCGAACTGGCTATTAAGCAGCTTGTGCTGTGAAACTGGATTATCTCGCAAAAGAAGGATTATTGCTGTTGTTGAGGCCTTCTCTGTCTGCTCTAAACCGATATTACCCATAGTAATTAAACTTAGATTCCCTTCTTTCATTCAGATTATTCTGTTCATTAGTTTCCTATTCTTTAGGGCTAGACGTTAACCCAGCAGCTCGAAGATTGGCAGCAAATAGTTAGCTCTGATAATTGCTTGCAGCAACTTAAGAAGTTGGCATGAATCCTTGGGTGTTGGGTTTGTTAGCGGAGGACATGTCACTTTTTGAATAAAAGAACTTATTGTTGGTATTGCCTTAACGCGATTAAGCAGTGGAACCAGTGCCTACGGAGAATTATTACACACTGCCAGGTGGGTTAGCTAGTCTGTAGGCGTTGAGGGAATAAGAATTATTATTATGATTATGATTCTAGAAGGTTTAGTTAGGCTGATATTGCTGTGCTGAGAAAGCAGATTAGCTGAGATAGGATTGGTTGGTAGGAGGATAGCGAGATTTATAAGCAGAAGAAGGAGCTAAATCTTGAAGGAACATATCTATGTTGGAGGATATTGAGTTGATTTCTTAGTGCACTGCCTTGATTTGATCAATCGGCCCTTCCTTAAAAGACACATGCTTCTTGCCACCCTTTTCATTATTTTCTCCATCATTTCCATTATTCTCTTCTCCTTCTTCGTTGTCTGTTTTATCTGCTTTTTCATCATCATCATCATCATCTTCTTCTTCATTCTCCGTTTTATCAAAATCTTCATCTTCATCATCATCTTCATTTTCTGTTTTGTCTCCATCTGTTCTTTCTCCCTTGCTTTTCCCATCGTCATCATCGTCATCTTCATCTGAACTGTTGCGACTTGACACTTAGGAGTAATTAGAAAAAGAATACTTGACTACTGTTATTTCTTACCTTCTCTCGAACTCATAATACAGCTAGTTAGTGTGAATTACTTCTTTTCGCTTTGCCTGAGAAATCAGCTGGGTTAATGAATTCTTATTATTTAATTATTAATCTTTTGAGACAGCATTCAATAATAGAAACTGCTTCGAAATCAATAAGTATTGCTTCGATCTAGCTTTCAAAATCGTTTCATCCAGAAGTAATCTAATCACAGAAGAACATAACTCAAAGCACTTTCAATCTACTCATCTTTGCCATGCGTAACTCTCTATTTCTGGATTCCTAACTTATTTTGCTTTGCTGTCATAACATCAGAAAAAGGATCTGCAAGTCGTAGCTCGATTAGCCAAAGTTAGAACAACAGCCAATTGAACTCAGCAAGATCGAATTAGCAATAAGACAAGTCCAAAGATAATTCCAAAGTCAAGTCAAATAATGATATCTCCAAGGATAAATCTATGGATAAATCCAAAGAGCAGTCTCAAGAGCAAATCTAAGAACAATCTGAAGAGCAATCCATTGATCAACCTAACAGCTAATCATAGATTGTTTCAGATAGGCAAAACTCAAAGAATAGCAGTATTCAGTAATAGAAAGGCAAGGATTCGTAAGCGAGTTAGAAATTAAAACCACCAATCAAATCGGATAATCGAAGCTCATTGACAAATAAACAGTCTCAGCAGGGTAAACCACAGAAAAATAGCAATGGAAATGATCAAAGTGTTGATGATGAGGATGAGGATGGAAAAGATAGCAAAGATAAGGATAACTCAAAACCAGGCAAAATATCCAGCAGGCCAAAGCCTAAAGGAAAGAATTAAGTAAATGAAGATAATGATGAAAATGATGTTGATAGTGATGGTGATAATAACAGAGGAAATAAAGAACAAGGTAAGCCTAGTAAATCAACAACCGCTCCAAAGAAGAAACCAGCTGAAGTAAGGAATCCTCGCAGTGATGCTGAAGTCAAAGTGTAAATCAGTGGAGAATCAGGGGAAAAGTTTTAGCAGCTTCCTCTGAGAGACTACTACGACAGTGCGATAACTTAAGTCCTGCTCGAAGGATTCAGAGAACTAGGAGCAAAAAGGTAAGATAATCAAGCTAAAATTACACCAGAATTCTGTTTGCTGAAGTGACTTTTTGGTTTGTTTGCTAATAGGCCTGACAATCCGATATAATTTCTAGGGAATTTCCTTCTCAGCAAAGACTTATCAAAGAAGAAATGAGAGATCGAACTGGCTGCTATCTGAAGAAAGCAAACAAAAACAAGCAGGTTACTTTGAAGTTGCAATGAGTGAAGTATAACTGTGATCTGTCTGAAAAAATGAGGCAAGTAGTTTAATTAGGAGAATCAATTTTGGCATCAGACTGAAAAGAACAGAGGATCAAGATATGGTAATGAATTTATGTCAGTTATTCAGACATTTCCAGAAATATTTTGGTACAAAATCAATTCATTTTACATTATTTTCTGAGATAAAATATGAGGAAAATAAAAAAATAAAATGATTACACTCTATTATTTAATTATTTATGAGAAAAGAGGAGAAAGAGAGAGAGAATAGGGTTGAGTTTGATTTCATTTGTCATTTAGATTGGGAGGGTTCAGTTGTTTGTAAATACCAAGATTAATAATAACAATAATAATCTAATTTATTATTATTCACTGAACAAAACAAAAAGGATTAGTCTTTGGAAATACAAATACTTTCAAGAGACAGAGTTGCTGTTTTTTAGTATAAGGATATTATTATTATGGAATAAGAAACAGCTCCTCAAACTGAAGTTGATAATCCTTCACAAACCGGTTAAAATAGAGGATCTGCCAAGAGAAAATTATCAGTAAATAAGCGAAAAAGTGGAGTATCTTCTTCTTTGCCAGCTCTGAAAGTTGAAGAATGGTAACACAATCAAATGGAGAAACACCACAGACTCATGGAAGACAACCTCAAGCGTGCTAAGTGAAGAATATTACTTTATTTCATTTCAAAATTAAATTAAACTATTGAAACAACTACATTTTGAGCTATTTTTTATGCAACCACATGTCTCATTGGTCTTTGTATCTCAACAGGGAAACTGCTTTGCGCGAGAAGAACAATCAGGAAAGAGAAGAGCAAGAGCAAAGAGATATCCTTGAGAGACACAAAAAAGAACAAAAAGATGTCTATGAGAAATATCTCCTAGCCATCAACAGAAAAAACGAAGAAAACCATTTGAGATCGATGCCAACAATCTAGAACATTTACAACAAAATTAATGTCCTCCATAAGGAAAATAGAAAGCAAGACTCTGAGACGGCTGCAAATATGTAAAATCTAAAGGAATCTACTAGATAATGGATGTCTAGACCTGAACCTTTGAATAACGAAGAAAAATATTTGCGAGAGCAGCAAATAGAAAAAGAACTTTATGAGAATCAACTAATGTAAATTCAGCTGTTAAAAAAGAGATAGGGGTTTGGAGGAGGCCATTTAAATGCTCAGGAAAGGGATTTTCAAAGAAATAATGCATAATTTGGGCTTGGAGGTCAAATTCATGCTACTGACGCTGGAGACTTCAATTAAGAAGATGAAGAAAGAGTTCCTCGAGAGAGCAAAGATAAGAGGAAAAGCTAGAAAGGAGATTATTATAATTTGGGTCAAGTAAGAAATGCTTAAAAGCCCCTTTAAACTCCTTTACTACCTAGAAATAAATCTATTTTCAATTCCAAATCAAACTTTGCTTAGAACAAAGTTGAGAATGGAAGATACTCTACAAGCAATGAACCTCCTCCTTACTATCCTTCCAAGGGTTATCCTTATTCTTCATCGCAAGCTAATTTTGACTTAAAACAGTAATAACAATCTCAGTAACCTCAGTCTTTCCTTCCTCCACTTTCTAGCCAATTAACAAATCAGCATAAACAAGTAGCTCTTTCAATAGTATTCAAGAAGAACTAGTAAGATCGCTCTGAAAGTGCAAAGACTTAAAACAGCAAGTTAGATGGGAAATTAAAGCCTTCAACAAACTCCAAACTGCAATCGATTCATCTTGACAATAAAGATTTAGCTGAGTTGAAGTTCAAGCAAGAGCAATTAGTCAGAGAAAAAGCAGAATTCAAAAGATTAGAAGCACTTAATAGCAAAAGGGTTCCTGCAATAATTAGATAGAATCCAGCGTTAGCAAGTTAAGACAGGTCAAATGATGGATTACTGGCTCTTAAGATATATGATCAAGAGTAGCTGTCTGACACTGAGTTAGATGAGGCATCGGAGCTGCAATATGGAGAAACAGATAATAATGATGATAAAACTAGAGATTTTAAAGGGTAATTAGATGGTGAAAGTGGATAGATAGGAAGACGCAACAATAATTTTGGAGATAATTCTAAGGTTTCTGGGAAGTCTTTTTTCGTTGGGCAACACAATTCGCCTCAAACTACCTCACTGCTGTATGCTCAAAATATGAAAGAAAGAAGGAAATTCTGGGAGGAGAAAAGCCCTCAAGAAGAGTTTCGAAGCTAACCAATTGAAGAAAAGTCCAGAATCACAGCGATATAGAAATTCAGATCAAAGCTACTAAATAACCAGAAGGCTGCAGCTGAAAAAGCATCTAATTAGGAGGATTCGAATCTATAATAATAATAAAATGCTTTGAAATCTGAAAAAAAAGTAAATAAAAATATAGATTCTAAATACATTCAATCCTCATTGATTTTATACTGTTTTGTGCTAATTTGATGTCTTTATGCAAAGAAAAGTGAAGCTTAGATTTGGAGGTGCCTCAATCAGCAAGAAGTAGCTCTGCAGAGAGAGATTCTCTCAATCCATTTTGAGAACTATGAAAAAGTAAAGCAGATTGAAGATAAGAATAACATTTCACTGGCTAATGATGTTAATACCTCCGAAATACTGAAGTCCAGAGCAGGGTCAGCAATGTCGAGTGTTACAACCAAAACTAATAAGACAAGCAAGACAATTAAGTCCAAGGGAAGTAGCATCGTTGGCTAAGAGAATGCCAAAGTAAACCGTAATTAGAAGAAAATCAATACCATTTCAGAAATTGAAAACGAAGATGATCTCGAAGGTTCCCTGATGAAGCTGGAAGAGCAGTTGAATTCCAAAAGGACTAAGATTACAGAATTGTAAGAGGCTCAAGCTGAACAATCCAAGCCGAAGAACCCTCAAGTTCAAAGAATATTGCTGACAATTCCAGCTATTTTATAATAAAATCCTTTTTTAGTTGACTTAACTAATCCAGATAAAGAATATTTAGAAAAGGGAAAGGAAAAAATACAAGAGTAAAAACAATAATAGTAACAGAAATCTTCCCCGAGAATCAGAGAAAAAGAAATATTGGAGAAAATGATGGTTTCGAGAGAATCTAGACTGCAGCCAAAAAGCCTTGCCAAGGAAGTTGTAGAATAATAGTAGCAGTCATAGATTATTTCATCAAGAGAGAAGTAACCAAAGGAAATCAAATCAATTATTAGTAGTAGTAGTAGTAGTACAAATAGAGCTTCTTCAGAATCTCTTCTTTCTGATAAAAAACTATTAGCTAACAAAATAAACAAAAACAACAGAGCTATTCCTGAATAAACTAAAGCTAACATAATCATGTTTTAAAATCAGATTAGCTCTTCAAAGGATGTTGATATCCAATCATCTCCAATTCTAACTGATCCTATTCAGATCAACTCGAGTGATTAGTCATTAAAAACATAAGATAAGCAACTTTAAAAAGGAGAAAAGGAGAGATCATTAGCAGAAGAAAAAGAAAACTAAGCTGAGAACTCTAATAGTTCCTAGCAATTAAACCAAAAATCATTGAAGTTAATTGAAAAAGGACGAAAAGCGAGCGGATAAACAAAAAATGATGAGATAAATCCATAAATCATTGCCAATGACAAAGAAGAATTAACGAAATGGTGGAAATCTATACAAGGAAAATAACTAAATGAAGCAATAGCTCTTGGTAATAGTCAAGCAATGTAATAATAGTCCCCAAACTATGATATGAAGCCATCTTCTCCAAAACAAGAAGGGGATGCAACGAAAAAGGCATTATTAACTGCAAATAGCTAATAGACAATTGGAATTTAAGAAGATGCTGAAAAGAAGGTAATTGATCGAAAACAGCAAATCAAGGAGGAATTCATGAAATAATTAAACGAATCAGAGACAGATGAACTTGGTTACTAGGAAGCTAGTTATCACAATTTAGCTGAAGAACGAGATAGCTTGAAGAAGGGGAAGGATTAGCTGAATCAGCTCACAGAATCAAATGAAAATAAGAATCTAAGAAACACCTAATTGCAGAAGGAGATAAATAAGGAACATACAGTAAGCAAGTCATCTATTAGCGTTCAAGTACAAGATTCAAAGCAAAATGATCGATTTGTTGGAGGTTAGCATGCCACTAACGAGATAATCTCTCAGAGTTCTGCTTCTCCTTCTCCTGAACCAAAGAAGACTCTAGCTGACATTCTCGACAAGAATATTATCGCGCGAGTTGAATATTCTCAAGCTTAAATCGAACACACTATTTAGCATATAGAGCAGAAGATAGAAACACTGGAGATTCAGTAAATTAAAGCCGTGCTTGAAAGCAAAAAGTAGAAATAGCGTTCAATGACAGACCTGAATAATTCCTAAGATAACGTTTAATAGGATTATTAGCTTAGTGAAATCAGCCACAATGGTTCGTTTAGCGAATCAGAATTCTCACTGATTTCAGGTGTTGGAAGCTATACAGTCAAAGCTACAATTAAAAAGGAATATAAACTTACAGGGAAAGTGCCATCCCGATATCCTCATCCAGATCCTACGAGAAATAACAGCTTCATTTCTCATAATAATAGCAATTCTTTCTCGAGATTGCAAGGAAAAGACAATAATGATTTCTAGCAGATCAGTGAAAAGCAAGTCATCCTGGAAGAAGAGGATTAAGGAGATATCAAGATTAATAAGAATGTCAATCTACAGAGGCTACTCTTTGTCGATTGAGGGCATGTTACTCAAAAAGACAATGAAGTTCAACTTTGAAGAAGAGTTAAGTTTAAATTATTTTGTTTAAGATTGTTGTAGTCTTTAGAGCTAGAATTAATTTTTGGTAATATTTTGCAAAATTTTATGTTATCTATGTTTCGATGATTCGCTTGAAGATTACTAAGGAACAGAGGGAATTAAGCTAGCTATGGGGGTTACTTTGAAGGAATCTAATTTAAACGAAAAAAAGAAAAATAAATTAACAAAAACTTAGTGTATTTCTGAGTTGAAATGATCATTTCAATTTATTTAAAGTCTCGTAGAACTTAATTCTTTGCACAATAGAGAAAAAGCAGATTAGACAATCCATTTTTGTTCTCCCTTTCCCTTTGTAAATTGATGAACTCATAGGGCTCATTGTCAGGTATTTTCACACGAGACATTGTTAAATCTAGTGGGATTACGTCAGTTAAAGATAGCGGAGCTTAGCCAGCTTTGATTGGGGAGAAAGAAGACGAAGAATCGCAAAATAGCTGCACTGGAATCATTCTTGAATCAAATTCATTTTGCTATCGACTTCCAATCAATGGAGGAAACCTTGTGAGCCATATATGTCCAATCAATCTTGATGAACTACCAAATATCTCAAAGGACAAGGACTTCTCCAAAGATCTATTTTACTCTTCCTTTAAATAAGCAAACAACGGTTTTTCTTCTATTCTCAAACAGTCTACTCTTCCAATTGAAGATGACTCTGAGTATTGTCGGAAGAATATTTCAGCTAAGAGAGACATATTAGATGAAGAATTTGGCAAAAAACATAAAAAGAAACGGTCAAGGGATAAAACCAAATCGATGGAGCGGTTCTCGCCATTCGAAGAAGACAAGAATCAAACCAAATTCAACTACGATAATAGTAGCCTCAGACCGATATCTGAAATTACGCAGTCCTACGATTTAACCTCCAGCCTCAGAAAATAAACAAAATAACTAAAAGAAGAAGACCAAGCCAACCAAGCCACGCCTTTGATTTGGCGGAAGCGATTCTTCAGGCTACTCTTGCTTTCCAATAGATTTTTGTTCAACATTAAAAAATAACTTTAATTCTTTCGTCCTTTGGAACTCACTGAGAGCTAGTTTTGCGCTATTGGAGACAAAGGTGCATTATCATACCATGAAGCTTAACAATTAATGCACTTCAACTAGCCTGACATTTACAAGCCAAAGAAGCGCTCTCCTTTCCAAAAAAGGATTTAAATTACATATTTACAATTCAAAAAAAGAATCAAGTGCATAGTCCAGCCAATTGGAGCAATCGCATCTTCTATCAAGCAGAAAGCGAAAACCCTAGAGAAATCCATCCCTCTAGCGAATCCTTTTGGAATCGTTATGCTTTTTTGGGATTTAATCTTGATGCTCGTTTCGTTTTACAATCTGTTGATAATCCCCTATGAGATATGCTTCGAAATGGACTTCTAATCGCAAAAGCATTCTTGGCTTAACAAAATCAGCATACTCGTCTATTTCTTAGATGTATTAATATCGATGAACACAGGAAACTATATCAAAGGAGAGCTAGAAAAAGACAGAGCTAAAGTCATGAAGTTTTATCTACAGGACCATTGCTTAAACGACATAACCTGCTTGTGCTGCTTAATATTCGTAAATCCCTTCGAAGTTGCATTTCTTCGCTTATTGTTCCTCTTGAAAATCGCTAAATTAGCCAAGCTCTTGGAGAAGAACAGGGAGTACTTTCAAATAGACGATAAGTATTCCTCGTCAATGAATTTAATCATTTTGTTTGTCAAAATCATGTATCTCTGCCATTTGTTTGCGTGCTTCTGGTATAAGTTAGGTCGATTCGTGTAATCTCAAGGAGACCCCTCTTGGCTGGATAGTTTTGATCTAGGAGAAAATCAAGGATATTCTAATGAAGATCTCTACATTAATGCGATTTACTACTCCGCTATTACCATCACGACAGTAGGCTACGGCGATATCACTCCGAAGTCAAAATTGGAGCGATTATTTGTTTTCTTCATGGCTTTTATATCTTGTGCAAACTTCGGATATGCCTTAAATAAAATCGGCTCGATTATGCTAGAAATGAACACTAGGAAGGAATCATACAGGCACAACGTTGCGATTCTGAACAAATACATGAAACAATGCGAAGTCTCAAAGATTCTTCAAACCAAAGCCAGACGATATTTAGAATATGTGGAATCCCAGACAAATAACTACAGCAACCCACAGGAAATTGTATTTTCGCTACTTTCAAGCTAGCTAAAGAATAAGATCAAAAAGGAAGTTTCTTTGAAGACACTCAGACGGATTCCGTTTCTGTTCAAGGACTTCTCAGAGTAATGCTTGAGTAAGATTGCCATGATAGTAGAAGAGAAGTGCTTCAACATAGGTGAGACCATCGTTGATTCTGCAGAAACCAGTAAATCAGGGTTGTTTTACATTATCCGTGGAGAAGCAAGTGTGTACACGAATCAGTTGATTCAATTGAAACCATTTACCAAACTGAACAACGGGAGTGTATTTGGATAAGCATCTTTTTTCATGCAAAATAACCAAAGCAATGTGTCAATCATCTCAACATCGTAAATTTAATTAAAGTCAAACTTATTTGGGAGGATTTTCAATAAAGTTGTGATATTTTTAAGCTATTTTGATTTTGAACAACATCTTTCAAAGCCCAATGATGGTTCACTTGATCCCTCTGGATGATTTCCTGACAATCTTAGAGGAATTTCCGAAAGAAAGGGAGATTTATTCGTTTTACAAGGACAGTGCCTTGCTTAACAAGGACTTTTCAAAGATGCATCATGCTTGTCTGTCTTGCAAAAGCAACTCTCACGAGATAGGACAATGCCCTTACATTGCTTATCATCCTAAACCCCAAAGAGTCATTGGAAATTACCTCAAAGAGATTGATGATTTCAGAGATAGTTTTAAGAGAAAACAAAGAAAGTCCTCACCTTTTGAATCATTCAATCAAACCTAAAAAGGAGCTTTTTAGCTGCAAACAGAGTTGCTAGAAGAACTAGGTCCACAGGAATCTGAAAGAGAGTCCCATCCAAGCCTTGAAAATGTCTAAAATGATACGATTGATAGGATAGATGCAAATGAACAAAGAGACTCACCGACTAAAACTTCCTAGGTGTTCTTTCCGAATTGCAACAACAATATGAACAATCCTTAAAAAAAGAGCAGACTTTCTTAAGACAGTATCAGTAACAATGCTGATACCTTGAAAAGTATCGAGAACAATAATCACAATAATTTCTAAAACAGCAAACATAGCATTCCTAACAACATCAACAGTAATATATAAGCATTTCTGCCACTGAAGCTCCTTGAATATAACAATAGTCTAATGTCTCCTTCTTCAAATACCCACAGAAAAACAGAAAGCAGACGCAGCCATTCATAATTCAGTATATTAGAGCAAAATCCAAAGAAATCAAACATTGATCATTTCTCTTCGCAAGCCATGAATTCAATTACCCAGTCGACTAGCTAGATACCAAATTTGATAGGCCAGTAGAATCCATAAAATGCTGCTAATGTCTTTCTTGCTTAAGACTAAAGATCCCCCAGTTCAAACATCCAAAACCTTCTAATCATTATCCTCAACTAAATCCTAACTTAAGGCAAATAACAGTAAAAATTACAGAATTGCTAAGAATCTCACAGAAACCTTGAAGTTACAAATGCTTTTAGAGTAAAAAAGCGATCTTACTCAGAAAACAAAATAATTCAGCCATTTAATGAGTTAAGCCCATCTTTTTTCACTGACAGATATCAATAATGTTGGGAGTATCGTTGTTGGGAAGAAGGAAATGGAGAAATCGGGGTTTCTCTGCAGTCGGAGGTTATGAAGTAGTTCGAAATATACTTCCCTCAGAATAATGTTGGAGTTGTTGTGAGCTAGGCGTTCTAAAAGAGTCTAAATTTGGAATAGTTTGTCAAAATCTATGGGAAGCTTAACAAGTACAAGAACCGAAAGCTGCATAGCAAAGAAGAGAACTCTCCAAAGAAGTGAGATGTAAGCTCGTAGAAACATAAAACACATAAGTTGATCAGAAATAGCAAATTAATAATAGGGTTTTTAAGAAAAATAATCGGTAAGTCTTCAGCATAAAAAAACTGTTTTAAACCATTCGTGCTATTAAAGTTGATCCATAAGCTGGTTATTATTTCATTGAGCTTATTGTGATAAAAGAAAGATATCTCTTTCAGGTTTGTGAGAAAAAAAGAGGAATATCTTCTCTATTATTCAGAAACCTTATTTTCATTATTATTTATTAATAGGGTTTTAATCATTGTATGTAGTTTGTTTTCAAATAAAATTCTAATTTTAACTTTATATAATTGAATTCTGGTATGACAATTTAATATGTGTCAATTCCTCAAAATAATAAATCTGAGAAGAATAAGTGAGAATTCTGATCTCAGACTTACTATTATTCATCATCCTAGAGGACTTTCGATTGAGAATGAGATTTCTTTCTCAAAGATCTCTTGTGCAAAGATGGCAATTTAGCTGAGTTCAAATGAAATTGATCTCCTTTTTCATTTGAGAAATCAACTTCCTCAGCAACAAAGGAAGATAAGGGGAAGCTTCCACTCTCTAAGAAATAGAGATAAAAAGAAAATTTATTTATTATTAATTAATTATTATTTAAAATATTCTTAAAAAAATAATAAAAAGCTTAAATTTATGTAGAGATTTGTATTACACAACGACTATGGATTTAAATCTTCACGATAAGAGCCGTACCCGAACTCTATTTTGATGCTTCTATATTTTCCAGTCGATTGAACTGTGAATCCATCGCTTCCAAAGTAAATCCAGTTATACAAGTTATCCATATGAACGATTGACTCAGTTTTCTAATAGTAGGTCTTTTCGCCTATTTTGAGATAGGCTTAAACACTTTTGTATTTGCGACTATAGCCTTGGTAAAAGAAGAACTCGTCTGTTCCTGGATTAGCATCTGGGAAGCATGTTGTGATAGAAAGATTAACTGCTTTCAAACCCAACGAGTAAGTTGCAAAACAAATTTTAGTGCCTTTTTCTAAATACCCATAAAGAGCTCTAAAATAAATAATAAGGCACATTGAAGACAGGATTCATATTTAAAAGTAAATTTAATAAGAAAGCTCTGAATCAATAGATCTTTAAAATGTGTGAATTATTATTTTACCTATCTCCTTCGATATTGGTGCCATAATTACCTGCAGGATCATGTTCCGAAAATCTGTATAGAAGCACATCTTTAGTGCTTGGTTTGAAAGCTGGCAGTCTAGAAAAATCAAAAGAAAAAGATATGTATGTCAACTCCTAAGGAATGAAAACAAATTTTACTAGAAATAGCCAGAAATTGCATATTCTTCTGCACCAGCTCCAGCATTTATTTATTCTACCCTTGATGAGATACTAGAAGCATCTTTTACCTTCCTGAATCCTCGATATGTTAAAAATGCGGGTACAACCTGCTCAAATTTAATACCTTAGAGGTAGGAGTCTAACTGAGAAATAGTTTTATGGAAAATATTAAAGGGGTAAAGTTAAAAAGTATAACTTGCAACATAGCCGTTTATTGAACCAGCCTAATTAGTAGTCCCTGAGCCTAAGGAAAACTAGAAAAATCCTGTGGTCATAGGATTCTTGACAATTAAATCACTCCACTATTCTTAATATGTAGAAGAAAAAGCATTCTTGACTACAAAATAGACCTTTTTCTCTTCGCCATGATAGGCTATGTACAAGAAGAACCATCTGCCAAGTTAGTCTCCGAAAGGTACTGGGGACAATAGTTCTTTCTTAGTCTTGTTTGAATCAAAACCCGCCAAGAATCCTTCTCCTTGGCTCCATGCTTAAAGTGAGGCAGAGAGATAGTTATCAGTAGCAGCGTTAGGTTTTGCCCATCCTGCAGTTGAAGTGGTGGCACCAAAAATAGGAGAATTAGTCTGGCTTATTGCAGAAAAAGGCCATTGGTTATCAGGCATTCTCATTGAAGGTTTGACCCAACCTTCAATAGAGAATGAATCTATGGGGCTAATTTCATTTGGATCTACAGGCAAAGGATCAACTGTTTTTGTTGTAGTATATCTGAGCCACATTGGATAATTAGTACTTGCCAGACAGCACAATGGCAAAAGAAGGGCAATTGTGATAATAGAGATTGAAATTTTCATAGAAGTTAAACAGCTTCCTATTTATCTCCGAGAAAATTTAGATTAAGTATCTTTATTATTTTATTAATTTATCTAAGAATGACCTTTGTTTCCTCCCTTTAATTTCAGATATTTTTAAAAATATTTCCTCAAGTAAGATTTTATAAATAAAGTAATAAATTACTCAGAATTGAAAGGGTTTTATTCAGAATTATTGCTATTTCACTTGTAAAATTAACAGTTTTATTTGAAAAAAGTAAAAAAATAAGGAGAAGGATTGTGGATTCCTTTCTCTTCTTTAGCTAAAAGCAAGATAAAAAAGATTAATCTAAGAATATTGAGCACTATTTCTTGAGTTTTATTTCATAAAGAATTTTTTATTTATGAGAGGAATCTTCACTCTTGTTACTCAAAATCAAACCACAAATTATGTTTTTTCTTCCGCTATCGAAAAATTAACTTTTTTTTTGAAATTCAAGTTAGTGTCTTTCATTTTTTTACTAAATTACCTAATAAAAGTTCAATTAATCCCTAAAATTATCCCCAAGACAATTTCTCATTCCTATCCCTGTTAGAGTGATTGATAATTTTTTAAAAGCTACAAAAAATCAAATGTACATTTTTAAAAATAGTTGTGTTGTTGAAAATTTTTACCTCAAATATAATGCCTATTTATCCTACTCAATACTTCTAATTGAGAGAGTACTCCTTAAGAAACAAGAATGAGAATAATAAATCTAATAAATACCCTCTTGTTAAAAAGATATTCTTGTAACTGAGCAGTGTTGTTCGAGTATTTCTTGATTCGATAAAAAAGAAGAAGAAAAGATCCATCAAAAACAATACTTTTATGCTTGGAACCAAACTAACTATGCTTTCACTTAGTGTTTCTTTGATTGGCAAAGATGACTTTTACTTTTAGATTATCTTTTTCTATATTCTGAGCTTTATTCAAATGATTCGTTGTGGATGGATTTTTAGTTTTCCCAAGAATTAACATTCAAGATAGAAAAAGAATGAGAATATAATAAATTTTATTTGATGCTATTATCAACTATTCGAAAATTATTTGAAATTAGGGACCTCAACCAAAAGCAAAAATAATATTTTTCTTTTAATTACTACATTATTTAAATTAATAACCTTGCATTCATAGTATCACAGAAATATTAGCTTTACTTTGAATTTCTTTAGCTTTATCTAAAATTAGATTTTACACTATTGTAAACATTTATTAAACCCTAAAAATATTTTTTTATCCTTTTATTGAAAAGAGTGAAGTATTCAATTTTGATTTAGTTTCTTTGTTATTTTAAAAACAACTTTATTCATCCCACTTACCGAATGCTGACACATATTTTAAATTGTAATAAATTAAAAATTTTAGTTTCTAACTTTTGTTAAGATAAACAATCCAGACCAATAAATATCACCAATTATTCCTTATTTAAATTGTTAGAGTTAACATTTCTTAGTAACCAATATCATAACTCGGACTGTAGTAGATTAACTTATCAATAAAGGTTACTATTACCTACTCCTTACTTTCTTTGTTTCTTAGTTTACCTAAAAATCTTGAGATTCCTTTCTTATTTCTTTTTGATCATCAAGCATGCAGCAATTTTTATCTACTGAATTCTTATCTCCGAGATTCCTATGAAGCTAGCTATGTAATTGAATCATCTCCTGCTGTTGGCGAGGCTGCCTGGGTTGTTGTTGTCTTATTAAAACCGTCTTCTTGTGCCATAATGAGATGAGATTCTTCATCATGCAATCGTTTCTAAGTGTAAACTGAATTGTTGCTGGAAACATGACGCTGTGATAGTTTTACAAATGAACTGGAGTATCCATTGAAATTGCGGAGGTCAGTCGATTGCTTTGTCAGGAATGTTCTCTCCCTCTAAAGTCTCGCTGAGTGAATCAGGAAGATATAAAAAAGAAGTTTAATTTCTGGGAAAAATAATGGTTATTTTTAAATTAACCTACCTTTGTAGAGTATTTTCTTTCCTTCTTCAACATCTGCTTATTGAGAAGCACCATTGAATTCTAGTTTCTAGAGATTGAATCTCTCTAAAATAATCCCATACACGTCGAAAAAATTAAACAGCGTGAAGAGGATCAGGACGATAGGGAAGAAAATAGAAGCAAAGGAACCAAATAGACTGGTGTCAAATCTTCCTAGGACATCCTCACAGCTTGTGTGCTGTATCCTCAGCATCTACAGGAAATTGTAGCAAAGCGGAGCACTCACCCTCGAAAAATTGCTATTGTGAGTTTAAAACATCAAAATAAGATGGAATTTTTAAAAAAAAAATTTTTTTTTTCTTCCAAAATTACATCGACCCAAAAAGAAGTGAAGGCGCATCAGTGTTATGTCCTTTTGCGAAACAATAAAACCCAGAATACTGCACTTAGAACAGCCCGTAGTAAGTGCAGAATGCAATATACAATAATGGAATGAGAATCAGGATTTAAGTGTTGAAATACCCGTCAGTATCGTGAAACACTTTGAACAGTCTCACGTCTAAGTCTAAGAACATTGAACATTATCCATAGATAATGATGATTGAAAACACACTGAATACAACTCCCGCAATTAATTTCAGAGCAGCATTGATTTTGACATAATACAGCCAAAGCAATTTCTCGATGAAATCTCCCAAAATGCCTTAGCGTTCTACCCAAAAGGTACTTCGAATTTTGAAGTTGATAGAGTGCTGATTTTCCAACACATCTTCCAGCAAAAATGCACTATCAAGGAGATTCAGGTATTTTGTTTCAGCACGCTTGCAGTCAGCTAAGGTTTTTTTAACAGTTTTGTTCAATGCTATGATTCGCTCAGGACTTACATCGCTGAGTTCTTAACAGAATTGCTCCTCGTTGATGAGAATAAGGTCTTTTTTAGCTTCGTTAAGCATGTCTTTTGGGACTTCCTCTAGAATTTTACTGCAATACTGTCCAACATGTTTATCAGAATAGGATTGCTTCATCAAGCAAACTAATTTGACTATTTTTTCTGCTTCCAATTTGGTGCTTGCTTTTTAGGATTGATATCGTTTTGCAATTCCTTAATAATACCTAGTTCAAAAGTATCATCCAAGAGATTTACAAATATTTTAATAAGCTTAAAGATATTTTACTTTAAGTTGAGAGACTAAGTTCGTTCTTGGATGTACTTCTTAGGAATTGCTACAAGACCATGACTCATCAGCAGCACAACCAGCAGAGTCCCGCTATTGCAATGCAAAACAAAATTACGTTTTTGAATAAAAATAAACAAGTATAATTCAAGCAGAAGTTATGCCGTTTCAGCAGGTAACAAAAAGACTTTTAAGAATCTTACAAACAATTCGATAAGGCTGCAAATAAATCCATCATAGCTGAGCTAAGAAATAAAAAAATGAATGAGCTAGTGAAAATGAACGAAAAGTCTATCATTAAGCTGATTGCTATTTTAAAATCAATTACAAGGTCATTTGTCCGTAGTATGCTAAGTAGATCATAAATAGCCCGCCAAGGACAATAAAAATCCCATAAATCAGCAGATTATTCCAAACTGATCTTCGAAGCTTTGCCTTCCATGTGAATTCTCCAGCATCTTCGTACTCCTGCAACAAAGGCAGGACAATCCTATAAGGCAAAACGAGGAATCAATTTTGAAATTGATGAGTTTTCACGCAGATTTCTCACCAAATCAAAAAGAAGTTCACCCAATAGATTATGTTCCATGTCTCTCTGATTGCCATAATCTGTGGAAGATCTTCTTATTGCTAATCTCCTGGTGCTGTGGAGTTTCCTGTCAAAGCACTTGCCTTTGTAGCCTCGTTGTGTTTGGCCTAAGGGAAACGTTTTGTAACTCTTTGGTTTATTTTAAATATAAAATGCTATTGAGTATCTGTACATAGTAGATGTCGAGAGGTAAGAGGAAGACGAATCCAAAGGAAATCACCCAGGAAATGTAAGAGATGATTTTTACGTACATTGGTACTTTTTTAGAGCTATATTCATAGACTAAATATCCTACAAATATCAAGAACACGCTGCACTCGATTACACTAAAAACTCTCATGTTTTTAAGTATTTTTTGGTTAGATCTCTCTGCCTTTTGTTCAGATTAATCGCAAAAGCATAAATGAAATTAATTTTTTTCCCAATTCAGAGTTCAAACCCATTGAAGCCTAACTAGTCAACCATAGTTGTGTCTATTATTAACTATGATTCTTGGTTATTTCTTTTAATAGCTTTCTCAAATGTGCAGATTGAAAAAATGAATGAAGTAATTGTAATAAGATCAATTTTGATCATTAGAACTAAACAAATCAAAAATGTCATAGAATTCTTATTTTTCTCTCTAAAACCACATAAAATAAGTATTATTAAATATTGAATTCATTACTATCCCTTACTTTTAATTTGTTTTAGAATGTCAAAATGCATGTACCTTCTTAATTGGCTACTTTTTCTGTTTTTTTCCTGTTAATATTTCAATTTTCTTAAAATCAATGTAATACTTTTAATTTGATGCTTTGTATCTACTTTATCCATCAAAGAAAACGAACATTTGGATGCCTTCATTCTTTTAGAAACTGCATAGCATCCGAATCTGTTGCTAGACATTGAAGAGCATGGAAAGGAATGGCATATGCTATTAGCAACTCAAAAATTTTTGTTGTAGTATAGCCTGGTCATATTTCAAGAAGGAATTGCGAAAGAGATTATTTTTTTGCTGAAATTTTCAATGAGAAGGCAGACCTTGAGTGAAATAGTATCGATTATTTGTTTGAAAAATGTGGGTGATTATTCTTTTGGAAAACAAAATTGTTTCTAGCTATCAATAAAATATTTAAACATTTGATCTTGATATCATTTTCGACAGAAGGAAAGTTAATTTTGAATTGACAAATAATTTTGAGAAAATCTTGAATACAAAACCACAAGAGCTTCAATGAAAATATTTGTTCTGGATTTGATTGTTCCTAAAAAACTAGAAAATAAAGTATCACTGTATTTTCTGTTGTTTTTCAAGATAGCTTAAGAGCATTAGGTTTAGAGATTGTACAATCAAAAAGAAATAAAGTTATTATTAAACACTATTTCAAAAATCATTAAAAAAATGATTTTTTCTGAAATAAAGATTGTTTCTCTTATTTAATTTGTGAAGATTTTCAGTAGAACAAAAATTTATGTGTTTTGCCATTTTCTCTGAGGAAATACTTGAATCGAATTGAGGGAAAGGTAAAAAATTAAAAGATTTTGATTTCTCTCTGATGAAACATAACTGTAGTAAATCAATTGATTTGATTGAATAAGCGTAAGAAAAGAAGAAATAAGCAGAGACAATCAATCAAATATGAGCTCATCTGGAAAGGCTAATTTCTCAAAGAGGTTCACTGTGGTGAAGGGTAAATCCAAAAAGGAATTAGATTCCAAATCAGGCTTAGATCTCGCTGGTCTGAAGATCACAGAGGGTGATGATGATACCAAAAATACCAAACAGAAATCGCTTCATGAGGCCGTAAATTATCATACCATTTTTTCACTGAACCAAGCTAGGAACCAATTGTTAATAGCTAGAAAAATCTGGCATATTTGTTTAATTTAACTTTTTTCGTCTGCTTCTAGTTGATCTACGAGTACTTATCTAAAACTAAGATCGAGAGCAGTCTGTTAATTGGACTGAAACTGGCTATCAAAGGTGACTTTATCCCAAAGAATCCTTACTGCAACATCACTAGATCTTTGATTGCTTCAAACCTCAAGAACGATCTTGTGTCTAACTTTGAGAATCTCGCTAAACTCTTCCGCAAAAATCCTGTTGCTAAAGAAGGTCCTTACAAGATAACCTCAGTGAACTACTAAAGTACTAAAATATATGGGTTAAAGCACATCCTTGAGCTAATTGATATGCCCAGATTCGCACTTTATTTCGATGCTATCGATGATCTGCTGCCAGACTACAAGATCGAAAATAACAATGTCTCCATAAATATTTCCAACAGCATCAGTGGAGGGCTGATCTTTAAAAGTGAATTGTTCCCATATGCTTCATCCCACCCAAAAGACCTTGAAATCGTTTGTGAGGTGTTCATTACATGCCAAACAAAGGAATAGGCACTAGATTCCTTTGCTAAATTTGTAAAGACATTAGTTGTTACTAAATAGAGAAATAATAGGTTTGGTTTATTACTGTTTGTCTGCCAGATATTCCAAGATGTGGTGAGCATTACTGATCAACAAAACTAGCACATTATCAAAGAGTTTGTGTTTTACTCTTATGATAAAGACGGGAGCAAAAAAAATGAAAAAAAAGGGTAAAACTGCGATATATTCATAAATAAAAAATCATCGTTTTGTTAGTTCTTTCTCTTTTGGCTTTCTTCTTGATCTTCATCCTTCTCACTTCTTTTGTGCTTATAAGTTGGGATTTGTAGGAAATCGTAACTGATTAAAATGGATTTATGCGGGACATCAAGGCCTACGCATCTACTAGCTAGCAGCTGTATTTCAAAGGGTATATGAAGATCATCCGATTCGAGGATGGCGATCGCTTGTAAGGAGAGCAAGACATCAACGATGGAAGCAGCATTGCACTGTCCCAACCTGGATCGAGTAACATGCTGGATAGAAACGGGGAGACGAGAAAGCGAAGGGATAAAACAACTCTCAATAAAGGACTATTTCAATATGTCGAAGCTTATAAAGTGTACAACCTTCACTACGCCTCGCCGAAAGTCAACAATAAACAGGAAATCTTTAGCTTCGCAGCGTAGCCTATGGGTAAATCATTCAGATGAAAAACAATTTTAACAGTTATTTTATCATTTTGTTTGTTTCCTTGAAAGGCAGTCTGCTGAAGGGAGTGTTCGTTAACCAAGAAGGTAAGCAAGATTGAGCTGGACAATTAATGACATCTATTTTTTATTTCTTGTTTTATGTAGCTTGCTCAGAGTACTCTCGCTTTTTTTACGAATCCAATTAATCCTTCGTGAATTCTAAGCATTTCGGAAAATTCGTTGACAGCCAGCTTCGTCTGGTGCTTAAAAAATGGCAGGACTAGAACATTATGGCGTGCAGTTGGGAGTTGCTATACATGGCATTGGCTGTCTAAGACGATGATCTCCGCAGGAGCTTAGTGGATAGTATCATCTAGATCCTTAGTTCAGATCTTTCCGGTCTGATTGCCTTAACAAAATCGAACTAAATCATTGCCTAGCTCATTGAACTTTACAACCAGACATCTGCAGTTAATCTTAAGAAAATCATCAACACTTCCTACAAAGTCTACAAGCAAAAGCTTCTTTAAATCTACGCAAAAGCATCTAATAGTGATATCCTCAGGAACAGAGATTTCGTGTATTTGCTGTTCAAAGAAATCGAAGACGAACATGGCGAGATTGATTATTCCAATAAAACTCTATTAGTTCTTAAAACTCTGCTGAAAATTACAAAATACACAGGCCTTGGGAATCTTCAACAAGTTGGGTCACTTGTTAAAAATGTGCCAAACTACATTAATCAGACTCTTAAAAATAGAAAGTTCATCTAGGAAGGAGAAGAAACCTTCATTACGTATGACTAGTTCTTGGAGTAAAAAGTAGTATCGAAAGTACTACATGTTCCCAACGAAGTCCTCGAGAATAAGCGAACCAGAGAAAGCAAGGACCTACCTAATCAAGACATCGAAGATAAGCTCATTATGACTTATTTCGATAGATACGATGTGTACGATACTCTCTATGTGATTCTTAGGGAAATATTCTTTGGACAGCAGCTACCGAATCCACTGCCGAATATTGTCCTCAAAGTCGAAGCCAAAGCACTTAAATACCAGATCTTCGAAGTCAAATAAAAAGATGTAAGACACTAAAGAGCAATAAAGATATTTTGCATCGATATTAATGCCTATTTGCTTTGTTTTTTCAAGATTGTGGAGAGTGCTTTGAGAGAGTTTGATGAGACTGATTAAATAGATAGCTCCATCATCAAGAACTCAACTCCAAGCATCTTCGCATACAGTCAGCTAATAATTGAATTAAAATAGTTTTTCTAATACACAAAAATATTACACTTTTCAATTTAAATTTTTTGTCATTTTTTCATTCATTTTGAAGGGAGTGAAAAGATGATTCGAGAGAAGCTTAATCCTGTGTTCGGGATCAAAGACGCGTTAGCTTATACAGCCTTTGACGAGGTTGCCAATCGGTATAAGTTCCTAAAAAACTGGCTTGATTTATAGAATACTCCCTTAAAAAAGAAGATTCCTGAGAGTTTTCGAATTGATAATTTCATCTCCGTGAGCACCTACAATCTCTTCTAGCATGCGTAGATAACAAAGAGACCATACATTGAATGGAATTTCTGCTAGGACATTCTCATCCGTGGACCCAATGTGATTCAGGCCTAGAACATATTTTTCGATTTACTCCTTTCGTATGTTGTATGGCTCAGTGGATAAGCCCATCTTGTTGTCCTGGGGTTCTTCACAGAATCAGTAACAAAAATAGATGGAAAAGATTGACTAATATGTTCCTTTTAAATATTTTTGCTTTCTAGGACCGCCTGGAGCCAGTCCTTGGGATTGAGCAAGTCGTCCGTGAGTAAAACACTGACTCAATTCGTTTTTAGCTGGCAAAGATTTTCGAGTAAGGTGAGAGAATCTAACTGAAATACATGACGGACTTTGACCAAAGAATCAAAGTTATCGTGATCAACTTGAATTTCGTCTTTCTTGGTGACGGAAATGCTGAGCCACAGAGTTTACTCAGCACTGATAATCCAGACACTTATCTGCGTGTGTTCTTTGAGAAAGAAGATATCCTCAAATGGTATAAGATCTTCGAATATAAAGACAAATATGTGAAGAAACTCATCGTTAGAGAGTAGAAGAGACTGTTCTACATGGGTTCACTAAACATGGCCATGAAACTAGAGCTTTGTAAGACATACATCAACTTCGAGTAGATTCGATATTTCATCAGGGCATTCAGAATCTTGTATTCAATGACCGAGTCATTCTTCAACTTCAGCAAAGAAGCAGAGAACTTTATCTTTATCTTCTAGCATATTCTCCAAAGACCTACGAGTAACCAAGGCAATATGTTCCAGCCAGCAAATAACAAGAAGAAATACACTTTTGACTCTATATCTAGCTACTTCAAAGAGTTCTCTAAGTAGAAAACAAATAGAATCTAGGATTATTTTAAATTTTAAAAATCTTTTTTGTTTTCTGCAGCTCATTGAAGAAGTAATTATTTGACTACGACAATATCTACTTTGAAAGTCTCTCCCCTACAGTAGTCAATCAGCTAACAATGCTTGATAGTTCGTTTGAGTCTCGTAGTTAAAAGATCAAAGACTACGTGGGACCCCTAAGCAAAATCTCAAATATTTCCTCAATTATGGGTAAAAAATAAAAAATAGAAATTATTTTGATTGATACTTTTTTTGTTTGAATTTAGCTGACTCATTGATCCTCACACATAAGAATTTACTTTCAGAGGATTATGATTTCCATATTTTGTGGGGTTGAATGGATTCCTTTTAAATAAGCTTGGAAACAACTTCTAGGAGATATTAAATGCTGTTTCCAATAGCATAATTATGATTTTCTTTTTCCGTCCTTCCAATTAATTGCTTGCTGTTTTTTGTGTGTTTCCAAGTTATCCTCATTCTTTTTCGGGAATTTCTTGAAATAATAAAAATTGTGGTAAGTTGTTGTTGAACTCTAATTGATTCTCTTCTGTTCAATATTTTTGATGTTTTTTGATCATTTCATTCAAAACGAAAATTTAATTATTATTAAAGCTACTTTTCTGATGGGATTACTTTAATGAAAGCAAATCTCCAAACCATAATATTACTCAAAAGTAGTTAAATGATTTAGCTGCTTTGCTGGGGTTGTAATTTTCTAAGAAAAATTAATTGATTTGGTAGAAATCTAGAAATTCGGGTAGAAAACAACAAAGATTTACATAACAACTTTCGAATGAGTTGTTTGAAATCAAAGGCAGTTACAAGCTGCACACGCCAGGCAGATTTCAATGATAATAAAGAACAAAAGACGTTGATGCTAGAACAAATAGAAACCTTGTCAGTGTCTTTCCAAAACTCTAGAAGGGTGCTTGTTAAATTCGGTAAGTTCATGAGCATCCGAATCTAGAGATTCTACACTCTTCACAATAATATCTTAATGTACTACAGCACTGCCATCAGTTCGAAGCCTACGAGCTCATATAACCTTTCTGGTTGTACAATAACGAAAGACTAATCTAAGTTGAAGATAATGAGTGTTTCTCTGAAAATCACAACTTAATCCAAAAAGACCTTTTGGTTGCATGCCAGCTGTGATGCTGAGCTGCCAATCCTTGAAAAATATTTGAAATGTGTCAATGAAGATCTATTCAACTAGGGTAAAACCATGAAACAGCTGTTAAATAATATTGAGCCTGTGAATACAAATACACATTGCCAAAACAAACACGACAAGCAGAATTGTACTTCAGCATTTTCCTCAAATGTCTAGATCCCAGCGATTCTCTCTTCTACGCAAAACCCTTCAGCAAGCAACAGCTATAATAAGGCTTCTAATCCTGATGGAATCCTTCCGCTGAACTCTAACCCATTGAATTCGTTTATTGTGTCAGATGAATTACAATCTGAAGTTGTTCTTGCTTAAGCCGCAGCTAGACGTTCTTCAGCTTAGAAACTCAGCTATAATAGCTAGATGAAGGAACTTGAACCTATCTCTGAAAGAACGAGAAGCAATCTGTAAGTTCCAAATGATCACCAATCGATTTAACATCATAAGATTGGAGGATCAGAGATGAGTTGGTCAGAGAAATATGAACTTCGTGAAAAGAAACGAAGTGTAGCTTCTAGGCATCTCTGCAGCTTCGGAGGAGGAGGATCTACTGGCGTTTTTGCAGATAATCATTGTAAGAGGGAGAGTATTAAAGAATCAAGTCGTATGCCTTTAGTTGTGCCTGAAGAGAATTCTGCTGGAAAGAATCCAAAAATATTTCTGGATACATGCGATGAGACTTCATTAAAGACAAGATTAAATTAGATGAATGATAGTCAAACTGTCAATAGAGAGATAGTGTTTGATAAGCCTAACAGTTGTCCTCAAGATAATACTCACACTCCTAGCGATAAAGGAGTTTTGGAGTCAATTATTATTCTTCAAAATTGCCAATACCCAGTTGATTAGCAAAAAGGAAAAAGCTAAAACGAAAGCTTAGAGAAGAGCCTCTCACCAAGAAAGAAGAACCAATCTCAGTAAGTAACCCCTGGAGAGTTTTTGATTACTTTGGGATAGATAAGTTAAGATAATAACATGTTCATAATGCAAGAAAGCAGCTGTGAAAAAGTCAAAGACACTTCGAAAAAAAGCAATTATTTTGTCGGATTTGATGTGCACAAAGACTTGTTCAACAGTGAAACACCAGGGGGGATGGCGCCTTAGAATACCAGCAAAGAAATTGGCTTGAATGAAGATCTGAATTACTCAAGTGACGAAGAATGTCAGCAGCTGAAAAACGAAAAGCTTGAAGCTGCCAGATTGAACCATTGTGGATTATGTTCTCCATAAATGCTGTCTCACAGAAAATACTTCTCTTAAGCTATCAACAACAACCACAACAACAATAATTCTTCTTTTACATAGAACCCTTAATCCGTTGCCAATGCTTCATGTTCAAATAATAATTATCATTGGAATGATCACAAAACATACCTTGACTTTGATGAATAGCAACTCTGCTAATAAGATATTATTCCCAATAAATATGGAGGAGGAACTTGCAATCTTAGTTCTAGGACACTCTAGAACTGGTGGATAGCAGAAGGGAACAATAGATCCCAGGAGCAATAATAACAGATTTTACAATAATATACTGACTCTCCTTAAGGTTCATTATTTTAGAATCCTTTTTCCACGACCCCTCATGAAGCAATGCCCTCTTAAGCTCCTCCAGCTGTTTATGAATCCAATCGTTCTCCATTTTCTTCAACATTCTCAACTTCTGTGAACACTGGTCGAGCTCATTTCTTAAAATAATCCTCTGAGTTTAACAAATCCCGTGATGAAGAAGAGGGAAATATCACTTTGAATGAAGTTAACCATGAAGCTCTATCTTAGAATTTCACGATCAAGAATTAGGCTTTCTGCGCAAAAGGGCCTAAGAACTTTCTCCAAGAAGACGCTGAAGAATTGGTTCATCATTTCTCAAAGAAAGCCCACTCCTCTTCCTCTCATCAGATAAACAGTAGAATCGGTGTGATAACTGATTATTCATTCGATAAAAAGACTATCAGCGACACAGATCTCTTTGAATAAGAATAAAGCAACTTTCAAAGGACAGTATACGATACCTCAGACTTAAAACTTCAAGCCAATCACCAAAAAGCGACTGGTTTCGGAGAGGATGAGCCAGTATTATTTCAATAAGCTCTTGTTTCTCCAGCTGAAAATACCAATAGTTTAGAAGGAGATGAGGAAAGCCCGTTTGGAGCGAATAATGTCACTTAGATTATCTTAAAATATCAAGAGCAAAACTATCATAGGAGTCATGCTCATTCTCATGAAGCGAAGTCCTTAGACTAGCCTCCCTCTTCTTAAGTTTAACCTACCATCAATGGATAATTTGAATCTTAAGAATATCGATTAATCTTAAGAAACCGAATTAAGCGCAGTCTTTCGATCGATGCTGAGCAATGTAACTGGCAATATGAAAACGATCCCAATGCTGCATCCCACAAATAAGTGCCTTAAATCAAAGACAAAAAGGAGTTCTACAATAAAAAGAATGTTACTGCATATATCTTGCCCAAGATGGAAGAAGTCTTGCCGTTCTTCTCCAAAGAACTCTCTGAAACCTAGTGCTTTACTGAAGGCTACTATTTTCTCTGGTGTTTTTAGTTCTAGAATGCCAGAGGGTTGTTCTCCTTGCACCAAGAAACCAACGTGTAATTCGAGTTGGCACTGTTAGAAGAAAACCTTCTGAGAATCATCGTCAGTGGGTCCAAAGAGTTGATTGTAGAGACAGAAGCGAAATTCGCCAAACTCTTAGAGTACATCCTTGCTTGCTAGAAGGATGTTGCCAAGAAAGGCTCTTAGTCTAAGATCAAATGCTTGTTGACAATTTCTCCTCTGGGGCTGGATCTTTTGAAAGCAGAGATTCACATAATCAGGGGGCTGCTGTAGTCCTTGCTGAACAATAAATTCTAAGCCTTTATTTCTTTCAAAAATGCATATTCTCGGTTTTCCAAAGTTAAACTCAAACTCAACCCAAAAGACACAGAAACCGAGGCTCAGCTTCTACAGCATTTGGATGTTTAGTCTCTCAGTAGGTTCTATTTTCTCTCTGGAATCTTTAACATAGGACTGTCGATGATCCCATCTACATTCTTAAAGATACTCTCACTCATCGGAGTATCTCCTAATAAGCAATTAGGCTATGAATCCCTCGAGAAATGTGTTCAGCTCGACTCCATCCGATCTTCATATGCGTCACTTCTTCTCGCAATTGAATACACTGAACTCAACCCGAATCTCGATAAATCCATCCCAATCATCAAAAGAATGATCAAATAACTGCCACAATGTCCTTTATTCTACTGGCTTGCTGCACTGCTGTCCTGGAGATATGCCAAACCAGACGACGCTTTGAATCTAATCAACAAAAGTCTCTGGAACTGCGGGGAGAACTTAGGCAAAGTGTCATATTATTTGATATTCGAAAAGGGATGGTTTAGTGTATCTTAATTCGATTGGAAAGCTGCCTTGAAGTTGTTTGAGGAGATTGCGATGGTTGCACTGGAAATGGATGGATTAGATTTTGAGATGTTGTCAGAGGTTGCTTTAGCTAAAAAAATAACTCATTAAACTGTCGATCTAATCCGCCCGCTGGCTTAGACTACCAAGAATAGTGTAACTCAAGGGTAAAAGATGATTCTTCCACATAAATGCTGTGTAGCAGCCTTGATAGCTTGCTGCTACGAGACAATGGGGATGACTGATTATGTGAATTTATGGCTGCTTATGCCATTGTACATCAATAAAGTAACAACCAAATATGATAAAAAAGAAGATACAAACTGAAATAAATCAAATTGCCTTGACTTGTTTGATATGCTTATTTTGTGTGTTTTGGCAGAAGCATAGCGAAAGCAAGACACAAGTCGACGAAGAAATAGCCAAATTATGTGCGAAATATCTCACCAGAGCAAATAGACAGTTCATCAAGTATGAGATGCTTTATTTCGTGAAGGAAATTACGAAGCTCCGTGAGGATAAGTTAGGGTAGATGGTCATTGAAATCGAAGATTATTTCCTTTCTTAGTTCGCCCACATCGA
>Ga0302271_10000154_pt1 | contig 61259 bp, 33 predicted proteins | sample III_Bog_N1_1_FD_198767 | JGI IMG/M metagenome (GOLD analysis project Ga0302271, IMG submission 198767) | Peat permafrost microbial communities from Stordalen Mire near Abisko, Sweden - III_Bog_N1_1 | ecosystem: Environmental > Terrestrial > Soil > Wetlands > Peat | place: Sweden: Abisko...
CTCCCAACCCCAACCCCAACCCCAACCCCAACCCCAACCCCAACCCCAACCCCAACCCCAACCCCAACCCCAACCCCTTAAATGCCTAATCATCAAGCAATAATGTTTATTCCTATTTTGATTGTTTCTCATAAATAAAATTGGTAAAACCTTCCTTTGTAAAATGTATTTATTTCAATATTTATTTTTTGCCAAAATGACTACAACAATTTAAGAAATGCTTAATAAAAAACATAAAATATCTTTGAAATTGCTTCAAAATAACCACTCTCTCTCTCATTCTTCAAAATAAAAAACAGGAAATTATCCTTAGAGTTCTCCAGTGGAATTTGAAGCTGTTGCTGAATTATTAAAAATTGTATCTCTAAAAATAAAATCCTTCGTCTCAGTGCATCCATTGTATCCATAATAAGCAATACATTTCGCATTCGGTTTCGACATAATCGTGTAGGATTGTTTTGCCTCTAGTTTGATTGCTTATTTGAATCTTAGTTAAATTGTATGTCTAGCTTATCGATCATTTTATGTCTCAAGTGATTTCTTAGGAGTACATTATGCCTATGTAAGAAGCAATGTTTCCTCGTAAATTGATTTATCACTTGTAGAGTCACCTTGAAGTATTGCTACTTTAACCTATAATTGATTTCCCTCTGGCCATTTGATTATTTCATAAGCACCTATTCCTGTCAACCATACCTGAAAAAATATTCATTCAATTTCAATAAATTCCATCAAATAAATAAGTATTTCATTATTACATCTTAAGGTTTTTTCACTTCAAAAGTCAAGGCTTCTAATCCCCCTAGAGTCCACCCAGACTACAAGCCACCAAATCTACACTCGCTTTCCTTAAAAACTGGTTTTTTTCGTGTTGCTATTAAAATATTATTTTCTAATTTTTTGAGATCTTCGAGTGATTTCTCCATCCAAAAACGACATTCTCGTTCTAATAGCTCAGCCAAACGAGTTATTCTCTCTGCTTCTCTCTACTTTTATGAGATTCCTGATCAAATGCAATCATTTCACAATTTACATTAATAACCTCATAATTTTACAATTGTTCTTACCTAAACATTCAAGTTCTCCTGGCTCATTTTGAGATATTTAAATCAATGGAAACAATCTCTTCAGTTCCTCTTAGATCACTGGTGCTTTTACTTTAGGATCGTTGAGCTTTTCAAGTGATTTTTCTAACATGTTCCCTACGAAAACTTAACTTTCCTCTTAAAGTTCATTCATTTTTTTTTCTATGGCTGTTTCCAGTGATTTTATTGAATCTGAAATGGCTGTGACATACCTTCTGAATTTCGAGAAAAGAATGCAATGCTGTTTCAAGATGTCATTCCCAATAGATCCCAACTCATCTTTAGTTTTAGGATTATTTGCTTTGTTTAGCACTTAAAAGACTTTCTTCAGTGGGATGCAATTTTTTTCATGATCAGAGTGCTCAGATTGTATACAAGCATTGCATACCAATCCTCGCTAAGGACATTCAAGGTCCATACAAACTAGATTCAAAATATTTGGTTTGTGACCAGCCTTTAGGCAATATTGCATCTCCATTCTTTTTCGGTTTACTCAAACTCCAATAATAGTTGAACAAGAAAAGTCCCCTTTTTGATATTTTTTAGAAAGTTTTTGATTATTTTTTATCTTTTCTCTGTTTCACACACACTTTTTCATAATCTTAACTATCAAAAATATCTAATGAGCATAGCTAATCTGTTCTTATGGTTATTTCAGCTTAAAATAACATAAAATTAGTGGAATTAAGGGAGATTCCAAAAATTTCAGGTTAACTTCAAACCGTTATCGATCTATTTCAAAATCTTTTGGTTCTATTAAACAAAAGCCACTGGAATCCCTCCTCCCCTTATCTTTTCGAAAGATTCATTTGTTCGTTTAATTAGTAAAAAATCATTTAACTTAAAAAATAATATTCAACAAAAAAAAGTTTAATAATTTTTGTTACTTTAATCAAAATTTTAAATATTTCTTAGTATTTTTGAATCCTTTTATTCCTCCTTGTTTCTCTCTCTCTCGCCCCCTCCCATTTTCTCTAAAAAATCCATCTCTACAATTTAAATCCAAGCAAATTCCAAAGCAAATAGTATTTTTTCTGGTCTATTTTTCCTCTGAATTTTTGCATTTGATTTTACATTTTTTTTTGGAATTTGAATTTGAATTTTTTTCTTCTTTGAATGTTTAATATTTTTTTTCTATGAGAGAGATAATTCATTTAATTTTTTTCTTATAATTATCATTATTATTCTTCAATGTGATTCTCACAATTATTTTTCTCTCTCATGATCAATTTGAATCATTCAGTGCTCTAAATAGCTGAGCATGTGTTCATAGAAAAAAATGCTTGTTTTTTGGCAATCAAAAAAACTTGCACAAATAACACGAGGACTGGATAATGAAAAATTGAGGCCTTAAGAATGTGGGAGAACAACAATTTGATTGGTGATTTTCGGTTCCTGTTAGAAAAAATTAATCCAATGAAGGAATAGGGGGGATGGTTTTGCTAATATGTTTGTATTGCATCAGAACTGGTCTGAGATGCTATTCAAGATGTACGTAATGCCTTTGAGGCCAGAATTTTGCGTTTTTTATCCTTTGTAATACAAGGGAGTTATTCTGGGATTCCTCTAAGTTTCCTTGATCAGTTTATAGAAGCTAAAATAGGATTTTTAAAAACTTTCAGTTCATAAATCAGCATCATTGTTGTTCTTTTTATTCCGGCTCAAATTCAAAATTTTTCCAATTATTCAATTTTGAAGTACAGGGGAGAGAGCAGACGGATGAGAAGAAGAAATTGAAATTGAAGAGGAATTTCAAACTGTGGGGAGGTTTGTTAGTTAATTTCTTAATTAATATATTCTTTTGTCAGTTTTTAATTTAATTTCTTAGTAAATTTTATTCCTGTTTGAAAACTATCAAATCTACAAGAAAAGCGTTGATCAGCTGTTAATAAGCATGTGTTTTGGGACAATATGATTTTCTTATTTTTTTTATAAAAAAAAGAAAAAATTTCCTAGTAGTTTTTATCCATTATCCAATCCTTTCAGAAAGATAATTTTTTTGACAAAAGTTAAGAAAGTGCTTCATTTCATCTAAAAATGACAGAAATGAGAAATAAATGTTAAATGAAAAAAATATTAAGGAAAGATTAATAATTAATAAGGAGGGGGGAGGGGGAAGATCTTACAAGCAAAAACAATATCCTATATTCATATGTTAGTGCATATTTCTTTTTGTATGTTAAAAGACATTGATAATTTTTTAATTAAAAAGAAAGATAATTCAGCCGTTAGAATGAATACAATCGAAAAGAATGACATTAATATATTAATAATAATTTTTATAAAATTGCAAACAATTTTGCGCATTGATCGATTAAATGCGCTAGATAATAAAACAATATGAAAACAAGAAAACTAAAAGAATAGCTGACCAAAAAAGCCTAAAATAATTGGCTAGTTTTTAATTCCACTCAAAGTTGTGAACGGAAACCTCCTTAGTTTTTAAAAGCATTATTAATGATTGCTGGTTAGAAATTCTGCGTTTTCTTCGTATCCTCAAGATGTGCTTCAGTATTACATGTTTACACAATCAATGCGACTAATAATGTTCTCATAACATTCACCCAATTCAAGAAGTACTGAAACATTACCAAAGTAACAACAATAATTTAACATATTAACATCAATTGAACTAATCAAACCTACCCTTGAAATGCCTGAAGAAAGCTTAGAATTACTGAAATAAGTATTCCTAAAGCTGTTCCCTTTGTATATTATGTGATATATCTAAGAAAAATAACCAAGATATCTATCTCTCTTTTTACTATTTTTTTCCCTCCATAAATGAATGTCGCCAGCAGCATATTAAACTGAATTGAATTATTTAAACACCTTTGCTAACTAATTATCTGCAAAGTGTGTAAAAGAACTATTGTATTCTTCCAATAATCTCAAGAAAACAATAAGATCTTAAGCTTTAAAAAAGTATTCTAAAGCAAGTCTTTTCTTCCCAAGAAAAAGAATAAAAAGAAACCATAAAAATTAATAAAAAGAATTTAACTAAAGATTTTTAGAATCCTACAATTGCTTAAATATACTATTATGCAGAATACTTCCTAAAGGAAATTTAAATCAAGATCTACCTCAGTTTATTTATGTTGAAAGTCTTAATTAAAATAATTCAATTTCCAAGTAGATAGCTTTGAAATTCAAAAAAAAAATAAACAGAATTTAACATAAAATGAATTGAAACTATTTATCACATGTTTTCTTGATATTTTTTAGAGGTATCCCTTCTTATTCTGCTTTGTTTTCTTCAAGCTTGATTTTTTTCTAACACCCTCACTGTTGCTTCAAGAATTATCCTCAAAGATCCTAAGGAATTGCTGATAGACTTGGAGAACTTGCTTTGAGAAAAACGAATGTATACGTGACTATCCAAGATACTAAGAAATTCATGACTGAAATCACGAGACCCTCCATGAGAAGCTCACTTGATTCTACTTTATCTGAATCTACTTGCAAGTAACTATAAGAATAGAAATAGCTGATTGCGGCGTTCAAAGCTGCAAATCCAATCAGAACAACAATTCCTGTCAATCCAAGTGAACCTGCGACAACTCCACAAACAAGACCTAAAAGTTGTCTAGCATAAAACAAGACAGTGAATAGTTCTTCTTTAGAAGGTTAGCTTCCTGCGGTTAATGCTTTCTTGAGGATAGCCCCTAAGGATTTTTTTCCTTTCTATTAAGCGCTCATTTTTGTTAGATTTACGATATTTTTTGGAATTATTTAATTAAGTTTCTTTTTCTTTTGGAATAAATTTCACCCTTCTATTGATGTCAATAAGGATAAATCAAAAGTGTTGGAGAATGTTCAAAACCATAATACTATTGAGTGAATATTCAAAAAAAAAACAAAGATATTTATTTTTTGTCAAGAAATTATTTTTAAATTAAAAGAATATTTTCACCACACTAAATGCTTCAATCAATCTCCAAAAATAATTAATTCTTTCCCCCCTGTATGCAGAATGATTAAAACAGTTTCTGATGTGCGCATTTTCTTATTATTCTTAACTGATTTTTCAAAAAGTAAAATGCTTGTTAAATTGAATTAATTAGTATTTTTTTTATAAAAAGTACTTTATTTAGCATTGAAGATTATTATTATAAAGTAAATTCATCTACCACTCTAACATCAACGATGAGAATATCTTTTTCTTCAAAGAAATGAAGCAGTAAGCGAACATGGCAGGGAGATAATCAGAAATTAATAAGGCATGTTTTTGTATGATTGTTATGAATTAGGTATAAAATAGGAGATTTCATGTTCTACGATTTTGATAAAGACTTCCGACACATAGGAAACACTCCCCAGAGCAGAAGCAGAGTGCTCGAGAAAATGAACGATAATATCTTGATGTTTCACTCCCCAGAGATGATTAAAATGTTCAAGCAAAAAATTTAATTCTATGACAAAAAATTTCAAGAAGACGAACTGTATCAGAGATAAGTTAAGAATCAGCAACTTGAGTTCCTCCGCTCCCTCCAAAAGCAGATCGATAATCAAGGATACTTTAACGCCCACCAAAACCTGTAAAATATTTTGGGACATTAATTGTGATGCACACATATTTTCTGATAAAAAAAAATAGACCACTTCCTATACCTAATTTCGAGTACGTCTACGAAGCGATTTCAAGAAATTATGAAATGATCCCTGTATCAGAAGTAGGAAAAATTAAAATAGCAATCTTAAATAAACTAGACGCTATCAAAAAAGAACTCGAATAAGGCTCTCTGGATGTCCAAAAGGTAAATCAAAAATAAATGCTTCAACACCCATTTGAATGTATTTATGATTATTGTTACTCAGACGGACATTTATAGTCTTGGGATTGTCGCAATCAAAATGATGATCAAAAATAAGTTTGTCCGTTTGTATAAATTGAAAAACAAGACACCAAAGGAAAAGTTCCAGCGGATATTTAAAGAAATAAGTAAATTTCGCCCCTACATTAAACTCATTCCCATGATTAAGCGCATGATAGCTGTAAGTAGATATTCATATCCCAAGTAATCATGTAAAATTTGGTTTTGTTTTTCTTCCTGGAAGTTCAATCCCGAGAAAAGATTGAATAATCAAGAAATTGAAGGATACATTCAAAGATTCAAGAATCCACCATCAAAACCACATGACGAGCGTTTCTTTGATTCGGATGATGAAGATGAAGATGAATCTAACAGCAAAAATCCAAATAAACTATATTTAAATTGTAATTCTTTCTCATACTCAACATTGAACTTTGTAATATGTTCTTTTTCAAGGATATTCATTTTTTTTTTTTGATTTGCTGCTAATTTCTCAAGTAAAAGGCAATGAAACAAGGATAAAAGAAGCGATATACAATAATTTCAAAGTAGCTCAAGGTTACTTCGATCTTAGAAGCTTCAAACGAGCTGGAAAGATCTACAAAGATATGCTGAATCACCACGAACTTTTGACTTAGAACTTGACTGTAGATAGATTATTAGAGATCTAATTCCTTCTTGGAGTCACATACTTTGAACGGAGAAAGCTAGCAAATGCCAAAATTATCTTCTTCGATACACTACAATTGGTATATTTAGAGGGGGAGATATTGTTTTTTTTTCTTTTGAATTTGTTGTTTTAGTCAGTAAACAACATTCATAAATCTGTTTTTGTATGCTGATGATATCCTAGTCGAAACAATTCATCGAATTGAACTAACTTGATTACAGATTCTACAGGTCTTATTTCTACCTCTCAAGCATAGCATTTATGGAAACAGAATATCAGCCTGCTCTGCTTTATCTTGAGAAACTGCATGATGTGGCTTCTTAAGAACTTGAAAAACCTCATTTTTGGTCCAAATGCATGATGTGCATTCTCAGGTAATCACCCCACTACAATAATCTAAAAAAACCCTAATTTTTGTATCTCAAAAAAGAGCTAAAATTCTCGGTGATATGGGTGATAACAGCAATTCGATCATATTACTTAAATAAATCTACGGATAAGCTGGGTAATGGTGCATCTAGAATAATTTCAACACAGAGTTATTCATTGAAATAATCTTCCGACTTGGAGTGCAATATTTCAACATGGGAAATTACGGGAATGCATTGAAAACAGTAAAAAATGTTTTATTTAGTGAACAGGCTCGGCTTTAACCTTTATTTATTGGATTTATCTTTTAATTTTTGTTTTTGTTTTCCCTAAAACAGTTCAAGGCTTGCTTAAGATCTATCAGGGAGAGGTAGAATTAATTCTTGGAGTAGGAGACAGTTCTTATGTGTATGGGATATCTTGGTGTGATCGGATTTCATATGAATGATCTCAAAACATTAGCGAATTATATCTAGAAAAGTTATGATAAGATTCTCGTGTATCTTCGTAGTGAAGGAGATTATATTGATACGATCCTTAAGTGGCTCGATAAGTTCTCAAGGTTTCTTCCAGTCTTGCTTGCGAACTCGGAAACTAAACAATTCCTTGATATCATATAAATCGGATTAGCTAAAGTAATTGAATAGGAGGGAAAGGACAGGTTTGAGGGGTTTAGTAGTTGTTTTTTGTGGAAAAGCTAATAATAATGTATTGAATTTATAAAAATAAAGGTTCAAAAAACACTTTTTCATGACGAGATTAGAATTCACTACATAATCGGAAAGGCTTTGTATTATGCAGGAGATCTTCATGAAAGTATGGAGGTAACAAATTTACATTGACCTTGATATTTAATTCCAAAATATTTTCTTAAATCAAAGGAAATGGCTGAAAATTATCTTATTTTTTTGCTTTTTTCTTTGTAGAGATTTCTTTAGGCTCTTGTAATGTACGACGAAGCTAGTGAAGTTGTGAATGACTTTAAGAATCAAGGACTCGTATCAAATTACAAGATTAGACAGCAAGTGATTTTCGCTGCACTAGATGCTAAGAAACTTACGAAAAAGAAGATGAAAGCATTGCGAGAATAAGGCGTTTTTAAGTTTTACTAATTTGGTATTCCTTAATTCAACAGATAAGTTCTCGATAAGTAAGAAAGATATGAAAATTAGCCCAATATTACTTCTGCAAATCCATTTGTCTTTGTTTTTTGTTGTTAAGGATTTTAATTGGAAATATTTATGATTGGCTGTGCTTCCTCTTCTTGCGACAATAGAAAAAGAAACAATCTATTGATTGTCTCGTTCAATATCAAGATATCATGCGAATAGAGCAGAAAAAGGATGATTTCCTTAAGATACAGTAATACATAAAATTACAAGCTAAATCACTAAAGTTATCTTAAACTCGATTGTTTATCGAAATATTATTTTGTAAAGACTTGCTTTAAGGTTGGGAAAGATCTACTTCTAATTCGAAGAATATGCGATGAGTATGGAGACACTTTCCCAAGGCTTAATGCTACTTGACAAAAAGCCCAAATACGAGCTCTCTTATTAGATGAAAAAAAACTACCAAGAGATATTGTTTCTTTCCGGTTTGATTGCTTTGATTGCTCGATGCGATGAAGAAGGTAAAACCCCTTAGAATCTTAAAAAAATCCCTTTCATTTTGCCATTTTCTCCCCCCTCCACAGGTCTAAGCAAATTTCGAGAAGGCTTGAAAGTGTTTAATATCACAGGCAAGATCGAGGAGAACAACACTAACACTGGAGGCATCTCACCCACAAAAAATAGTGGTTCCAAAAAGAAAAGAGTGAAAAAGTAGAAAAATGCTTTCAAGAAAATGAAAATTAAACTGAAACATGAGGATGAGATCGAAGAAGCTGACATAATCAACTAAAAACTTGAAAAAGATGACCAGCATAACGAGAATCTGTTCCAAGATGAAGTCGATGAAGAAGAGAAAAATGAAGACAACGATGAAGATGACGATAGTGCTTCTGATTCTTTGAGCAGTGATGGTAGTGCTTTCAGTGGTGATTTTACACCAGAATAAACAATTTAACTAGAAAGCGATGGATAACCCAAAGAACTTACATCCAAATAAGATAAAGATTTCTTAAATTACACTCTTGAGTTAGAAGGGGAAGATATGGGTATTGACATCGAAGAAAGTAGCCCAGAGCACATTCTGATAAATTCCTACATTAACATAACTCTGAATTGCTTGTATATCGGGATGTACGATAAAGCCTTAGAATTTCTGGACGAAGGTTATTAGCTGTTGTTTCATTCTCCCAATGCCAAGAAAAAACCAAATGTCCTCTCTGAAATAGATTTTAGGTTCCTCAACGGATATATTAAGACTCTTGTAAAAAAAGAATGGGATGCTCTTCACTAGTTTTCAGACTGTCTTTTTATGTCTCAATAAATCTATGAAAAAAACATCGTCAACAAACCAGCAAAATTCAGATATGCTATTATGAGCTAATATGTCGCAAGGTACCACAAATACCTTGATCAAATAATTTGGATTCTTCTTTTGTTTTGAAAAAAAACTGATTTATTGTGTTATTTGATCTTAAAAGCCAATAATGCAAGTTGGGACTTTACAAGGATGCTTATCATGTCTTGGAGGCAAGCTTATTTATCTTACATAAGGACATTGAAATTGTTCTAGCTCATCTCACAGCAATATGCATGAAGCTAAATAAGACGAGTGTTGCTGATTCGTCGATCACTAAAGCGAGAAAACTAAAAACTATGAACTTCGTAAATAAACTTGTGTATGACTGTAAAGCTGCTGAAGTGAAGCTGAAGTATTCCCAAGAAGAAGCTGTTAAACTTTACTTCATTATTGTCACAAAATTCGTTGAAAAATTCTCTTCCGTAGATAACTATGTAAGTTTAACAAAACTTAGTTTGAACGAGAAATTTATTTAAAAAAAATAAACTAATTCTCTTTTATTAGATTAAAGCATTGGTGTTCAAATCTATCTGCTATTTAGTTCAAGAGATCGATGAGTAGCAGATTCCGATCTCCAGAATAGGCATATTCTCTCGCTGTCTTCATTTTAGCATGAAGTTCTACACCTTGCAAGTATGTTCTATGAGATTCTTGAAATTTCATCTAATTTCTCTCTCACAAAAAACATAATGAAAATACCTTTTTCTTTGTAGGATAACAGAGAAGGCATGATTGATTGCGTTGTTTTGTTTGCAGAAATGCTCTTCAACACCTAGCAGTTTGAGGTATTCTATTATTTTCTTTAATTCTTCTTGTCAGCATTTCTGAAATTTTTCCACCTTTTTTCTTCCTTTCCTCTTCAAAAGCGCTGCATAAAGTTCTTAAAACAAATCTACAATGTGAACACTTATCTCAGTATAAAGGAACGAATTGAAAAGCTAAAAGTTTCCCAAAAAGATTACTCCAGCATTCAAGATGAAAACGATGGTGATTTGTTCTCCCAAAATCTCCTCCAGCAAGCAGATGTGATAAGAATCTTCAGCAAGTGCAACTACCATGTGAACTAGGAATACTTCAGGTAAGGATTTATCTGTCAATGTTGGTATCTAAAAGGAAATAAAATCATATTTATTTTGACATTTTCAAGAGAATTGGAGCCAATTAAAGAGTAGCTTCTACTTTGCAAGGATATCTATGAAATCTGTTTGTTTTAACTAGCTGAAACTCCACATTTCAAAATATGTAAATATTCTACAAGACAAAACTCATTTATTTTATCTTAATAATATTTTCTTTTGTCTTTCAAAACTAAGATGAAACAAACATGTATCTCCATATCGTAGAACTTTAACTAAACGAGCTAACCCTTCAGTAACTTAAAATAATAGACACTGAACTGACTAAAGTATGGATTTTATTTTTGAATCAACAAAAATTAATTTCTCCTAATTTTTTCCTTAAAATAATATCCAAAAAAGATCAGTAATTTCTTGCAGACATATTTAAAAACATATTACTTCAACTTTGACGACTATCTCTTCTCTCAAATGGCCTTAGCAAGATCAAAGTTATGCTATTCTTCATTCTTTAGATCTTACACACTCTTTCAGAGATTCCTCCAGTAATATTGTATTTTTTAGTCTCTCTATAGTTTATCGTTAAACCTGATTTTACTTTTCTAAAAAACAGCTACCGTTTAAGCACAAATGTGGAAAAACCTTATTTTAATAGCGAATTAAAGAGGAAAGTTCGAAATTTCATCGAAAACGAAAAACAAACAGAATATCTTGATTTCATGACTTAGTTCTTTTAGCATCTAGACACGAAAAAAACAATTGTAGAATAACAAAAGGAGTTCATTAGTGTTCTATTTGGGGAATAGAAAAATACCACTTAATTTAAATCATATGCTGAGCAATTTGCTTAGCTTCTTGGGATTTAATAGCAACAAAATTCAATGATTTAAACATCCTCCCAAGCATAACTCTAATTAAATACTTCTTTTGGCTCTTAAAGCAACTTTCAGAGACAGCAGTCTAATGTGATTCAATCACAATCGTAGTTGTAAGAATAATAGTTCTCCCATGCAAATTTGCTTATTATTTTGTGTATTTAATTTAGGAAGCAAACCAAAACTGCTCTTCAGTAGCCTGTCGAAAAGGGATACATTGACAAACAAAAGGAGTAAAGAGATTTTTAAGAATTCAGTGATTTAATTTTTTAATTTTTTCTTTTTTCTTTCTAAATCCTTCCCGCAGTTTCATTGAAATGGCTGAGAATATCCTTCAGCATTGGATTCAAGGTGTAACATAAACAGAACACCCTTTTAAGAAAGAACTACAGTTCTTGAATTAATTCATCGATAATTTCAGAGAATATTACAATGATTGATGCTTTGACAAAATCATCTGCCTTCAAGCAGCTGGCTCAATTGTATTATTTGTGTTATTATTGTTATTGTTGTTGTTGTTATTGTCTCCATCATTTTTGTGTTTTTCTGCTTCTCTTGCTTGTTCTTCACTTTCTTCCTGCAAGAATGCTTTGAAATTCGATCTTGGTGCAAATGGTCTCTCTCCAAGAACTGCTCTGATTTATTTCAGATCAAGAGACTTCTTTTCAAGTAATGTATCACTTAATCTGTTTTTCAATAAAAAGATTAAATTAGCCAGGAGGTTTAAAGGATTCTGTGCTTGGAGTTTAAGGGGGAATGTAATTCTTTTTACTTTTAAATAAGTTCTCTTTTTTCAATTAGAAGATTTCTTGTGCGCTATGTCTGATCGCTGACTATTTTGGCTATTTCTTCGTCGACAATCTTGGTTTGGAAAGCAAAAAAAAGATAAGAAAAAAGAAAAGAAAATAACTAAATTGTTACATTGTTGGTTCGATCACTGTAACTCTTAGAGTAGTCACCTTCTTTGAGTGATTAGTATCCGATACGCTCACTCATACCATATTTGGTGATGATTGCATGACTTAGCTTGTAGACCTTCTCTAAGTCATCAGAGGCCCCAGTTGTTACCTTAGAAATTAACAGATAAATATGATGAATGATTTTATTCAAAAAATTGAAAAGTCATCGAGTGGTAGTCTGTATTTACCTGATCGAAGAATATCTCCTCTGCTACTCTGCCAGCGAGCATACAGCAAATCCTATCAAGTAGTTCTTCTTTATTCTGTAAAGAACCTTCGTTTGGAAGGTATTATGCATAACCCAATGAACCTTTTGTTCTTGGGATAATCGTCAGCTTTAAAATCAATTTAAAAATAAAATCGAATGAAGAAGAATCAACCTAGATTTTGAGCAACTTTAAATTGCAATAAGCAAAAGTAATTTTGGGTTACCTTCAAGAGAGGATCACCACCTTCTAAGAACCAAGAAGAAACAGCATGACCTGATTCATGAACAGCAATGACTCTTTTTTCTTATTCAGTGCTAGTCATTTTTTTCTCTAAACCAGCCATAACTCGTTCTGAAGCCATTTCAAAATCAATGCTCTCAATGAATTCCTTATTCCCTCTTGCAGCAAGGATTGCAGCTTCATTGCAGAGATTCATAATGTCGGCTCCACTGAATCCAGGAGTTAAAGTTGCCAGACGCTTGGAGATTTCTTCAATTGTCTTGGAGGGATCAATTTTAAGAGGAGTAAGATGAACTTTAAATATCTCTTTTCTTCCTTCTAAATCAGGGTTTGTGATCTCAATTTATCTGTCAAACCTGCCTGGACGAACTAAGGCTGGATCGAGTAGCTCCTTTCTATTCGTGGCTGCAAACACAATAACTTTAGAATCAGTAGAGAATCCATCCATCTCTACAAGTAATTGATTCAAAGTATTTGCCCTCTCATCTCCACCACCACCTCTGTCTGTTAATTACATCAGAAAATAGAGTTGTTTTGAGAACAATTTACAATATCAATCCAATAAAAAACCTAAATTTTACCATCTCTTTTCCTTCCAATAGCATCAATTTCGTCGATAAAAATGATCGAAGGAGATTTCTTCTTAGCTTTTCAATGAAAAAAAGTCATTAGAATTTATTGAAAATTACCAAAATAAGGAAATAAAATACCTGCTTCAAATAATTATCTGACTCTAGAAGACCCTACACCGACATACATCTAAACGAAATCACTTCCCGACATAAAAAAGAAAGGTACTCCAGATTCACCAGCACAAGCCTTTGCTAACAGTGTCTTACCTGTCCCAGGAGGCCCAGTTAATAATGCTCCTTTTGGCATTTTTGCACCCAAAGATTCATATTTCTAAGGGAATTTAAGGAAATCAACAAATTCCATAACTTCTTATTTAGCTTCTCTTTATCCAGCTACATCAGCAAATTTCACTTTAATTTTAGAATCAGCCTAAAATTCCTTGATTACGCTTTCTAAAAAAAAGAAATAAACAAACGCATCTTCAATATGAACATCTCTTCCAAAACAGAACTAATTATCATACCTCCAAGATTCGGTCCAAATTGTTTCATGATCTTATTGGAGTTTTTGATAATATAGAAGAATCCTCCAAGGAGCAATAAAGATATTGAATACTTTTAGATTATTCCAATGTATCGCTAGAGGATCAAAGAACAAAAGCAAAAGATCATTAATCGATCAAGAAACAATTCCTCAAAAATCTTATTTGTTTTACTTCAATATCTTCATTGTATTTGAACTCAATTTCGATCATATTCTCAGGTGCAATATTCTTATTTCGCTAATAAATCTCAATATTCTCAAGGAAACTATCTGGACTAGCAATCTAAAGAGTTCGCTATTCGCCACTTGTTGCAATTATCAATGCTTGGGTTTTATAATGAAAAGAATAGTTATCCTCCCTGCAGATAACGATCTTCTTGATATTCGCTGGTTCAAGGTAGTTTTTCACAAAAGTCTGCAAAAAAAAAGTAGATTTCAAATAACTTATCAAGAGTTTCAAAGCAAATCATTGATTTTTTTGGTACTTTGTAGTCTAAGTCAACAGCGTTGTCAAAGTAATTCTGAATCGAACTATATGTTATATACCCTAATGTAGCATAAAGAGCCCATCTTCCAAGAGGGATATTGACTTAAAATATTTCCTCCTTTTTTTTTTCTTTATTTTTATTGTGGCCTTGATGATGATGGTGATGATGTTTTCCCTTAGATTTCTTCGATTTACCATCTTCATCATTTTAGTCCTCAGAATTTTCCTTTTGTTCATTAGACTCATCATTCTTTTCTTTTTTATCAGTATCTTTCTTAGAATCCTTTGTTTCTTCTGTTTTCTTCTCATTTTACTTAAAAAACTCATACTTATTGCTATCTCCAGTTAAATTAGAAATTGCCTTCTTTAGATCATCCTCAAGTTTCTTTTTATCCTTTAAAAGATCCTCTTTCATTTAGTTAAGCTAATCTTCTGTTGTGCTTTGTTTCTAATCTTCTAAGTTCTATTATTCTTTTCTCTTTGTGTCATCATCAATATTTGATTTATCTTCAACATTTTCTTCCTTTTTGTTTCCCTTTTTACCTTCAATTACTTTCTCATCTTCCTTTTTAACATCTTAAGTTGTTGTTTCAGATGCATTCTCTCTCTTTTTCTTTCTTTCAAACTTCTTGAATCCTAATTTTTAGTTCATTTTGCCAATTTGAAAAAATCATTCACAATAACATATCTGAAATAATTCATTTTCTTTTTTATTACCTTAAGGAGTTTCATTTGTAAAATGATACCTAGGAACACTTCCTAGCCTACTTGCTAAGAAGAAGCGAGAAGTTTGAGTCTACAATAACTGCAGCCCAAAACGCTTAGTGGAATTCAGCAGCATCTAATTTTTTTTTCTTTCTGGGAATAATAAGATGATTTATCTATGAAATCTCTCTCAAAATCAATTTTGATTGCTGCATCCTAATATTCTTTTTGTTTCTTTCTTATTCCACCGAATCCTTCCCATCTATTTCAACACTGCTTGCATTGATTCTAATTAGAAGCATCAATGCACTTCCCATTTTACACTCCTTCTTCAAAACTTTTATCTAAAACAACAATATTGCACATTTTTTTAAATTTTTTACAAACAAAAAAACAAACAATCTTAAATCTAACTCCAAATCCAATAAAATAACTCTTCTAATTACAATCAAGATAATCAACACTCCTCAGCTAATCAGAAGCTAAGAGCTAGCTTTTACTAAGCAAGCTTTTAGATACTCCAATTTAGACTTTTTCCTTTCAGCTTCTTCCAACTTATTAGCTGGTTTAGGTATTTTCTTTGTATTCATCATTAATTGCTTTAATCTACCAATCAGCATCGCAGGTTCATCTTTTTCATCAGTTTTCTTTGATATTTATGTCTTTTTATCACTTTACTACCTCATCAAAAACACTTCTTTTTGATTATCTCTTTCTGAAATAAATTTCTTTACTCCTGAGTCATAATATTCACCATCCTAATAGAAAATACTGTCAGAACTATTCATTTTCTATCCAGAATCTTATTATTTTCTTTTTCCTAATAACTTCGAATTCATATTCTTCGAATCTTCTTCTTCGATTCTTTCTAGAAGATTGAATTACACATCAGCAAGTCCTTTTGCACTTTCTTTTTTCATTTATTCTTGCAATTTTCTCAACTAGCGAGGGTCTTTGAAGACAACACTTGCTGGTTTTTTATCATCATTGCTGGCTTCTTTTTATTTTAAACTATCACTATCTTCAGTTTCTTTTTTCGAACTATTTTTTAAACTACTTTTTCCATCTCTTTTGTCTTTGGAACTGCTTCCTAGTTCTTTACTGGGTGTTTTCTTTTACGAAGAACCTACCTTATTGACATTCATCTGATTCTGAATCTCAATATTTTCCAGTTTCTTTTTGAGCTAAGAATCGCTTGAATTTCTCGGAGTTTCTTAAGAAATAGATGCATTTCCCTCTTTTTGATTCGAAACCTTCTGAACGATGGGAACAGTTGGAGATTATGTACTTTGTTTTGTATTTTTCGGTCCTTATTATGAAGAACCCTTCGCTTCAAGAGAAGTAAGAGGAGGAAGATTTTACAATTCTTTCTACAGATTATTAGTTTCTTATTTTTCAGACTTCAAACTACTGTATTAATCAGTATTTTTGTTTGTTTTCACAGAAGGAGGAAGAATGTTGCTAGCAAATTAGCCTGAAGATCCTCCCTGCTGCTGGTAATTATTATCTCCATTAAAAGACTATTATTATTATTAAATTCCCATTTTATTAATATTAATTGAGGGTATTGTCAGTTTCGAAGGTATATTCAATGATCCAGGAGGTGGCAAAGGCGCATTCCGAGGAGGTGGTGGGATACTTTTTTAATCTTGAGTCGAAGAGTGAGTTGAAGAAGAATATTGGCTTGAATTCGATGGATAAGGAACTTAAGTAGAAATAGACTATGCAGATTATGCTTGTTGTTGTTGTTGTTATTAAGCTTAATAAAACTCAGATACCTTTTACCCAGGTGGATTAACTTGATCGCTGCTAGTTGGAAATGAATTACCACTATTTTCTCCATAAAATTATTAAGGTCCTTTATTGATGGGAGGGTTTCCAAGTGGTGTTTGTCGAATTTAGCTTCCACTGGAATTATTCATTTACATCATATGACTCGGTGGCTATTGCTTCATTTAGGGCTGCTGATTGTACCCTTGAGGCAGTTGTCCAAGATACATATTTGCAGGAGCATTTTACTGTTATATTCTAGCTTATCCTCCTTGTATTCCTTGAATAATAGGTGGTTTTCCTTAATATTACTGTCCATTAGTCTGTGGAGGAATATTTGCTTCTTTTTAGAATAAATTATTGCCATAAGGATTTCCATAAGGTTATTGGAATCCTCCAGAGTTAGTCTATTATGGTATGTGACTATTTACCTTTGTCATTGGGACTTATTAAGGCGGCTATGATGGCTATTGTTGTTATGAAGGATAATGATGAATGGGTTAATATTAATTTGCTGCGTTCGATTGTTATGGTGTCTATTAGGGTTAATGACTGAGAGGCTACTGAGACAGATATCTCTATGGATTTGTAGGATGATTGTATTAGTTTGGATTGAGAGGTAAAGGCTTTTAACCTTGAGAAGGATAATTCGCATTTGCATCATATTAACCCTAAAAATTAGGAGGTTTTATTGGATTCTACTTGAAAGAATTTTAAGGGTTGAATTCCTTGTTTGAAGGGTTGTATCCATGTGGATACATTCCAAGAGGTGGTGGGTTTGATGGCCCAGAAGAAATGTTCGAAGGTGGAGGTTGTTGGTTATTGTAGTTGTTAGAGACAAACGATTGGTTCATGGTATTACTGCCAGGAGGTCTTTACATCATTTATGCTCTTGGATCGTTTAAGCTATTAATAGAGGGATTACCTGTGTTGGATCCTTGGAATCCTGCTGGGTGCGAATTATTTGGAATATTATTATATTTCGGGAGATTATCTGAGATAGGATTGTCAATAAATCTGGATTGTTATGATGAATTCTGATTTGAAGTTGGGTATTGAATTTATCCAAATTTTTACCTGTTTTCAACAAAATCTTAGGCATTACTATTATTTGATAGTTATGCAGAACCACCAAGCGAATTAGGTATCATAACACTTTGAGATTTATCAGCTTCGATGGCTGCATTTTTTTATCTTCTTTAATCTAAATAATACAGATATTTCTAAGTAAGTTTTCCTGCATTTCCATTCGTTCTTAGCGATTCTTGCATGAAATCAGAATTCTCTTCAAAGAACTAATTTGCTTTAAAAGGTAGATTATATTAGAATGGGATGGTATTAACTTCAATTCAGGACAATTGAAAACAAATAAAATCAAGATTTTATATATTGTGCTTACTTTCCTTTTCTCCCTTGAAGAATCTATGATCTTCGTGACTAAATGGGCACAGTGTATGCTTATCACACTGCCTCACGAAATAGAATTTGCAAGGATATGAGTCAATTTCATGAGAAAAAGGACAATTATCTCCTTTATCACATGCATTTCCAAGAAAAAAACGGCATATTGTCTATTTTTTTAAAAAGAAAAACATCTTAAATATTTTAAATCCTTTTAGAATCTAACAACTTACAGCGCTCTTTGTAGGCTCGAAATCATGTGAGAAAGTACACTAATCGCCTCTAGTACAAGCACCTTTTTTCAAGAATTCACAAGGGACCTTCTTATAATTCGCTGAGTAGAAAGCTGGAGCATCAGATTTATTGATATTATTCTTTCTTTCTTCTTTATCCTTCGAAGGATCTAATTGTCCCTTTCTCGTTCCCTGCAGCAGCATCTCCTTTGGCACAGTTTCAATTATTTTTCCATTTGTCTTTGTTTTTTTTTCTAAAACTTCTTTTTTTGCTGATTTCCTAGGCAAAATACAAAATTGTTCTTATTTCACATTTGAATCAAGACATAATTCAAAAGTTATATCTTCTTTATAAATATCAGAATCTCTCTCGTTCTCGCTTGTTGTTGTGTGGTTGTATTTTTTAGCTGAGAGATTGTAGAGAGAAACAATAATAATAAATGTTTAAATACTTTCTCGTTGAACTCTCTGGAACTGACGAATTTCCTGGCTTATGTGCGTCTATTCCCTGACAAAAGAATACAAGAAATGTTCACATAAGCAGATAGGATAAGAGTAAGAAATGATCAAAGTTAGAGTGTGAGAGAGACTGTAAGAAAAAACATGTCAAACAGGTCCATCATGGATGATAAAGTAGGTTCAAAATAACTCAATAATTCTTTCTAGAGAAAGGGGGGAAAAAATGGATAAATTAAAGAGTGTATCTCTATCTATACAGAGTTCATATTGCTTGGCTCTGAAACGGATAGCTCTCCATCTTCTAGATCGTTGTCAGCCATAATACCCCCTTTTTATCTTGTTCTTTTTGAAAATCGCAATTTCGCTCCTAAAAGAAAAGAAAAAATATTGGCTTCCCTTTAATTTTAATTTTGAAAAAAAATACTCAAGATATTAATGATATGCTTTTCCTCCGCGAATTATTTAATTATTGTCTCGAAGTTTGCAAAAGAATATGCTCATTGAAATGGGAGGATCTTCCTTTTAAGAACAGAAAGTTACACACATTCTCACAAAAAAGACGAAAAAGGAGCAAATAAATTCCATCTTCAAAAATAAAAAGTTCTCAAAAAAAAAGAATTCTATTTTCTTCAAAATGTATCTGCTTTTTAGACACTTTTTGATAATTTGTGATCATCTCAAAGCATAGTTGTTTTAACATTCGTAAGCCAGATAGAATCAGCTTCGATGTATTACATGGAATTCCTTATGGTATGACTAATTCTTGCATTTTTTAAGTCTGTCTAAGTTAAAGATATTTTAGCACCTTGACATTCTGCTGCTGCAGATATTTTAATCTATTACTCTAGAGCTACTCTGTCTCTAACTTCTATGATACATTTATCCCAATCCATTTTGCGGATATCAAAATAAAAGATAACGCATGGAACACCTGATGCGACTATCAAAGAATACCAAATTCCAGCAACTTCCATATCAAGAGTAAATGTCAAGAAAAATGCAGTTGGAACACCTACGACATAGAATCCGAAAATATACACAAGCATAGCACGTTATTCTCGACCTGCTGAACGTAATATTGCCCCTAAGATGCACTGCAGATAATCTGTGATAATGTATCCAAATACATAAATATTGTACACAATATCGTAATAAAACCCGATATCCTCGTTAATTACTAAGAATTTCCTGAAAAGAGGATGTAAAAGCGCTCCAACACCCATAAATAGGAATATCTCGCAGACACATGCTATTAATCTTAAGAGAGTCAACAAAAAATACATTATTCTTCAAAGATAAATTATTTTAGATCATTTTTTACGAGATTTTCGTGAGGTTTAGCGCTATGCTTTTCCTTCCATCCCCAATGCAGCTCCCTAAGAAGAAATTTACACTCATAGATAGACCAAGCGGCATCATATAAAAGAAAAGTGTCATGCTTTAAAAAGATGTATGCCCAGCGAGTTGATCATCATCTTGCAGCATACCTACAATAATTGTGGTGACTTCATAGAATGCCCACTCAAGATAAACTACAGAGCCAACTGGGATGGCAACCTTAAGATATTCTAACAAAATTAGGATATTTTATGTTGTAAAAAATAATATTTCTTTACAAAATAATTAAGTTTTTCTCATACTAATCCATCCTGTGAATGTTTCTTTAACGAAGAAAGGTTGAATGATGAGATTGATTGTCTTATCTTTTTGTCTTTCGTGCTTTAAGTTGTAAAGCAAATTCAGAAGGATATTCAGATCAGAGATACCTCTTGAAAGTGACATACCTGAGAAGAAAAGTACATAAAAAGATTTGTGATAAAATCAAGGGGAATTTGTTAACGAAAAAGAATACCTATGATGGGCATGTCTAGCCAATTAAAGAAGATATACAGCCATATTGGATGCATAATATATGATAGCATGTATGAATTCATCACTAATTGAGATTTTTAAATCCCAAGTAAGGAGTTTCTGAGGCAGTCCGCAACAGCATTTATGAAGAGAGATGGGAGCAACCAGACTGCAAATTGCTAACTTATATCAGCTGTTTCTTCTTTGATGCCAAAAGATATCATTATGTTCTTCGTGTTTAAGATCAAAAACATAGCTAAACTAGCGAATGTCAGAGCTATCGCCAAGGCCTTGCTTACAAATAGATATTTTAGTCATTTACATTAAATTCACATTGATATTGTACCTTGTTTATGAGATGACCGATAAGCTTATAGTTATTGGCACCGTACGCTTAGGAAACCTATGTGAAGAGTCCATTATTTAGAGAAACGATTGCGGAGTAGCATGTCGAGTGATACCTTTTTTAAAAGAAAATTTGAAAAAAACAACAGATTTAGACATTGATTTCAATTAATATTTTTACTGGAAACAAAAAAAGAAAAGTAAAAGAATAAAACTGATTCTCAAAGCACAAATCTAGCTTGCCCAAAGGCTGCAAACAATTTACGCTTTTAAACAAGAGATTCATTTAAAAATTGATCTTTTGTTAGCATTTTATTATTCATTTTTGTAGAATATTCTTACCATGTAGTTGCCAATCCATAAGCGCCAACTAGAATCGAGCTACTTGTCTACTGGATGAAGTACATATTCACGAAAAGAAAGAATGTGACACTGAACTAAGTGAAAACATTTGGAACAGAGGATAAGATGAGTTTGAGAACTTTTGCAGGTGCATTTTAGAGTGTCACTGGTTCGTCAAATAAAAAGTTATTTTTCTTGTATCTGTCATCGTCTGTTTCATCTTATCCCTGAAGGATCAGTGATGTTTTTAGATGATTACTGTTTAAGCCATCTTCTTTGTTAAAATCTTCCAGTTCTGTGTCAACACCATGAGATTGACCGTTATTTTCTTCGACTTAAAACTTCTTCATCTTTTTTCTAAGTGTATTTCAAAATTTGTTCGCCAATTCTCCACAAATCTTTGGCTAAGTTCAGAGAGTAAGAACGAGATTATTCTCAAGCTAGTTTTAAGAAGATCCGTTTTGTAAAATCACAAATCTTCAATTTATATATTAATTTCATCTAATTCCAAAACATTCCCCCTTTCTCAAAATATTCTGAAAATCCGAAATCATAAGGATTTTGCTTTGGATTACAATACTTTTGATAAATTTTATTCACTAAATTTCTGGCAAAATATCATCTCAAAAGATTCTAAATAATCTAAGTGTTGTGTTTTAGATTGATAAATTAATGAATATCAGGTTTTAGCAATTTTTAAAATTCTATCATTTTTGCTCTTCAAATTTTCTTTATTTTTTAATTAAACGACTTTGGTAAAAAGATTCTAAAGTAACCACCAAAAAGCATAAGAAAATCTGATAAATAATATTGTTTATCAACTAAAGTGATTTTGTTGTTGTTTTTTGGTGAAAAACTTTTTTGCTTAATTCAGTTGGAGAGCAAGATCTTTTGGGTTTAAAACTTAAACGCTGATGATAGACACTCTTTGACTAGGTTTTTCACTGCAAGAAGAAATGGATACTTAAATGCTTTAAATATATTGGTTTTTTTCTTCTCATCTAATACGGAATTATCTTTGAGAAGCTAAAATATTTTAACGGCCTACAGCCTGTTTTCAAAGGAGAAAACACAAGATTTCTTGAATACAAAAGAATTATTTTTTTCTTCTAAAAACAATTTCTTTTAGCCACAATTAAAGAACGATCTCCAAAGCAAGAAGTGTCTTGATATTTCGTAGTTTAAGTGAGAAAAGATAATTATTATATCCTATTCAAGAGACAATAGAAGAAAGTTGGTCAGGAACTCAAGAACTAGTTGATTAAATGTGCGATTAACCGATGAAGACTAAGATTTTTAGTTAATCATTACAAATAATACTAAGAAATTTATGAAATAATCTACAGACATTCAAGAGAGATTTTCATTATTAATTTATCTCCCCTTGAAGCCTTTAAAATATTCTCTAGCAGTTCATTATTATTTGAATGTCTAAGCTAAAATTAAGGAACCTTTGAGTGACAGTAGGATTGAAAAAGATCCAATACAAAAAAATGTCAATTTATCAATTCTGAAAATAAGATAAAAAATTGAATTATTTCTCAAAGCTGTCTCTGTGAAATCAAAGATCCAAGAAGAAATAAATAATTATTATTAAAGCAATTAATGAACATCAGTCTCTTCCCACTCTTGGATCTGAAGGCTAAAAAAAGAAAAATAAATCTACTGACAATAAGTATCTATGTAAAATCTAAACAAAAAGGAGAGAGAAAATATTCATAAATGCGCGTTCGAATCGCACTTAAATAATCCCCCCTTTGAAAAGCTAGATTCAACTGAAAAACATCTAAATTAGCTGCAAAAAATAACAAAAGATTTGGTTTGAAATTAATTTATTTGTGGCAACAAAAAAATTAGAAAAATATCCACAATCCTTCCACTGACATACACCTGCTCTAACTAATATGTCGAGCCCTTTGTAGCTATTGCAGAACTGCGTGAGTGCCTTCCTGCGAGGACTCATGAATGAGAAATAAATCCCTGTGGAAATAATTGGGAAATGCTAGATGTTTGAATATTTGAGCAGGAAATGTGAGCTGATTCAGCTAGAAAGGTACTGCAAGAGCTTAGGATTGTTTGCTAAGGACAGCGGTATTGATAACTTCAAGAGAGTCTATGAAATTCAACAAGATCTCTTTTTACAAGACAAATGCAGATCGCTGGAGTCTTCTTTAGCTTAGCTCTCCAATTCTGATTCCACAACTCTTCTTGATGACTCCTCACCAGATTCAGCCTCTCCTTGCTTGCCTAGAACGAAAAACATGAATCCTCCTATGATTTTTTCCTAAGATTCCTCTATCAAGGATATGTCTTATGTTTTTCCTAGTGAGACACCAACACATTAGCTGAATAATTCCATGTCAAAGTAAGTTGCAATCCCATAATCTCTTCTTGTGAATAACTAATTGTAACATCCTCAAATGCCACAAATAATCAAAACAGAATCAAGTTATCCCTAGTAAAACCCTAAATCAGCCTTCCTTCCGCAATATCAAGTTATTCAACCCCAAGCAATCCCATAGTAAGGAACTTTTTCTCCATCTCGCATGTATAGTTCCCATAGAGTTGGTTCACATTAACTGAATAACCCAAACTCATTCACCTCTCCTTAGGAAAGATTCAATAGTGAGGATTAGTTCAGCAGCAATCAGTAGTAAGGTAAAGTGAAGTAATTTTCAGTGGATCCTAAAAAATAAACTCCAGTAAGCAATCCCAATAATTGTGTAAACAGTCACTTACCTAATGCCCTACCTTATCAAAACTCCAAGCCAGGTTATTAAGCCAACACGATGAAACCAATAAATTTCAAAATGACAATCAGCAACACCAAAGATTACAACACAACCTTAGGAGGCTTAGTAGCATAAGATTTCGGCTGCTCACCATAACACTAACTGTTTGGGGTTTCGTAGAATAGCAACAACGTGTTTACGTCTCCTTTTAGTTAGCAAACATGCAACTAAAACATGAGCCAAACATCAGAAAATAAATCAACAAAACCAAACTTCTACAATCCTTTAGGTATGCTATCGTAAATCAAGTCAACTCTGCAGGAATTCAAAGAACACACAAGCTAGCTGGAATCAAGCATTACTCCTGCTAACCTTCCTAATTCTTCTTAGCAGCCATACATGAATATCACAAAATCACCTTTGAAAAATCCATATTTATAAAACAATGTCGTGCTTGCTGGAGGATTCAAAACATATACTGTTGACCCACAAAGAAAGAGCTATTAACTCAGAAAGCTAAGTGTGTACTAGCAGACTACTTTCGCACCTGTTTAGCTTCAAAAAACTCAGTCCTGAGTGAGAGAATTATCTATTAAATCAATCTTTTCTCAGTTTAAATTAGCAAAGACGAAAAGATATTTCAAACGTGGGGAAGGGAGGGTAAAAATTCCAGAGTGCACCAAAACTATTTGTCCTCTGCCTAGACTGCTAATCGATTAAATGAAGATAGACGCTAGATGAAATAAAGGCGAAATAAAAGATACGAAGGTATATCTTAGCAGAAACAGCAATATCCAACTAAAGGATCTTTGCTTGATTGTAAATAAAAAATGCCCAACACCACTGAAAATGAAAAATAATAAAAAAATAAAATTGCATTAATGTTTTAAATTGTATCTCTATTCGTGTTGTAATAATATTAACAATAAATAAATTAATTCTTATTTTTTGAGTCGATTAGATTGCAGATTGTTAGGGAAGGGCATTTTTATTTCTTTTGAAAAAAGTACGTGTTTATCAAGCTAAAGAGATTTGCTTGTCTGAAGCCGCGCTCACTTAGATCAATTTGATTACTGCAGAAGAATGATTGTGTTACATGTTTTTTAATGCTTTTGTATAAATATTAAAATAGAAAGAGTAAATTAAAATAAATATTTTGGCTTACAGTAATTATTTTTTATGAAATAGTTATCAAAGAAAAAGTTAGATACAGTTCTCTTCACTTTGGTAGCTTTGATTCTTGAGGTATTTTTAAGAAAAGAAGTTGTTTTAGTTCTTGAAATGCCATCAAATTTTCACAGGAAAGAACCTACAATTTCTTTAAGAAAAGATCAGACAGAAATCATGGGTATTGTGAAAAATAAGTTGAATTTATGCAACAAAAGCTAATATTGCCATGACCTTTTGCTTTAGTTTTTCAGCAATAATAAATTATCAATGCTAAATGAAAAAAAGGAAAAACAATAACATATTGTTTATCTCTCTTATCCTTCATTTCTAAATTCATCTAAAAACTGAAAGAAGCTTCATTTTTCAGACAGATTATTTTGAGAAAAAAATTGTTTTTTGATTTAAAAAATGTGGGAAGTTGCAAATTCATGCGAGTTTTTTGTTTGTTTTTGGAGATTAAAAAAGATAAATTTTTAGGTAAATTCAAAAATAGGTAATTACATCAAAGAGATTTAGATATGAAGAAAGTCAAGGCTAAGGTCATTGTTGCAGGTTCATTTTGCTTCTTTGCTTACTTTTATCAATATTTAAACGATTATTTACATTTTTAGGAGATTCTGCAAGTGGCAAGACTGCTCTTATTCAAATGTACACTACAAACGGATAGACTTTTCTCAAAGACTACAATATGGTATTAAAATTTTTTATAAAATCTATGAGTTTTTCATTGTTAGATGTTCGTTTTTATAGACACAAGGAGCAGAAGTATCATCGAAGATAGTGCCTTTTGCTGAAAAAGATAAAGATGTAGAGTTATTCTTCTTTGACATAAGTGGATAAGATTGCTATGCATCCATCACAAATGAGCTTGTAAGAATGAATGCATCATAGAAAAATTAGATATGATTTATCAAATAGAATCAAACCAAAAACTTAAAAGAAATAGCATAACTTAACTACATTTTCTTATCTAATTCTGCTTTTTATTGTCTCAAAGCTTGGAGGTGCAGATTTAATAGCAATCGTATATGACTGCACAAGCAGTGAGAGTTTCACAAAAGTTTAGTTTTGGTATGACAAAATCAGACAAAAAAATCAGAAATCCTTACCAGGTCAGGATACAAACACAAAAATAAACAATAAATGAAACAAATCCTGATCCTCTTTATAACTTTTATTCTTTTTGAACCATAAAGGAGTACTCATTTCAGCGAAGAACGATCTAAGCGGCGCTAGAGCAGTCGATCCAGTGCAAGCGAAAGATATTGCTAAAAAATTGAACTTATAATTCTTTGAAGTATCAGCAGCGAGAAACACTAATCTTGATCTTCCATTTAATTATCTAGCTGAGAGACTTGTGTGAAAAAGGCATACAAAAGAATATGAAACTCATTGAAGTAGTTGGGATTCAGAAAAGAGAAAGAGGACATCAATGATTTTTGGGTAGCACATTTCAAACCACTCAAACTCTCTCTCTCTCTCTTTCTGTCACTTGTATTATGTTTGTTTAAGTGTTTCTGCTTGATTCTCCTATCATTTTATCCCCAATCTTTTTCTGTGCAGCCAAATACACATAGCAACCCCTTATTCATATGGGTGCATTTATTCAAATTTCTCACAAATTGTGCCTTCATAAATATCCTTTCCCCCCTTACAAAATTTTTAAATTCTATCATTAGTTATCTTATAAAATCAGATAAAAATTACAGAATAAATGAAGATAATTCAATCTTTGAGACCCCTCGAAGCTTGATTAGTTTTATGTTTTGGCACTAAATTCTTTTTGTCTTTGCTGCTATCTAGCCAAAAGCACAATAATATCTGCAGCGAATCTTCATTATTTTCTTCCTTTTTTGCCTTTCTATTTATCTTTGGTAGTCTATTAAGTAGCTATTTCCTTCTTTTCTTCTTCCATTTTCGATGATTCGTTAACAATCCTTGATGGATGAGGTTTCCCATTTGGATTCTTGATTCTATCTGCTGATTCCTTAATTGTAGCGCATATTCTAGCTAACAGTACTTTTTCTAATGAAACAAAAACCATTTTGAATGATAACTCTCTTGGACTTTACAAGACTAATCTATTTTACTTGAAATCACAGATGGATTAACTAAATGATGGTCTTCATCAAAGATCATGACTTTCACTCTTCCTTTGATCATGCTGTCTCTTGGATAAGACTTTCAGAAAAAAGACAAATTTGTTACAAATTAATTACATTCATTTTTATCACAAATAAATCATATCAGCTCGCATTTCCACCCTAAGAATAATTTTTATCTTTTACTTTATGAACTTCTACTACTGTTGGTACTCTAATTTTCTATAATGCATCAGCCATTTCTTGAATTGTTATGTTCGGCACTGCAGTCTTCTTTGAGACTCTTCTTCCTGAGCATCAATTAAGCAATTCGTAAAATTTTGCATTTGCACAATTAATCCCTTTAAATCAACATTTCAAGCTAATAGTACCTTCAGCTTAGGACAAAGTTGAATCAAGATAATGAGGGTAAATTGTCTTCCAAGTCTTTGACTTGGCAATCATCTTCTCTGCTTCCATTGTTTGAGATTTTGCTTATTAAAGTTCCTTTTTTTCTTCTTTTCAAACTATATCTCTTTAAAACACAAAAAGAAATTAGACGTTTCCCAACTTGTTCTTAATCAATAATCCTTCTAAAATGAATCCACGTCATGAGATTATTTTGTTCCTTCAAGACAACAGAAGAAATTGGGTAGATTTTAATAAGAGAATCCCTGTAATTCATTGTCAAATCATAAAGGAAGCTAAACAAATTCATATTTTTCATTCGTTTAGTTTGAAAAAGCAAATCTATTTGAAATTTAAGGCATGCTTTTCAATTATTTTATGAAATGATCAATGATCTTGTAATTGTAGAGAGACAGTGAGTTGAAAGGAAAATACAACAAAGAAATAGAAACTTAAGAACAAAAAAAGCAATGAAAGACAACAGAGATCATAACAGTAACCTTAGTTTATGAAGGATTGGCATTCTTTGGTGTGAGAATACAATAAAAGAATCCAATAATTTGATAATAATGAATGCCTCGAACTTCGAAGTAGACTACTAATTCTCTCAGCTTTATCACTCATTAGTACACTTAGTATCCTTGATTTTAACCAGCTACCACAACAACCTAAGGTTGCATATACATACCTGGCTACTAGACCATCATTCCAGGTTATTACACAAACATTTATGGTTGCTGCACAAAAACTCCTGGTTGTTGCACAATAACTCCTGGTTATTACTGGATAAACACTCCTTGCTGCATTGGTGGCTACTCGAACCCAGATGGTGTAGGATTGACCATTTGAATGTTCTATTGCATTGGCTTAAGAACAGAATTCTCATCATGCAAAACTGGTTTTACAGAAGCATCTGTTTTCTTTTTTGAGCAGTATTTTTCCTTGCAGAGCATGACAATATCGAGGAGAATAGTTAAGCCCAAGATTATGATGGCGATAAGGTTTTTCTTGAAAACATTGTCCTCAAGTAATGTAGCAAATGAACTGATTTCAGCATTGAAACTCGCATCAGAAGGACTTAGATCTGCTACGTAACGAAGCATGCCCTTTTTCTGAGCAGAAACGATGAATGCCCAAAGTAAAAACTGAAGAAAAAAAGAATAAAAAAGCATTAGAATTCAAGTGTTTTATTTCAGAAAAAGATAAATAAGCAAATAAATTATTAGTTTTAAGTGTTAATTTGTGCTATCGTTACTGGCAATTAGAGTGCTTTCGATCCATAAGTGAGAATCTTTTTGATTCTAATAATTCTTTTCTTTTCTGCTTCACCTTCGCCTTCGATGCAAGGAACGTCTTTACCCATTAGGTTGTAGACTTACGAAACTTGAAGGATAACGGAGACCATAATGCAGACCAAGATAGTGACAATCATAACAACAAGCTAAGCACTTTTAAGATTGTTGATCGAATCAGCAGAGTCAACAAAGTCATACAGCTTGGAGAGAAATCACAAAAAAACCATAAGATTTTTGAAATTGGAGAATATTTTTTTTGTACTTTGTCTCTAGCTGATGTTTTCCAAGAAATGAATGATCGCTAGTAAGACTAATAGTTGCTTGAAGAAAAAGTAAACCCATACATAGCAGAGAGCTTGTTATAATTAGCAGTAGAAAGGTTCATTTTGTAATAATCACTCTCAGTCAACTAAAGGAAAAACAAAAATAACATTATTTTTTGATTTCAAGGAATCTAAGAAATATCAAAAAGGTAATTGTCTTACTGTAAATCCATAAACTGAAAAGGTTGCGTCGAGCGAAGAGCATGAATATCTTGTCGACTCCAAAAGCATGTAGTCACTTGATCCAGAAGGAAGAACCTCTAAGATGGGAAAAACCAAAAACTTTTACCAAAAAATTAATATTTTCTGAGTTAATTTTACTTGCTGTGTTGTCGTATTTGCACACTCCACTTTGAGTAAATCTCAGTTCACTATTCGGGAGCTTCGTTGCAGTAGGTCCTTTGCTAGCATAGAGAAATCCTTAAGAAAGAGTAGTTTCTTTCCAACTAATCGTTGGATAAGTGGTTAAATCTTAACTTGCAGAATATTTGAAATCGTAATATGGGCAATCCTCAGTAGCACCGACACAGATGATCGTCTCCTTATTTGCAGTATTTCCACAAGTTTTCTAACTTGAGGAGCAAACACCAGTTTGTGATTTGGCTAATTTGTAGAAAGGAGTAGTAGATCTCTTCACGCAGACACTCATGGGAGTAGAAGATGCGCCTAAATGATACAAAACATAAATTAATTAAAGTTGATTAGTATTCATTTAATAGAAAAATCAATTAATTGTATGTAAAAATAGGGATAAAAATATCAAACTTTCCAAATTGTTTACCTTTAGCAAATTCGAATTTCTGTGCTCCTATTGAAGATACTGTACTGCATCCCTTTGAGATTTCAGTTGAATTGCAAGTGTGAGCATGCATGTCTTTGTAGGAAGATGCATAAGAAGAAGTAGAGCAATCGCATCCAGCAGATGTACCACCCCAATTCCATAAGAACAATGAAGTATACCCAGCTGAACAAGAGCTCAAAGATGTCTGTATGTCTATAATGAAGGATTCCTTGTAATTATTTGCCATATTCAAGTAGTTTTAACTGATATTAGAAAACTTCGAGTAGGCTTGGATACTAAAAATATAGAAAACATAAAAATTTGTAGTTAAAAATGAGAAAAATTCCTAAATGAGGATAAAAAATAATGCCGATCAAAGCAACAGTATTTATCAAGGAGTACCTCAAAATCATACTGTAGACTCCATAGAAGACCATAACGATCATATAGGCAATCGTGCCTAGTTTTTTTGTGTCAACCATTTATTACAATTTGTGAGTGTTTGTAAAAAATGTGTGTTTTTTGTTAATTATTTTTTGTCGATTACTTTCTTTTTCTTAGATGGTTATTTACCCACTTTTGAACCAAAATCTTTCGAATCCTAGCAATGCATTACAAGTAAAATTTCCCAATTTCGAGAAGGTTTTGACTGTTAATTGTAACTTTGGATTAGTTTATTGTATTTGTTTTTTTTCCTCTTCAATAATGTATGATTGAGCATCATTCGAATACGAATAGACACTAATAACAGAATAAAAAAATTCATTTTTGTAACTTAAAAATCTTAAAGATTTTCATAAAATAAAATATTCATTGAAGCAAATGATTTCAAATTCGAATGAAAGGCTTTTATCTAAAAAATAATTAATTTGGTATTATTAGATTTTTAGGACACATGGAAAAAATATTGTTCCCGCTGAAGGTTCTAAGGAAAAATTATTCCCTTTTTTTGTTAGTATCTCTTGCTTTCGTTTTTTAAGTTCTTTAAGGGCCAAAAAAGCTGTGGATTACTAATTCATTCATCCTTCTCAATATCCCTTTTAATTATTTTTGATTTCGAGACACTTGATCAATTCTAATCTATTTTAAAAGCTAATTCCTTCCTTTTCACCTCTAATTCTATCTTAATTTGTGTTTTCTTTGACATCCCAAACGCATTTTGCCGTTACATGTAATACTTTTTTATTTTTAGAAGAAAAAGAAAATGAAAAATAATTCCTTTTTTTCTTCTTTTGATTGAATTCAGGCATTAAATAGTTAATTCTTTTCATTTTCAAGCGAAGCATACATAAAAATGAGTAGCTTTTAGTAAAATACTAAAATATTAATAAATAACCATTAAATCTAAAGTATTCAGACCTTATAATTTATAGCATTCCTCAATTTTATCATAATCAATTAGATTCATGCATTTTCTGACTAATTTATTACTGATATCATGCTCGTACTCCTCACCCAGGATTTTTTTTGTAAATGAAGCTCATTGTTTTAGGGTAATGCTAAGATTATATTTTTAGTACAGCTGTTTGAATTTCGAGATTGAGAAAAAATAAGAATAATGAATAATTTGATTAATTACTCACACTGTTTGTGATAAATAATATCACAAAGAGTACATTCACATAATTAGGCAACAGCTAGGATAAATAAATGAAAGAGAGGCATGCAAAGATGAAAAGGTAGTTTAATTGTTTTATTCCTTGTTGAGAGTAAGACAAAGAGAGAAAAAAAAATAATAAACATTTCAAAATCTCTAACTCTGATGCAACAAGTTGTTTAATTAAATAATGATTATTTTCAATAAAAATAATTAGTAAAATTAAACTATCAAAATGAATGCTAATATTATCAAAGGGGGGGATAGGGAGGGGATTATTTTGCTGAAATTAAAAGATAGAGAGGGATTATCATAATCTTAAATATCACATTTTCCTCAAGATACTCAAGATAGATGAAAATTTATTGTTTTTTAAAGATATGTCAGTAGCATGTCATGTATTTAAAGAAGAAAAAAGGATATTAATATAATTTTCTCAACCTAAAGTCAATTAATTTTTATTTTAAAGGTTTCCAAGGTAAAAATAGTTAATTTGACTCCAAAAAAAAATAATAAATTGCATTTATTTGACTAATGATTTGGTAATTTCTAAACGAAATTGCATCCTTTTTCTAAATTAAAAAAATGATCTAATTATTTAACAAATCTGCATCCTTAAAATACATCCTAATTTCCTTTTAGATTTATTTGATATTATTATTTGTTTTTGAATTCAATTAAAACCATCTTGTTGTAACAATCAAAATAAAAACACATGCAAGGTGAATTCATAAAAAAATAAAACAGTACCAGATGTAATCAAAGAGGATATTGAAAACCTTTGAATGCACATAAGGGATTCAAATATATGCAACAGATAGTATGTTTCTATTTATTTCTTACTGTGGTTAATAGTTTTACATTATTGCAGGTAATTTAAATTTTTAGGTTTTTGTTTGAGGGAGGGGAGTTTGATAGTTGTAAAGAGAGTTCACACCTCAAATTCTCTCATCTAAAGAGAGGGGGAAAAGAAAGAAAATTGAAAAATTAAAAGAACATCACAATGAGCACCACAAGCAGTAGTAGTATTGACGAACATAATCAGCAGGCTCGAAAGAGGTATTTTAGAAATTTTAAGATATTTATTGTAATCATTTCATTATTATTTCCATTGTTTTTCAAGCAAAGATTTGCAGAATTCGGAGAAGGAAAATGGACCAAAATAGCTTCACTAGGGATTAGATGTTAAAAATCCAATTACAGTAGAAAATGACTAATAATGCCTTAATAACAATTCTGAAGCTATTAAAATTGGAAAAATAATTCCATATCAACAATCAGTTTAGCAATAGCAGGCTTAAGCTTTTCTTGTTCAACAGCAGCAGCCTTAGTATTCTTAACAAAAAAACTAAATAATGGCACTCCCTAAACCCTTTGGAGTTCCACCTTCGTCAGTTTTGGCTTCTTAGACAACTAGAAATGCATTAAAACCAACTTAAATAACTCAGAAAAAAACTCTCTCTATTGGAAATATCACATAGTAATCACATCATTCTCAATCTGCAAAATAAGAGAGAATCACTGCGAACACTCTGAATTTATCTGAGCAAGGCTATGATGCAACATACACTTTTAAGGCTTCAGCAACGGCGGCATCTAATAATTGTCCTTGGTAGCATTCTATTCCAACAAACTTACCTAAGAGAAACACAACTGTTTTGTATCCTTTCGAAACAGATGATCTTCCTGATACCATGGAAAAGTCTCCTAAACCAAAATAAAGTAAGAAACTGTGGTTATTTTTTTTAAAATTATTCTTGCGTGAAATACAAGCTGATAAGATAAATCATAACTGTTTTTAACTCTTCAGCAACGAAATTCCCACCGATTGGAGCTAAAGCAAGTTAGGTTATGTCAAATCCAATGAACAATCTCAGTAATGTATCTGGGATCATGCAACAGAAGATGTCTCTCAAGCCAAGAGAAAAAGAAGCTTTACGGAAAAATGGACCATCAGTTGATTCTATTTCGAGGAATGACTAATTTTCGAGTGGGGCTTCGAATAATTATAATTTCAAGTCTTCCAAAGGAAAAGGAGGTTTTTACAGTCAATTGAAGTAATCTTTGTTTATTTTTTTAAATTCAAAATGTGGATTAGTTTTACCTTAATTGTGATTTTTCTAATTTTGTAGTAAGAACATGCAAGAAGGAACAGGAACAACATTCATAAATGGATTACTGAATTAAATAGATTTAGATGTTAAAGGGATTACTCCTTCTGAAAACCCTTATTATTCTCAGGCTCTCAAAGCAAAAAGGTTTTAAAATATCAAATAGAAAGATGTTTAGTAATTACCATAATAGACTTACATGCCAAATATTGAATAAAATTAGCAATCTTTATCTGCTGCATCATACTTATCAACTGAATTCAATAGTTTAGCCAAGCCGAGGAACATTTAGAGTATTAATAATTTGAATAATTCAGGATAATATGGTAATACTAATTACAATTCTTCAAGAGAAAGGAGACTGTCTGAAAGAGGAAATAAATTTACTTAAGATAACAGCAATGAGGAATACATGAATAAAAGTGCTAGTAGTCCAAGTGGATAGGAGATAACAACAGATGAGAAAATGTTTGAAAAAGATAAATAATAACTTTCTTAAAAAAAGAGACATAAAGGAAAAGAAACATTTGCTGGAGATGGTGAAGAAGAATAGATGTTTTTACCTTAGCCACAAAGAAGAGACTAGCATGTATTAAAAGATTATTAAATAGATTGCAATTCTTGAAAAGGTGGTTGATAATATTTTAAAGAATTAATTATTAATTTTTGTGTAGGATAACTAACTGAAGATTCCCATGGATTTCTCATAAAAACGAGAGGAAGAGAATGATTGTGAAGATAGTGAAGATAATTCAACAAGATTCGAAAAGTTTAAAGTTCAGGAAGGATCAAAAAAGCTAAGTTCCTTGAATTAAGAGAAATTCGATAAAACACCATAAGTCAAAAGAAAAACTACATTTAATCCAAAAGTTATACCTCCAAATAATTCCAAAGAACTAGATGACATTCTAAACGACAGCATATCAAAGGCACCACTTAATCTTAAAGCATCTAAATCTACTGTTGTTTAGTAGCAGCCTTAGCTTTAATTATTACCAAGTTGTACATCAGAACCAGCAACCACATTGGAATCTTCCATAAAAAAAACAAAACCATAAAAATTTAAGAAAAAGAAAAATCCTTTGGCTGCACAAATAAACAAGAATCCTATTGACTACAGTAATCTACCTAAGGAAGTTCAAAGAATCAGTTAATATGCTGATTTCTGTAGAGCAGTCAATTTCTCGAATAATCTAGAAATCGTGCCCTAAACTAAACCTTGCTTTAAAATGTTTGTTGGGAAAGGAAATAATTCAATTCTCATTAAATCTAGCATCAAGCAACGATGGTGGTTGTAGCTTGTTACAAATAAGGATTAAATTGATTAGTGCTAGATTGTCTGGACACAACTTCGACTCAATGAGCTGATAGCAAAACTCTAACCTTACAATGGACCAAATAAGCGAGCCATTGAGTAAACTTAACCATCCTCTGGGGATACCAAAAACACCCTGAATACGAACAATTCGGACTCGTTTGCAGAAAGCATTAATGACGTTTCAACTAATTTAGGTAAATTTATGTGTTAATTGAGATATTTCTAAAATAAATTAAGAAAATGATTTTGTTTTGAGAACTGACACAATTTGTCTTTGTTTTCTAGATAACTCTTCCTAATAAGCGAATGTATCTTTGAATAACGGAGAATCTCTCGTTGACAGTGACTCGGAGATTGATAAAGTAAGATCTTTTAGTTCTCATTAACACATAAAAAAAGCAAGTTCTCTCAATACCTCCCTCACGAACCTCAAGTATGATCCGAAAAAGCCTTCATCATCTCTGAATCCAGTTTCTCCAGTTACAAAGGTTCATTTTATCAAAAATAATTCAAATTTTGGATTCAGTAATGTTAATCTCTTGCCTTTTGCCTTGATTTACAATGTCTCTTCACAGGAAGCACGATCATTAACACCTAGTACAAGAGGTGCAGCTCCTTAAAATTCAATCAAAGCTCCTGTATCATATAACGCTTGTACTAAACGATTATTTCATCCATCGGATTTCAAAAAACTCCTGGATATCTAGGGACAAAAGAACCCAGAACTTAGAGCTTTCTTCTCAATGCCTTTAGCTGAATAATTTGCATAAGCGAAAAAGGTAAACATTCCCAAAAAAACACAATGATTTTAGAGTTTGCTATTTATCTACCCTTTAAGCGATTAATCACCTCAAATATTGCTTATTGTTCTAGGGCTCATCAGAAGTCGAGACATTTGAAGATCTTAACTCTGTGAGGATGCACAATCATCTTGAAAATAACTGGAACCTCTCAAACAAAAAAGCTTTATTTTATAATTTACGAAATTATTACACTTCAATGAAAGCAAATCCCTTTGAAAACATTCCACTTACCTTCCATATCAAAGATGGGATGAATGACCCTGAGTATGCTAAATTTCTTGAGTATTTTCGTATTAAAGAAGAAGAATGCAATTAAAAGGAGAAACTGAGATTGGAGTATAAGTTTTCAGCGGATAAGTAAAAATAAGCCCTAGGAGCTTAAATGAGGAAGCCTCATAATATATGGATTATTAAACCTGGAGAAATAACTAACAGAGGTACAGGGATTACAGTTCTTAATGAAATAGACCAAATCACTTAACTCCTTTCGAAAAATGTAAGGAAATAAAAATGAAACTTTCAAATTTTTTTTCTATTTTGATTTCTAATCTTCTACAATATTATTTTTTTCTCTCTAGGATCTCCATTCTAATGGAAAACCAAAGACTTACATTGTCTAGAAGTACTTAGACAACCCTCTTCTTTACAATAAGGTTCTTTATTTAAGAAATTCTTTTAATTTTAAATATTTTTGAACTTTAATAATATCTGTAAATTTTATGTTTCAGAGAAAATTCGATATCCGTTGCTACACACTGGTTACTGTAGTAAAAGGGCGCATGAAAGCTTACTGGTATTAAGATGGATATATTAGAACTAGCTGTAAGGAGTATAATTGCAAGAATCTCACAAATAAAGTAGAAAAATGAATAACATAAAATATAAAAATATTCCTGCTTTTATCTCATATTTATAAATGTGTGTCATTATATTCTCCAAGATGATCCATCTCACGAATGATGCAGTGTAGAACAAGTGCGAAGAATATGGTAAATATGAGCCAGGGAATAAGCTCTCCTACAATGATCTACAGCGTTATCTTGATTAGAATCACAAAGATGAGAAAATCAACATTCTCAACGTTATCTACCCGAAAATGAAAGTCAGCAATGAATATATTCTCCAAATAACTCATTTGATTCTAATGTTAATGTGATTGAATTATTTAGTAACTTGCTTTGGATTGTGTGAAATCGACTTTCCTCAAAATGGATCCTGCACGCAAAGAAATGACATTTGAAGTAATTCTTGTTAAGAAACTTATGATTTTGTTGATAATTTTCGTTTCTAAACATATACTTATGATATAATAATTCTTTTGGTGTTTCCTCAGGTATTTGGTTTGGATTACATGATTGATGAAGAATTCAAGACATGGCTGATTGAAGTCAACACAAATCCTTGCCTTGAATTATCTTCTCCTCTTTTAGCTAGGATAATTCCCTCAATGATTGAGAATGCATTTAGGTATCAAACAAATCTAATTGATTTTTTACAAACCTTAGAAAATTCTATCAAAAAATTCTAAATTCTGAATAATTTTGTATTTAAAATAGAATTGCAATTGATCCCATTTTTGGATTTCCTCCAATCTCTGACTGGTCCTCTACTGCAAAAAAGACATTTGTCCCAGATTAAATCATGGAAAACAGTAAATTTGAGCTTATTTTTGATGAAAAATTTGATGGACCTTCCCTAGAAGCTCTCTTTGCTTAAGTCAACGAATAGCAATGTAGGAACTATTAATTATTTTTTAATATCTAAGTTTTCTCAATAATTGACTGTGGAACCTTTTTACTTTATCAGAACACATAATCATTGAAGAAGAAGAGGAAGAGGAAGAAGAAATTGAAGACGAGCAGTGAATAATATCCCTTTTTATCAGCCTGTGACTCTTTGTTTAATAATAATATTGTAATTATTCTCTTTACTAAAAAATTGGGGTCGTCCGAGAATCGAACCCGGGACCTCTCGTACCCTAAACGAGAATCATGCCACTAGACCAACAACCCTTAATCAATAGGCTTTATTATGTTATCACATTATGTTTTTCTCCTTGCCATTTAATTCTAATGAATTGATTCTCTTTTAAAGTTGCATCCTTGCTTTATAGTTCTGTTTCTTTTTTCCTTCAAAATAATAAATGTTTGTAAGGTAAGTTTCATAATAAATCTATTTTTTTAGAAGAAAGAAAAACTTGATTGTAGCAAATTAACTAATTTGAGGTGAGGGTAATGTTTGTTTGCATTCTTAGAGAGAGAGAATTCTCAAGAGAATCTATTTGAAAAGCTAAAAACATCCTTTTTAAGAATCTAGTTGACCTCAAAATCCACAAATTAATTATCATTGGCAGACGAAACCCCAATACACAAATTAATCTTATTTAATTCAATACGCCGTGGGAGATGTTTAAGAGAAGCACAGTAAAAGGTTACCTATTTCAAATAAGTAACTGAGAATTGAAGAAAAAGAAATCATAAAAAAAGGAAAGAAATAAAAAAAATCTCTCACTAGAATACCATTTGTGATCAATTGTTTCATGAAATTTAAATGGAGACTCAAAATCCTAAGAACATATTGTTGAAAGCATTTCAATAAATACATAGAATCCATAAAAAATTGATGGAGAAACAGCAAGAAATACCGAATTAATTAATAGATTCAATCAAATATTTAAATAATTGGAATAAAGTTGGTGAGAATGGTACAAAGTATTGAAGAGAAGGAATTTCAAAGTGCATTACTATTACTTCTTTAAATATAAGTTTATGTGAGAGTAGTATTCGTGAGAATGATGTAAAGTATTTAGGAGAAGGATTTCAAAGTGTTGAACTCACTTCTATTAACTCAATTAATAAAAATAATATTAATAATATGACAACACATTAGTATTATTCTTTATGACATAACTTTTTGTCTGCATAGAAAAATAAAAAATGGAAGGTTTTTATGCATTCCTTGTTGAAAAACTAATGTGTAACATAGAAATGATAAAAAATATGTTGTCATTGAGATGGTATCTTAAAATAGCTTGTTCAAAAGAATAAGCACAGCATAAAATATGACCAAAAACAAGGCATTGCTAACATCGAAAATTCGATCAGTTTAAATAGGCTTTTCTTGTGAAAGTTTGCGAGTAGTTTTACAAACTAGACATCAATTCTCACGAATTATTTTTTTTAATGGGGATATTATTTAATCAATTAAATCCTGAAGAAACAGCTGTATTTTTTGAAGAAAATAATAGGATAGTTATCATGGCAAGGTCACAAATAATAATTCGAATTATCTTTCTCATTTCTGCAATAACTCTAGGTCTAGCAGAATTCATCTTCAATCCAAAGGCTATTTCTACAATAGTTCTTAGCTCATTAGAAAACAAGACAGTATTTTACTTCTCAGTAAGTGATGACAGCAAGCATGCCTTTGTGTCCATGTAAGATGGAGGTATTTATGTCCTATCACTCATCGACATTTAGCAACCAACATATCTAACTACCATTAAGACAACAAACTCACTTGAGATGGCATACATGAATGGATATCTGTTTGTAACTGATTAAATTGAAGGAATGATCATCATAGACGTCTCTGATCCATCCAATCCAAAGAGAATCTACACTTCCCCAACACCAATGGTCCTTCAAGCATTAGCTATAACAGCAGATATGAAATATGGATACTTTGCAGGACTTGGGATAGTTCATTCCTATGATCTTTCAACGATATCATCTCCTAAACTTCTATCCTCGATTGGTATCTCTTCAACTCAAAATTTTATTTTCATAAATACATAAATTTTAGCATGGTATTTTCTAAAATGAAAGCACTGTGTATCTCTCACTGACTTCTTTAAAATATTTATTGCAATGCCAAATTGAGATTACTTACAAATTTATCTTTACTTCTAAATAATTTTAATTTCACCCAAATCATTAAAGATGATTATGAAATTGGTATTTTAAGGCAAAAAATAATTTAATTTAGAATGAAATTTGTTTGATTCTTTTGACTATTCTGATGTTTCTTTCTATCCTGCATTCCCATGCCAGTAAAACTTCTTTTTTTATGATTTAATTAAGAAAACATTTTTACCTTAAAATATTAAAAAATTCTATTGATTTTTTCTCTCTGTTTTTTCTAATCTTACTATTTTTCCTTCAAGGTGAACTAGCCCCGTATTCTTATAAAATGAGATTAGACCCCAGTGAGTAATTTGTGGCTGTTTCCAACAACATTTTTGGCATCGAAATCATAGATGTTTGAGTTAAAAATAACTTAAAATTTCGAGGAAGTCAAGTAACTCCTTCAGCAACTTAGGACTGTTTCTTCACTCCTGATTTTAAGTATATTTACGTAATAGATGCTTACTATGGATTACTTATAGCCCCTGTTACTAATTTATTCTCTATTAACAAAGACAGCACTGATACCTTCACAATAACATTCACTTCAGTATTTCAAACTTTTCAAGTGATGTAAAGTTTAGCACTAATCGGCAACGGAAACTACTTATTACTTGGAATTCGTAGTTCAGGTTTGAAATTATTCTAAATCAACTTCAATGATTATCAGAATCCTGTATTCGTCTAGGCAATTGAAGGCAGCTACTTGTGCTCTAAAATAATGATCTCAAAAGATGAAAAATATGCTTTTGTATCTAATGGACTCTCATTTATTGTGTATCTCTCAGGATCTCCATCAAAAAACAAAGATTTTCCAAATATTTTCAACTCATTTTAGTCCTCTATCGTTGACACTTTTAATACATATTGGGCATGGGAAGTGCAGTGCTTTAACGATAATGAACACCTTGTCGTTGCTGGGAGTGATGATTCAACGAGAATATATTCTATAAAAGATCCTGCTTCACCAATTGTCTTGGCTAAAATATCTGCTATTTCAGGTAATAGTTTTGATGGTGTACATTTACTCAACGGAAGCGTCTAGAACATCATGTATCTAGGGGAAAGCGCTTTAGGGTTTTATGTGTATGATATCTCTAACAAAGCAAATCCTGTGTTGATCACAGAAATAGTCCCTTTACCATTGCTCCAAACGAATGACTCAGACGGGTAAGATATCATTAAAAATTTTACAAGATAATTTCATTAATACCCAAGTTTATTATGGGATAATTTTGACAAATAATATCTGAATATTTCTTAAATAAGTTGATATCTTATTTAAATTATTTTTTAACAGAATATTCGTCAGTTCAGACAATAGTTTGTTGTTGATTGCTAATGGTATTCCTGGTATCAGTCTTTATGATATCAAAACAGACTAATCATCACCTTAGTATATAGGTGATAGGAAAAACAACTAGCAGTTTCTGTGTACATTTGAAAGATGCATAATCACTGCAGACAAGAAGTATTTCTACTGTTCCTGCAGAGAAGAGGGTTTAATCACCTTCTCCTTCGATGGAAAGACAATAACATTTGAGTCGATTATGCTCCGGGCAGGACGTGAAGATCCAATTTTATCAGCAGATGAATCTATTATCTTTGTAGCAGTTGGTTTTTAAGGATTAATTATCCTAAATAATTCACTGCGATCATCGCAGACAATAATCAGTACTCTCCCGCTTGATGGTTGGGCATAAACACTTAAGTTCTTCTCTTCTTCATACATTATCGCAGCTTAAATTGAAAAAGGAACATTAACTGTAATAAATATCGAGGATCTCAGAAATCCATATATTTTCTCAAAAACAAATTTTATATCAGAAAATGCAGCTAGTCTGTGTATTACTCCAGATTTAAAGAATCTATATTCTATAGGTAACACTGGTTTACGGAGAATTCCTTTAGATGTAGGGATAACCATTCATACATAACTCAGTAGGTAGACAACTTCAACATCTGGGAACACTTACTATGAGATCCTCGAAATTGGTACGAAATTATAAGTTGGAGAGACTATCTAAATGGTATTTGTGCCATTGTACACTTCTCAATCGATTTTATTTGATTCTGTGATGTATTACAGAGAATTCGAGAAAAACTCTCTGCCTTCATGGATGACATTCATACCAAGTCATAATATGATTTAAATGATTGTAAATAAAGAAGCATCTTTGAATTCTTATTCCACTGAAAACAAAGGAGAAAATGTTATCATATTAGATGTGTTCTTAGAAGTTAACTATGCTGATCTTGTGACAACAATTATTACTCAAACCATGGCAGCAGTGATCATCAGCAGTCTTAAAGAAAACGGTTATATTGATGACTAAGGTTACTTATAAACTTCAGTATTTTTTTCAGAAAGATTCACTGCTTTGAATTTCTACAATTCACAGTTTCCAGCAGCTAACTATACTTCTTAGGATGCCTAGATTTAACTTACTATCAAGGAAACACTTATTGCTTCTAAAATTGAATATCCAGTTCGGTTTTTTGTAGAAAGTTCCCTGAAATTCAGATATTCTAAAAACAGAACTCAAACAGGAAACAACCTTCTTTCAACACCTTCATCGAATCTCGTTATGTATTTTCTAATCACCTCTAATGCTGTGTTTGTAAAGAAAACCTTCGAAGGTGTTATTGCTTCATTCTCAGACGACTTAACCTCTCTCAAAATAGATGGATACACTGATAAAGTTAACGAGATTGTCTCAAAGGATATTTAGATTGCTAATAAGACAGTCAACTTTGATTAGATTACTTTCACAACGAAAATATCAGATTCCAATAACTACGATCTATCATATGCGACGACATACACGGAATTACCTTTTATTGGGTTAAATAACCCAGTGTATATCAACACTAACAATGATTTACAAGCTTAGTTTAATAGAAACTATGGGTCAGGGCATGTCTACGTTGAAGAGAAGTTCTCTTTCTCGTTTAATGAAGAAACCTTCTACGATAAGGATAAATAGACTTTAACTTACACAGCATTCATTGTAACCGATCCTAATAACCATATCTAGATCACTTCCGATGCAGGGGGCTGGGTTCAGTTTTCTTCTTCTTCATTGGTAAGCCAAAGAAACTCGCTCTTTGAAAGGATATTTTTGAGATTTTTTAACTATTTTTTTGGCAAAGTCCTTCACGGTTTAGAAATCTGCTGGGAGTCTACGTGACTCCGAAAGAATCATGATAATCGCTTCTGATGGATATGTAGAAGCTAGGGATATTTTCGAATTAAATTTCTATTTAATCCCTATTTTATACGTTATTTAAATGACTGCCACCATTCTTGGACCAATAGTTGGAGTATTAGGTATTTGGAAATATCGAGCCAGGATATATTTGTAAAACAATTAGCAAAAAATACTAAAAGCTTTTGTACTATTTGAATAATAATTTCCTGTTTTTTCTTAGGATTATCATGGAATCTAAGTACACATACAGCAATTAGTGTGCATAAGTTGGAGTCATGTTTCAAAAGCAGATTGTCTTGATTGAGAGATTACAAGAAGAAGGCGAGAAATTATGAAATATTTTCTTGAAAAATTACAAAAAATAACAAAAATTAATGTAGGAAAACTACAAAAAAAATAAGACAGTTGACATGAAGGAAATCATGGGTTTTATCAAAGAATGTTATCTTATTCACTTCCCGTCTTTTAAGCATATTGTTGATCCAAGAGAATTTGATCATTTTGACAGCAGAATGTATCGAATAATTCAAGGATATGTTTATGGTATCTTGCTCAAAAAAGACATCAAAACATAACAAGCTTTGTAGTATTTAAGACAATGTGGAGCAAAAACCTACAAGAAGACAGACTGGTATAATAAATATATCAAAATAACACCTTCTTTTGAACTAATTTAGGACAAAGTTGTACCGATAAATGCCAATGCAGCCCAGGGAGAAGATAAATATTTTGACATGGGTTCCCCTGATTTAAGTTCATTGTCTTAAAAATTATTTGGAATTAAACCAAAAAAACAAGAAAATAATGTGAAAATGAGTGATAAAAACAAATCTTTACACAAAGAAGATGTTGAAATTGAGCTTTCTTTCTCTAACATTAAAACTAATTAAATTCTTGAATAATAATAAAAATAGACACCCTTTGAGTAAAAATAAACCCAGCCTCAGTTGTTTATCCCTACTAAAGAAACTACTAAAACCCTCCTTTAAATCACACCGATCTCACAGTTAAACAGTATCAATAATTCTTCTTGTAAACTTGAAAATCCTGGTGAGAAATAGCAGGAAAACATCATTGATTCCAGTAATAATACCAATAAGAATGAGAATTCCTAATTTTTCATTTTAGGTAAGCTGAATGAGCTTATTAAAAAATAATCTTCCCTTGATTCAGGCACTCAAGAGCCTTTTCCATAAAACCAAACAATGAAAGAAATTAAAAAGCCAAAGAGCTAATTTATGGATAGATTTAACAGGGAATTGACGGAGAAAACAGAAAATGATAATAGTTACTAAGGAGATAATTGGCTGGAAAGATAAAAAATTAAAGGATAGAAGAATGCAAGATTCGAAGAGCTTAACAAGGATACTAAAGAAAAAGCAAAAAAGAAAGTTTCAGAGAATGAATAGTCAGCTGCTTAGTAAACTGTGAAGTTTCAATCTTAAGGTGAAATTGAGAGATTGACTAGTCATTTCGCTACTGAAGGAGACACAAATGAAGTTAGTATTTAAAAAAAGAAATTACTTCTTGAAACGTTTAGTGCTTAAGGATTTATGTATAGGAATCTTAGTCCTTTTTAAAAAATGGAGCCTCTAGATGATATTATTAAAGACGATTTGAATTTACCGAAATTTTAAAATTACGATCATTAGCTCTTAGTTCAAATGCTCATTCTAGAAGCATCAGGAATTAGATATCAAGGAGGAATGAAAATCATTCCAGCTTAAGGAGAGTATTTGCATCTTTTAGCTTCAAATCTCTAAAAAGTCACTGCATTCAAAAAGGATCATGTAAAATAGGGTTTTATTGTTCGATTTATTAGTTATTTTGACTTCTCAACAACATATCTTAATTATCTTATTCTTTTCTTAAACAATCAGGGCAACTGCATGAAATTGAGAGGATATCTTAAATCTGATCTCCTACCTATTGGACTAAATGAAAACAGCTCGTTACCTCGCTGGCTCAAGTGTGAAGTTATCGATGGAGTAGTCTACATGTGGGGAATTCCTAAACCAAATGATGACAGACAGTTTGTTGTGCAGTTCATTGATAAAATGGCATTTACTGTCAAGAGCTTTATGGTCATTGTAAAAAGCTAAAAAGGTTCCCTAACAACTTTGAAGAAACTAAAAAAGAAAAGGGGATCTTTGACTTCAAGCCTAGCCAGCCGCATGAAGAAGTTCTTAATCTCATAGAAACTGGGGAAATCAACAAATGACAACATAACAGATAAAGCCATAAATACGAATTCAATGGTTCCTTCTATTTCCTTATTAGAAAAACATGAAATTAAGGATAAAAGCTAAACCAAGCGACATTCAAAATAATTCGATTAGAGACCTGATAGCTAGACACATAAAAAAATGACTCAATCCTTAGTGAATTACAATAAAAGCATGGAAACTTCTATGTATAATTACACTAACCAAGATGTTCCATAGGAATCTGCTTAAACTATCAATAACATTCTTGAAACTGAATTCGAACAAGTTATCAATATTAATGAGTCGATATCAGCAAGTGATCCCGGTGTGAATGCACTTCCATAAGACACCAAAAACAAAGGTAAAATATTTTGGAGAATGAATTTCCCCTGTTTTGAATAAGTAGATCCATAACGTTTTGCCTTCTTCCTCATAAGAAGAATTGGATTGATTGTTCAATAAAAGTTCGTATTGTTTTTTTTTTAATCTTAAATTATGATATTTCATTATTTATTTTGATTTTTGTTCAATAACAGTTTTTCCCTCTGAGCCTCGCAAAATCAAATAAAATAAGATCACAAGTGTTAGTTACATTCTTGACAACAATAATACAGATAACTTGAAGACATAACAACTTTTATCGTCCTCTGATGATATCATCGATGTCAGACAGAATTTAGATCATTGATAAGTTTAACAATAATACACAATAATAATAATAATTGTTTCATTTTGTTTTAGAAGAGTGAGTTAAACACTTTGAAAATTCTTGTAATAAATTCTTTGTATTATTGTCACATAGACTGGATTTTACATAGTATTAACCTTTTAGCTTTGATAACTAATTTTTTGAATAGTCTTATTTCATTTTCACCAATACTATTATTACCCCTGAGTTTTAGATTTAAACAAGTGAGAGTAACACACTTTGAAATTTCTTCTCCTAAATACTTTGCACCATTCACACCAATTCTATTTCTTTCTAAATCAAGATTTAAACAAGTGAGAGTAACACACTTTGAAATTCCTTCTCCTAAGTACTTTGCTCCATTCTCACCAATAATATTCGCCATAAGTTTTAGATTTAAAGAAGTGAGAGTAACAAACTTTGGAATCTCTTCACCTAAATACTTTGCACCTTTATCATCAATACTATTACCAAAAAGATCAAGATTTAAAGAAGTGAGAGTAACACACTTTGAAATTCCTTGTACTAAATACTTTCCACCATTATTACCTATTCTATTTTCCCATAGATTTAAATTCAAAGAAGTGAGAGTAACACATTTTGAAATTTCTTCTCCTAGATACTTTGCACCATTCTCAAGAATACTATTGCAGAGGAGTTCTAGATTTAAAGAAGTAAGAAAAACACACTTTGAAATTCCTTCTCCTAAATACTTTGCACCATTCTCAAGAATATTATTGCAGAGTAGTTCTAGATTTAAAGAAGTGAGAGAAACACACTTCGAAATCCCTTCTGCTAAATACTATGCACCATTATCACCAATACTATTACTCTTTAGAAAAAGTTATAAAGAAGTGAGAGAAACACACTTTGAAATTCCTTCTCCTAAATACTTTACACCAAGGTATCCAATATTATTACCCCTGAAATTTAGATTTAAAGAAATGAGAGAAGCACAATTTGAAATTCCATCTGCTATATACTATGCACCATTATCACCAATACTATTACTATTTAGAAATAGTTTTAAATAAGTGAGAGAGACACACTTTGAAATTCCTTCTCCTAAATACTTTGCACCATTCTCACCAATTTTATTCCAATCTAAATGAAGATTTAAAGAAGTGAGAGTAACACAGTTTGAAATTCCCTCTCCTAAATACTTTACACCATTTTCACCAAATTTATTCCAATCTAGAAGAAGATTTAAAGAAGTAAGATTAACACATTTTGAAATTACTTCTCCTAAATGTTTTGCACCATTTTCATCAATACTATTAGAATAGAGTTCTAGATTTAATGAAGTGAGAGTAACACACTTTGAAATTTCTTCTCCTAAATTCTTTACGCCATTGTCATCAATTTGTTTCCAATTATTAAATAAACTGATTGAATCTATTAATTCATTAGGCATTTCTTGCAGTACCTCTATCAATCTTTAAAGATTCATTGCATTTATTGAAATCTTTTCAGCAATATGTTCTTAGAATTGTTGAGTCTCCATTTGAATTTCATGAAACATTTGATCACAAATGTATTTATTAGTTCGAATTTTTTTTACTTCTTTCCTTTTTTTTATCAATTATCTTTTTAATAAGATATGATATGATATGATATGATATGATATGATATGATATGATATGATATGATATTCTTTCTAATGATAACTTCAAATAGCTTAGGCCAAATTGTTTGGAAAGTAAAAAATTTGATCCAAATAAGGATTTGATAAAATCGGCCAGAAAATCTTCAAAAGAAATTAGTTTTATAAAAACTGAAATGTGATCAGTTTAGATAGATTTTTCTTGTGAAAATTAGCTGTTTGTTTTACAAATTACACATCGATTCTCACGAATTATTTGTTTTTTATGTTGATATTAATCAATTAGTTTCTACAAAGCTGGGTTAAAAATGTGAGAAAAAGTAATAATAATTTACAATTAATCAAACAAGAAACAGCTGAATTTTTGAAGTTAATTTTCTTCTTTTTTTAGCATTGCAAAGATGCAAATAAATCAGAATTATCTTCCTTGTTTCTGCAATAACTCTATTTCTAACAGAATTTATCTTCAATCCGAAGGCTATTTCTACCATAGTTTTGAGCTCATTAGAAACAAATACAGAGCTTTTTCGAAGTAACGGATGAGAACAAACATGTATTTGCGTCCATGCAGAAAGGAAATATTTATTTCTTACTCCTCATAACCATTCCGCAACAAACATAACTAACTGCATAATTTTTCAACTACTTCATTTTCTTAGGAACTCAAGTAACTCTTTCAGCATGTTTTGAACTGCTTCTTCCCTCCTGTTTATAATTTCTTTCCATTGTAGATACTTACCCTGTTACTGATTTATTCTCTATCAACGAAGACAGCATTGGCACCTTCACAATAACAATTATTTTATTATTTCAAACTATCCAAGCAATGAAAAGTCTAGCCCTAATCGACAATGAAAACTAGCTCCAAACTAATGACTTAGACGGAAAGCACCATTAATTGTACATGATAATTTCATGATTTACCCTTGTTTTATTTAGCATATTTTTGATTTATTACATTTGAATAATTCTGTAATAAATTGATGTCTTATTTGAATTTTGTTTTACAGAATCGTCATCAGTTCAGATAATAGTTTGTTGTTGATTGTTAATGGCATTCCCGTTATCAGTCTTTATGATATCAAAACAAACCAATCCTCACCTTAGCTGATAGGCCATTGGAAAAGTATCCAGTTTCTATGTACATTTGAAAGATGCATAATCACTGTATAGAAAAAGTATTTTTTTTACTGCTCCTGCAGAGAACAGGGTTTAATTTTCGATGGAAAGATAATAACAGTTGAGTCAATTATGCTACAGGCTGTGAAGATCCAATTTAATCAGCAGATAAATCTATTGTCTTTTTAACAGTTGGTTTTTAAGGATTAATTATCCTAAATAATTCAGTACACTAATCAGTACTCTCTCACTTGTTTATCTAAATAGTATTTGTACCATTGTACACTTCTCAATCGATTTGATTTGATTCTGTGAAGTATTACAGAGAATTCTAGAAAAAATCACTGCCTTTATGGATGAAATACATACCAAATCAAAATATGGTTTAAATGGTTGTAAATAAAGGAGGATAATTGAATTCATATTCCACTGAAAACAAAGGAGACAATGTTATGATACTTGATGTATTCTTAGAAGTTACCAATGCTGATAATGTAACAACAATTATTATTCAAACCATGGCAGCAGTGATCATCAGCAGTTTTAAAGAAAACTGCTTTGTTAATGGCTAAGGTTACTTTATAACTTCAGTATTTTTTCAGAGAGATTCACTGCTTTGAATTTCTACAATTCACAGTTTTCAGAGCCGACTCTTCGTCTTAGGGTGATTTAATTTAACTTACTATCAAGGAAACAATTATTGCTTCTGAAATTGAATTTCCAGTTCGATGTATTGTTGAAAGTTTCTGAAATCCAGATATTCTTAAAACAGAACTCATACAGGAAATAACCTTCTTACAACACTTTCATAGAATCTCGTTGTGTATTTTTTAATCATTGATAATGCAGTGATTGTAAAGACAATCTTCGAAGGTATTATTATTTGATTCTCAGATGACTTAATTTCAAATTTTATCTTTTCCTTTTTGATTTCCAATCTTCTAATTAATCCTTTACTCCACTCTAGGACCTCCAGTAAAATGGAAATCAAAGATTTACATTGTTTAGAAATACTTATGCAACCCTCTTCTTTTCAATAAGGTACTTTATTTAAGATATTCTTTTAATTGTAAATCCTTTTTAACTTTATTTCTATCTGTAACTTTTATGTTTCAGAGAAAGTTCTTTATCGGTTGCTACACACTGGTTTCTATTGTAAAAGGACGCATAAAAGCTTAAAGGTATTAAGATGGATACATAAAAACGAGCTGCAAGGAGTATAATTGCAAAATCTCACAAATAAAGTAGGGATTTTAATAACATAAAATATTAATTATTCCTGCTTTCATCTCATATTTGTGTAATTATATTTTCCAGGATGATTCATCTCAAGGATGATGAAATATAGACCAAATGAAAAAAATATTCCAAATAATAACCAGGGAATAATCTTTCTCTTTATTAGAATCACAAAGAAGAGAAAATCAACATTTTCAACTTTATCTACCAGAAAATGAAACGTCAGCAGTAAATATATTCTACAAATAACACACTTGATTCTAATCTTAATGTGATGGAATGCTTTAGTAACTTGCTCTGTTGTGTGAAATCGACTTTCCTCAAAATAATTCTGCTCGCAAAGTATTTACATTTAAAGTAAATTTTTTTAAGACACTTGTGGTTTTGTTGATATTTTTATTTTACGAAACATGAATTTATGAAAATATGATTCTTTTGGGGCTTCCTTAGGTATTTGGTTTGGATTGTATGATTAAGGAGAATTCAAGACATGGCTGATTGAAGTCAATACAGCAATGTAGGAACTATTAATTAGTTTTTTTAAAATATCTTAAGATTTCTTAATAATTGATTTTGGAGCCTTTTTGCTTTTTCAGAACACAACATAAGAAGAAGAAATTGAAGACGAGTAGTGAGTAATGTTAATTTATCAACCTGTGATTCTTTGTTTATAATTAATATTGTATTTATTCTCTTTATGAAAAAAATTGGGGTCGTCCGAGAATCGAACCCGGGACCTCTCGTACCCTAAACGAGAATCATGCCACTAGACCAACAACCCTTATCAATATGCTTTTTTTTCTTCTCACATTATCTTATTCCCCTTGCCATTTTATAATTATGAATTACCTCCCTTTCAATGTGGTATCCTTGCTTTAAATTTCTGTTTTTTTTTTTCCTTCAAAAATAATTAATGCTTTGTAAGGTAAGTTTCACAAGAAACCTAAATTTTGTACAAAGAAAAATTGATGTTAGCAAATGCACTAATTTGAAGTGAGGGTATTGTTTGTTTGCATTCTTAGAGAGAGATTTCTTAAGATATCAACAAACCACTCTTCCCGTTTAGCTAGCGAAATGTTAGTTATTTCTTGTTAGGTCACCTTACCTTATTAATACAAAGAAAATACGTTTATTGCAGAATTAAGAGAGAGATTTCTCATAAAATGGCACAATTTATTATTTTTTAACTTAGAAATTGATGTGAAACAAAAGAGGATTGATTGGTGATAAATATTTAAGACTAATTGTAATACAGCCATGTAACTAATTGTAACTTGAAATTTGCCATGAATTTATTTATTAAAAAAGTAAGATCTAAGGTAATTAAAAATCTTAGAATGTTTTTATGAGACATTCCACCCCAAAAATTTTGTTATTTTTTCTTGAAATCTATTTGAAATAGTAAAAAAACCCTTTTTAAGAATCTATTTTATCTGAAAATCAACATATTAATTTTCATTGGCAGACAAAAAGTTAATATATCATTTAATCTTATTTAATTACACGTTGTGGGAGATATTTAAAAGAAGTACAGGAAAGGGTTACCTATTTCAAATAATTCAATACGTTTTTTAAGTTGATTTACTGAATTATTTTCAATGGGAAGTTTTGTGGTAACCAGAAACAGTATGTTTATATTAAAAAAACAATCTGAACAAAAATACAAGAAATATCTCAGATTAGATTGAATAGATAATTGAAAGAGAGATAACCTTAATATTACAATTTTATGTAACATTCTGGATTGCTCGTCAATCTTCCTGCAGATTTACCAATAGTTCAATGGCTGGAGAGATGTGATAACAAGGAAACAATTATTCAGTCTTTGAAATTTGAAGTTATTCCTCCTCATTCAGTTGTTCAGTCAAAAGGTGAATTAGCAATAGTCTTTAGATGTTTAGATTTTATAATGTTAATTGTGTCTTTTTACATGGTAACTAATCTTCTAGGCGAAGGCGTTAAGAGATGCATGTTTATTTTGGAAGGAAAAATACTGCAGTGTGACTAGTGTTCTAAGAAAAATGCTAAAGAAGTTGATGGTACAGTGGATAATACTAAATAAAATGAGGGAAACTAAGAGAATACAACTGTGGATAATAACTAATTGATTCATCCTTTAGAGCGAGATAATTGTACAGTATTGTGTGCCTGGGAACTTTGCGAGAATAAAGTTAGTTAGTTTATGCTAAAAACTGGAGAAATTTCTTGTATGGTTGCTGTAGTTAATTCTTAAGTTCTCTCAACTTAACTCCTCCCTTGGCTCAAACATATGTTGTCAAATAAAGCGATTCTCTTGGAGAAGTAACACTTATTTCGAGACATCTCTTATGCTTTAAGGTTAAGAATCGCAGAAATATTTAGTTTTTATGCTCACCGTCAAGGGGAGATTATTTTCTAGGAGAATTAGATCTTCACTGAGAGGCTCGTCTTCTTCTTGCAAAATGGCCATTTTTCAGTAAAATTAAACTACATTTGAGCTATTCGAAAATGGATTTATTTCATTTACTTCAGAACTTACATGTGTTTTAATATCTAGGTATGCAAGAAGCTTCGAAAGTTCCCTGAAAATCCATCACAGCTTTAGTAGCAAACCCAGCAACGAGTGTTACCTTCCACTCTCCAAAAGGTACAATTACTACAAAAATCGCAAAAGAAATACTTAACATAATAAAAATATACTAAAAGTTTTTATTCCCTCCTCCTTAAAGATCATTAGCCTTGGTGAAGGAGAGATGATAGGAGTTGTAAGTGGCGATTAATACTAATTCTCATTGAAAAGTGAAGGTGAATGTAAAGTTGGAAGAGTGTCCTATGACATGTTAAAATGGATGCTAAAACTATGGGCGATCGGAAGTGATGAAGAGTTAGTTAAATCATTGAAATCAACCATGACCCGAATATCAACAAAATCTGAAAGTGTGCAGTAGTAATTCTATCTCCAAAATCAATTTAGGTTCGAAAATAGATCAGCATCAGAAGCTAAACTTGCTAGAGAGACATTTGTGACTTCTGTGAAAGATTTATTCATGAATAAAGTCCAGTCAAACTTTTAAAAAGTCTTAAATACAGAGGAGTAAGATACTGATTAGTTTCAATAGTAATAATGTAAAACTTCCATAAATTTTGATAATAATTCCTGCAAAACAGCATTGATTTCTCCTAAAAGGTCTCAATAAAAGAGAAACTCTATTCGATAACACGATTCAGTTTTATTCCTGTAAAAACTAACTTCTAACAATAATATGAATTCTCCTTCCTCGAAGGATATTTCAACTGCTGATTTATCGCTGTCTGTTAAAGAAATGGCCTTAGGTCATCTCAATCTCTTCGACTAAACTCCTTCTAACTAAGAATAAAAGTCTTAATCATCTTTTTCTTTATCTTTTTAGCAGCAATAATAAAGAAAGCCAATCTCACTTTAGCATAGACATTCTGTTTCTTCTTACTAAAGCAACCTTCCTACTTAGGTAGCTACCCCAAAAGCGGTTCTTTATGATTCAAGATAAACTGATCTTACTGTGTTTCCCAAAGCTCTCCCTTCAATCAATAAGATTTCTGGAGATACCCCTGGATCACACGATGATACCCCCACAATAACAAACAGAAAAGTATATTAATAACCTAGTTTTCACTCCTTTTCGATAGCTTTCAATAGCACAGATCAAAAGTAGTTGAATTTTGAATCTCCAAGAAATGAACATAATTTAACTAATAATTAGAATAAAAGTCCAAGCAACAATGCCAGCAGCCCTAATTTCAATACCGCTTAGAATAAAGCCTCTACTAACAACAACAGTTCATTTTTTATCTAATTTTAACTTGCTTCTAAATAAAAAACTACTGAAAAGTAATCATATCTAAATATATCTAAATCCTCCAATTATCTAACAAGTTCTTCTCTATCTAAAGATCCTCAAAAAAATCTTACTCCCAGAGAACCTAGTCTCAACAATATAAATCCACAATTATTATCTTACGATCAACTAGCTTCTCCTAGCACATCTGCCAGAACTGAAAAGAGAGCCTCTTTTTCTTCATAAGCCGCTGCATTCAGCGATTAAAAAAGTGGAAATTTAGTGGCGTCAGGGAAAGCGAATCTTTTCCCATTCAACGAAACAACATCAACTAACATTAATCACTATTCTTTCTTCTCCATCAACTCTCCAACAAAATCAAAGGAAATTCTAAAAAGCAAAAACATCTTAAAAAATGCATCAAATTTTAAAACCCTTAATAACACTGGTAACACTAGCGCAAATAATTTAAATAGCAATGATTCCCCCTCCACAGCTCACCCACTTAGCCATTTAAAGATGAAAGTGGACATAGACTAGTTAGTTAAAGAAAAAGAAATTATCCTAACAAATTTACAGGAACGGCAAAAGAAGAATAATATCATGAATAAGAAGACCATTCCACCTTCAGGGTTTGAGTAAGACCTAAGTAGAAAGCCTAGCTAAAGTGCGCATATTTCCTCCAGCAGTTCACATCACAAAAATTTAGTAAAAAAAGCAGTTAGAGATCTTGAAAATAGTGCTTATTTTTCCCTTGATTTCGGCACTGATACCCAATATAGGAGAGGATTCCTAGCTAAGCTCAGTGCAAAGATTGCCAATTACTGAAATCGTTCCCTCAAATAAGCGAAGAACATTCTCAAGGATACTTTTAGCTTTACCCCAAAAATAGTTTTACTAAAATATTTCTTTTTTTACCTTATTCTACACTAATTATTCGCAATCTTTAAAACACAATGAATTACATTACACCATTACTCCATGATTGTCCAAGCAATAAGATCATTTATTTTGAATTCTACTTTGCTTCAGACTTTTTTGAAAACATAAAATCCGCATTTAATTCCCACAATTTCCAAAAAAATATCCAATCCTATGGGGATCTTTAGGGAGATGCTAATTAAAAAAGAGGACAAATGAGAAGAAGCTAAATGAAAGAGAAATGAGCCTTCAAAAATCAATCAAAATTAAAAAAAATATTAAATCAAAATAATATATCAATATCTCAAAACCTAACCTCAAAACAAAAAAGAAAAAGACCCACCAGCAATGTGAACAAGCTCTAGGGTTTCGCTCACATTGCAAGGAAGATTCTTCACTCATTTCCTTCCTCCTCTCAAAGGTAAAAACAGTTACTAATAATGTTGACACACAGTCATTTCGAAAAATGGCTTGTGTCTAGCTTCCATGGTTTGATTGATTAGTCTTTTTATGGCAAAACAATCCACGCGGATAGCTGAGATTAAATGGGTCCTACAAGGTTGAATTAACTTCATGTTAATCAACCTCTTTTCCTCCCAAACATACGAATTCATTTCCATTTTCTTCAACGAATACCCCATGTTAAACTGATTCCTTATCATCTATTTTTTTGTTTAGGAATCAATATGACCGAGCCCACTTAACATAACTCAACTCAATCAAGAACATTTCCTTCTAATTACTTATTTATTTCAATCTACCTCATCTCAAGGCAATACTACTTTCATTTTCGCTTGTATTCATTCATATTTATTTGTCTAAAACTACTTTCTTAATGAATTACAACATTCCTATTACAATATTCTTTCTTTCATTTTTTTGATAATTTCAATTACATTATTGTTGAATAGCTAATATTATCTGAATAAAAGCAGTTCCTTTCTTTATTCATTTCAAATAAAAATTGTATAAAAAAATCCAATGATTATTAATCTTAAGCTCAATATCTTTATTTTATTTTTGATTTTACAGAAGAAAAAAACAATTTTTGTTAGAATCAATTCAGTTCCATTCATATTGTAAATTGTAATCAACATAAATGTTATTTCATCAAGAAAATATAACAACTTTTAGCTTAACACACTTTTCAGAAATAAGAACTATGATCGCCATCATTAAGGAGTTAAGTTTAAAGAAAGTTTATGTGGTCGTTATTTTAATAAACATTTACAATAAACAATCTCATATGTATCTCTTTAATCCAACTGAAACTGATTTGATTAACAATACTGAACAAATTAATCAAGGAATCCACTGAATGTATGAATAAAGTTCTATTTAAGAGAGATAAATCTGCACGCAATAACAACTAGAATAATGGCAATATCCTCAACGAAACAGATATTGCTTAGGTATGCTCAAGTCTAAGATCTTCGAAGAGTATCCCTAGAGATATTTAGATTGAGTTTATCCAGAAGAAAATTGAAAAAATAGAGAAAATATGTCACTAATATGAATTTAAGTGTCTTAATGAATTTTTCTAAAATAAGTGCTATCTTCTCGAGACACAACCAAAAACTGTTGTTGATTTTGATAAAGAAAAAATGTAATCCATGGCTGAAATCAATTAAGAAATCGTTTCAAGTACCCGCAGCATTATTGATGATAAACAGGATATTTAACAAAATTATTTTCCACCAAAGGATAAGAGTAACTAAATAGACGAAGATTGCTTCAAGAGTTATGGAATAGTGCTAAAAGGAACTGTAATCATTTAGAAAACTAGTGTTTCAGATGAATTTAGAAGAATGAATCTAGGAGAATGCATTCTTATCGGCAACTTAACCTTGAAAAGTGGAGTTGATGGCTGCATTATAGGGATATTTAGCAACAGTTAGCTCTCTGAATTAAGTGAAATCGTCTTAAAAGAAGAAGAGGAAAAAGTAAGAATTCGGAAGATTTTGAATAGACTAACTATCTTTTCAAAGTGTTCTTCAAGATAAATACATAATCTATCAGTTAATTCCAAAATTATAACTATTCTAAGACACAGTACACTTTATTCCTAATCAGAAAAACCAATAGGACTATATATTATTCTCTAAGGAGAACTTCTCGTGAGTTGCTTGCCTCATTTGATTTCAGAATCTTCTATTTATTTACCTCACAGCATTTAAGGGATTAATTCACCATAATAAAACAAATCATTAGTTACAAATAGTTAGTAGAATAAGAATCCTAATGCCTCATAAAGAGGAGGTTTAGATAATAATCTAGTCAAACCTCAATAAGTTGAGAAGAAAAGGATAAATTCATCAGTTGATAGATTATCTCCTAACAAAGTAACCTAAATTATGAATAAATAGTCATCTCTTAAAAAAAGAGAACTTTCAAGAGAAGGGAGGAGGAATGCAGATGGAGCTAGCATATCAAAAAATGTTATAGCCACTAGCAATGATCTTAGCCAGCTTTAAGAAAACCATGAAATTATTATCTAGAATGACGAAAATAATCTTAATAATCGATCTCGTTTGTTATTAACCTCTTCAAGTAAAAAACTTAAAACCTGCAGCAACAGTTTAGAGAATAAGAAAGTTAGTTTACTGTCTCAAGGCAGTCTTGTAGGGTTAGAAGATATTCTCTTGAAAAAGTCTTTGCATTCTTCGACTGTCTGTGGTTACAGTCATATTGCAGAAATCTTATTTATAAAGTTAGAAGAAGGAGATATTTTTTAATTTATCGATAAAGATGAAGAAATCGATATGCTCAAGATGGTATCTTGTTAAATTGATTTACGGTCAAATAGAGCTGAGTTGACTCCTAAGATTTACAGTAAGCGAGAAGGAAATGCTAAATAAAGAAAATCCTCAATAAAAAGATAAGATTCTCTTATCAGCGAAGGAAGTATCATTAAAGGAAATAAAGCATACTCGAAAGTATATGATAACAGAAATCTTAAGCTTTTAAGATGCACTACACCGGAGAGTTAAACTATTATAGAAGAAGGAGAGTTCAAAAGACTATTGAATACAGAAAAAGAAAAAATTATTAGTAGACTAGAAGATTATTAAATCAGCCCCAGAAAAGAAGAAAAAAGAGATTATTAAAATAAATAATAATAGTAACAAAACTAACTACCTAGCAGTGGATTGTTCAATAGGAGTAGAAAAGCAAGAACATTTGAAAGGTGGGTTGATAATGGTAGATTATTAGATTTTTAGAGACCTAAATCACGAGAATAACCTCAATTAACTGATCCATAAATTATTTTAAATATTGAATATCACAATGAAAAAAATCTAAGAACTAACTCAAAATAAAGCTAAAGAATGAGTTAATCTGCTAGAGCAACGATGTCTTTACTAAGGTGTGATAGTAGCACAACCAATCATAAAAAAGTTAAATAAATCGAGATAGCAGGATATTAAATAGAGGAATAAATCAAATAACAGAACTCAAATAAAACGAGAAGTATTTCAAATTCATCAGCTAAAATACTTAAAAATTCTAATAAATTAATATAACCGAAACGATCTTCTCCATTGATATTAGGCTAAATTGAGAATAATCATTTTGCTAACTATGAGAAATAGTTAGATTTGCTACAACCAAAATCTCAAAAAAATTGTTCGTTTATTGCACAAAAAGACTAAACACCAAGAAATTATTAATTTCATAATACAATCAGAGCAGCAAGTGTTGGTGCTAAATACAGCCATTAGAGTAATAGTCCAGCAAAGGAAAGTGATGGCTTTAAGAATTAGGAAATATTACTTTAAAAGGAATAGCATGAAAATGTTAAAAAACGACAAAAATCTGTGAAAAAAATGCTATCAACAACTGAAAATAAAGATTCCAATATTTTAGAAGAAGAAACTGAAGATATGGGGCTATAAGTTGCTTTAAAATAGCAATTATTCACTCAGCTCACACAAAATGATCCAGTTTTTAACTCCACCACTAATGATTTCTTCTATATTTAACACCACCATGGAATTAACTCTTCGAATACTACAACTGACAAAACTATCCATGATGACAGTTATCTTGTTAACACAAAGTACGCCGGTGAACAGAATGCCCCTTCTTCGTTTATTATATTTGATTATTATAAAAAAAGGAAATTAAATTATTTCAAGAGAATCAATGCTCTTTACTCTGATATGTCAGAAGAAGATAAACAAAAGAAGAAGATGGGATTGGTTTAGCCTCTTCATGTTGCTAACTCGTCTGCGGTTAAAAATAGTAAACGAAAACTAAAGACAAGTAGGAGAAACTTTATTTAACCAATTATGTACTCTCCAACGTAGTTTAATATGAAAGATAAGCAACAATTAACTCGTCTTCATTAGAAGAATAGCAATAACATCGCTGAGATAAAATGGGAACATTCTTAGGAGTATTTAGACAGAATTCATGGGGTTAGTGAGAAAGAATAAAAATCTCATGAAGGATGAAGGGAAGATACTATTTTAATACAGATAAAGATATTTAAATCATCTCAATCTGAGTTATCTTATTGAGATACATTCCGTGTCGTATTATTATTAAATAATAAGCCAACAAATGGAATAATAATATTATTTGCTTGAATTATTAAGTGTTAATTATGAGATATCTCAAAAAAAATAAAAAATATTAAAGAAACAATATCTAAATAAGATATTTTCTATGGAACAAAAATAGGTTTATCCTATTCTAATATCGAAAAATAAATGAAGGGGGAGAGGGGATTAGTATGATTTAGGTAAGAAAAATGTTGTAAAAATTAATATATGCAGGCTAAGTTTAGAGGTTCTCTATGTCTTTTGAAGGGACATTATTTTATTCTTAAGTTTATTTTCAACAATAAATGCAGATTAATTTATTCACTTGTTTTGCTGCAGGTTTAGTTTCGTTTTATTGTTTACTTTACTCTTTTTGTTATCTACTACACAAACAGGCAATGTTTATTGAATTCCAGATGATGTAGATTGCTGTTATTAAATCAAATAAGAAAGCATCTGCTGATTTCTATTTGCGAATGTTGAAAGAATCTGTTAATCCAAATATTATGAACGAATTTGATTCACTAAAGAGCTAATTTGAGCTCCAATAACAGAGTATTCTCTTCCCATCTTCTCAGCTTCATCAAAGAGTTGACGAATTTTTTGATCTTATTTAATATCATGAACTTTTTTGGCTGCTGCTGCTTCTTGTTCACCTTTTTCTGCAATTGATTAATTCGCTGGATTACAATTGTTGGCTGGTATCTTAAAAGATGTTCTCGATTTCTGAAACTAAATATCGTGAAATCTTTCTTCTTAAGTTTGACTACTCATCTGCAGTTAACCTAACAGCTGATTTTTCTCATATTCTTCTTCACTTTTGGGATCTAATCTATGTCCTTATTCTTCCTCGATATTTTCATCTCCTATTTAAATTTGATGTTGCTGCTTCCAACTTCTAATCCTTTATCTATCTTATCCAGTTTCTAAATATCTTTAAAACCCCTTTTTGTTTTTGACTTATTCATTTTCTTCTAATTCCTTCCTTTCCTTATCTAAAACCTTCTATGATACTTACTTCTCTGAGGATTTGATTCTTTTAGACTTTTTACTTCCTTGTTCTTAAGATGAAGTCTTTTTCTATTCAAATATGCTGTCTTCTTGCATATTCAGCCTCTTCTTCTTCATTGGTGTCTATTCAATTGAGTTATCTTTTCTTGAAACTTTTGTTTTCTCCATAGATTTTTTGCTCTTTTTCTGCTGGCTTTCTTCTTAATCAGATACTTTTTCAGAAAGTAATATTTACTCCCTTTGCAGCTTCATCTTCCTAATAAGACCTCCTCCTCTAGTTCTTACTCTGTTTTCTTCCTCTGTATGTGATTGTTCTTATTTCTACGAAGAGCTTCTTGGATTATTACTTTGTAAACGTTATTCTGAATTCTTATCAACTGCAACTTTTTTAAGTCTTTTTTAACTACTTTCTTCAGTAAATTTGATGCTGCTTGCTGCAGTGGAAGGAGGTAATGTATCTCTCTTTCTCTTCTCATTGATTTTCGTCTATGGATTATTCTGCTCTTTTTTCATAACCACTTTCTTCTCTTGCCATTATTCTAAGTGTTACATAGGAATTTACTCATTGTCTAAATAAACCATTCTGGAGCTCTAGGTATTCCCTTATCCTTCGTCATAGCAACCAAAACTTTACCCACGGATTCCATTTTATGGAATATTTTACTGCTGATTAGGAAGTTGACATTAATTCATCATTTAATGAGAATTCCTTAATCGAAATGGAGAATTGCCTTCAAAATTAAAAGGTTAGTGACTTGGAAGGCTGGTATTCCCATTATTCGTTCGATGCCTGAAACCTCCCTGAAAGTAAGTTTAGAAAAATGGACTATTGCTCAGGATATTGGATGTATTTGGGAAATGCTAGAAAGAAGTATCAAAATTAGAGATGTGCTAGGCATAATCCAACTCAGAGGACAAA